>SPJK01043783.1_pt1 | contig 28110 bp, 29 predicted proteins | sample 3741771 | NCBI WGS metagenome assembly SPJK01 (sample SAMN10925997, study PRJNA522277) | cold seep metagenome | isolation source: Elba SIP-enriched marine methane seep metagenome, extraction at timepoint T2 | place: Italy: coast of Elba, Mediterranean Sea
GAGGCTGCTGCCTGTGGTGTGATTCCGGTGATCTTGCACTTGTCCGAGCAGCATAGCGTTTATCCTTTTCCGGAAAAACATGGTGCGGCATTGATCAGTCATTCAGTTGAAGAAGCAGTTGAAGTGATAACTCACATTCATGATAGTCCGCATGATTTTGCAGACACCAGAAACAAAATGCAGCAGTTTTCGGCACGATTTTTTGGGCCGTCTGATGGTAAATCATTAGCAAGAATGGTGGACGTGATCAAGGCTTATGTCAAAGGCGAAATCGATGTCGATTAACAATGAGCTGGCCCCGATTGTCTTGTTTGTTTATAACAGGCCTGAACATACACGGTCTACCATTGAGGCGTTACAAAAGAATCCCGAAGCCAGGGATTCAACGTTATATATTTATTCAGATGCTGCAAAAAACCAGGAAGATGATGAAAATGTTGGTGAGGTAAGAAACTATATTCATCAAGTGAACGGGTTTGGGGACATAAAGGTCATTGAGCGTGAACAGAATTTGGGATTGGCCAATTCCATTATTGAGGGCGTAACAACACTGTGTGAACATCATGGGCGTGTGATTGTGCTTGAAGACGACCTGGTTACCAGCCCTGCATTTTTGGCTTATATGAACCGTGCTTTGAACCATTACGAAAGCCAAAAAGACATATGGCATATTAGTGGCTGGAGTTACCCGGTAGAACAGCAGGCTGCGTTAGGGGATGCATTTTTTTGGCGCGCGATGAACTGTTGGGGATGGGCGACATGGCGGGATCGTTGGGATCATTTTAAAAAAGACCCCGTAAGGTTGATATCCACGTGGTCTGAACAGGATATTCGTCGATTTAACCTGGATGGGCGTATAAATTTCTGGAAGCAGGTGGTACTAAACCATAAAGGACAATTAAATACGTGGGCCATATTTTGGTATGCTTCCATTTTTGAAAACCAGGGGTTGTGTTTAAATCCATCACGAAGTTATGTTGTGAATACTGGCCATGATGGCAGCGGGGAAAATTGCAGGAAGGCAGATCATTTTTCATCATTTCAGGAATTAAATTGCAAGCGTAATTTGGAATTTCCCACTGCAATAAAGGAATCAGAAATTGCCGTCCAGCATATTCAGGCATTTGTTCAGTCGTCCGCGCCATCCCATCCATTAATTAAGCTGGTCAGAGGCTTGAAAAACTATATTGACATGAACTTGTGAAATGGATGAATTAACTCTCTGGGGATTTAAGATCCCCGCTCACTGCCTGACTGAGGAAGAAAAAAAATATTTAACGGGGTTACCTGAAGAATTACCCGATGTGCAGTGGGTATGGAATGAACTTGATAAAATCTGGGATGAATTCGGACTAGACCATAGTCAACCGCTGTCTGCACAGAATGTTGCAGGTTATTACAATCATCCAGCTTGGTTGATGAACGGTGTCTTCACGCATAAGGATCCGGTTTCGGCCCGTCACCGTTGCGCGATTGCGAATTATCTGGGACAACATGGCGCTAAACAGGTAGCTGATTATGGAGGCGGGTTTGGTGAAATGGCACTTACTTTAAGGCGAGACATCGCTGATGCCGACGTAACTATCGTGGAGCCCTATCCTTCCAAATATGGACTGGAAAGACTTAAATCAGCATCCAGTGTAAAGATCAGGCCAGACTTGCCTGAGAAAAACTTTGATGCGGTTATCGCTCAGGATGTGTTGGAACATATCGAAGACCCTATAATGTTGGCGGCGCATCTTGCGCGCGCTGTAAAAGATGATGGACGGTTAATTTTTGCCAACTGTTTTTTTCCATATATTCAATGCCATTTGCCTTCTACGTTTCATTTGAGACATACATTTCCCTGGGTAATGGAAAGGATGGGGCTTAAATACCTTGGTGTAATCAAAGGCGCGTATCATGCTCAGGTCTTTCTCAAGTTAAACAACCCGGATATAGAGGCAGCGAGAAAGGCAGAACACGTCGCACGTAAAATGGCCCCTCTTTTGAATAATCCATTGTCTACATTATTCTCAAAAGTAAAACGGCGGTTGATCAGACGATGAAGGTAGCCGTGGTTAATCGGCATGATATTAAAGGCGGTGCTGCACGCGCAGCATTCCGGATTTTTGACGCGCTGCATAAAAATGGAATGGGTGTAACGATGCTTGTTAATTCAGCCGAATCCGACCATAGTGATGTTCACAACCGTTTTAATAAACGCCTTCGCTGGGTTCCTGTTGTCAGAAATATGATAGGGACAGGGCTGGCCAGGTTGATATTGTGGCGCAAGGAAGGCACGCTGTCCCCGGCATTGTTATCGTCATCTTTAGCGGGTGAATTAAATCATTCAACATATGATGTCATTAATTTGCACTGGGTTAACGGTGAGATGTTGTCTATTGCAGATCTAGCAAAAATTAAAAAACCCGTTGTGTGGACATTACATGATATGTGGGCATTTTCTGGTGCGGAACATTATTCTGAGCACATGCGTTGGAAAGAAGGTTATTTGGCAGAAAACCGCTCCGAAGACGATAAAGGGAGGGATCTGAATCGCTGGGTATGGGAGCGAAAAAAAAAATACTGGAAAAAGCCGTTCCACATTGTGACGCCTTCAAACTGGTTAGCCGAGTGTGTGAAGAACTCAGCCCTGATGAAGGGCTGGCCGGTTTCAGTCATTCATAATGCAATCGATACCGATTTCTGGCGCCCACTCAATAAAAAACAAGCGCGTCTGGCCTTAAACATTGCTGAACACAAAAAAGTCGTCATGTTTGGTGCGATTGGAGGAGGAAAAGATCCCCGTAAAGGTTTTGAATTATTGTTACAGGCATTTAACAATCTTGAAGGAAAGATAAATAATTTATGGCTGATTGTTGTCGGCCAAAACCCTCCTGAGAATTATCCTGAGATTGGGTTTCCGTTATATTTTACCGGGCATGTGTCTTCTGAAGAAAAGTTGAGAGAGATTTACAATGCAGCAGATTTATTGGTGATACCTTCACGGCAGGATAATCTTCCCAATATGGGGGTGGAAGCCTTGGCATGTGGAACCCCGGTGGTAGCTTTTAATACATGCGGCTTACCAGATCTGGTTCAACATCGTCGGACCGGGTATTTAGCAAACGCATTCGATTGTGATGATCTTGCTGCCGGTATTGAATGGGTACTGGGTTGTCTAAGCCATTCAGGAAAAGAACACGCACGTTATACTGCATTGGAACAACAATGCCGCGACTATGCGCTAAAGAATTTTTCTTATGATGTTGTCGCTGATAAATATGCCGCATTATTCACTACTCTTATCGATAATGACAGACATTCGGCAGCATGACACTTATTCAAGCATCGGTTGACCAGGAACTATGAATCTGCAACAAGACAGGCAGGGATTGCCAAGGGTAACTATTATCACCATCAGCTTTAATAGTGATAAAACGATTGCTGATACTATTGATTCAGTTGCTCGCCAGAATTATCCACATATAGAACATATCGTAATTGATGGGCAATCAACAGATGAAACGATGAAGCTTGTTGCCCATGCATCAAGTATTTCTAAATTTATTTCAGAGCCAGACCAGGGCATCTATGATGCAATGAATAAAGGCCTGGCACTTGCTGCAGGTGATATCATCGGCGTGTTAAATTCAGATGATTTCTATGCGCATTCACATGTAATCAGTGATGTGGTTGAGGCGTTCAGCCGTTATCCTGATATTGATGTGCTATTCGGGAACGTGGATGTTGTGTCAGCTGAAGATGCTGCTAAAACAGTTCGAAAATATTCCTCGGCTAAATTCAAACCCTGGCATCTTAAATATGGGTTTATGCCGGCACATCCGGCGACCTTTATAAAAAAACAATGTTACCAACGGGTTGGCAAGTATAAAGTTGATTATAAAATTGCGGCGGATTATGAAATTCTGATTCGCATGTTTCTGGTGAACAAGGTTAAATATCTGAAGTTAGATAAGACTTTAGTTAAAATGCGCACTGGCGGTGTGAGTACGTCTGGCATTAACAGCCATGTCGTCATTTCTGAGGAAATACTCAGAGGCTTGAAAGAGAATGGTGTGTATGCAAACCTTTTCATGGTGTTGTGTCGTTTACCTATTAAGCTTTATGGGGTACTCATGCTCAAACTGAGGAGAGGCTGATTCTCGTTCAATTTTTATGGAGCAATGTACAAAATGACCGAGTTTAATTCCAGGATAGGCATTCTAGGCGGTAGTGGTGTTTACGACATTGAAGGGTTGACAAACACCCGCTGGGAAAAAATCAATTCCCCTTTCGGTGAGCCTTCGGATGAATTATTGTTTGGCCAACTTAACGGTCAGCAACTGGTTTTTTTACCTCGGCATGGTCGAGGTCACAAAAAATCGCCTTCTGAAATCAATTATCTGGCTAATATTGATGCGTTGAAACGGGCGGGTGTCAGTGAGATTATTTCCGTCAGCGCAGTGGGTTCTTTAAAAGAACAATACAGCCCCGGAACCTTCGTTATTGTTGACCAGTTTATCGATCGTACCTTTGCCCGCAACAAATCATTTTTTACCAGTGGATGTGTCGCCCATGTATCGATGGCACACCCGGTCTGCTCGCGTATGGGAGACCATTTGGAAGCCGCTGCTCAAGCACTGGATATTCCAGTTGTTCGTGGTGGCACCTACTTGACGATGGAAGGGCCGCAGTTTTCTACCCTGGCGGAGTCTGAACTGTATCGCAGCTGGGGCTGTGATGTCATTGGCATGACCAATATGCCAGAGGCCAAATTGGCCCGTGAAGCAGAGATGTGTTATGCCACAGTCGCTATGGTGACTGACTATGATTGCTGGCATCCTGATCATGATGCGGTCACTGTTGAGCACGTGATCAAGGTGTTAGTGCATAATGCCGAAAACGCACGCGCCTTGGTGCAAAAGGTTGCACCTGCATTGGCTGATGATGCACGTGCTGAACAATGCAGTTGCCGATCTGCGTTAGATCATGCCCTGATTACGGCACCTGAAGTTCGCGACCCTGCGTTATTGGCAAAACTGGATGCAGTTGCGGGAAGAGTGTTGTCCAGCGTTTAATAGCATGACCTTGTCTTTGCAACATCAATTACGTCAACAGCTGGTTGAAACCTCTTGCCGTCTGGTTGAGACAGGGTTAAACAGGGGGACTTCAGGTAATTGTTCAGTACGTTTTGATGATGGTTTTTTGATTACACCTTCCGCAGTTCCGGCGGAAGAGTTGACGCCTGACCACATGGTGTTGATGGATGGTCAAGGCAAGGTGTTGTCGGAAGGTAAGCCTTCCAGTGAATGGCGTTTTCACTGTGATATATTTCGGCAACGTAAAGATGCGCAGGCTATCGTGCATGTGCATTCGGTTTATGCGACATCACTGGCCTGTATGAACCAGGATATCCCCCCTTTCCATTATATGATGGCTGTCGCCGGAGGTGATTCTATCCGTTGTGCCCCTTATGCCTTGTTTGGTACCCAACAGCTGTCTGATAATGTGTTGCAAGCGTTACAGCACCGCAAAGCCTGTTTGATGGCCAATCATGGCATGATTGCGCTGGGGACAAGCCTTGCTCATGCCTTGTCGATTACCACAGAAGTTGAATTGCTCAGTCAGCAATATTGCCAGGTTTTACAGCTTGGGAAACCTGTTGTGTTATCCGATGAGCAAATGGCTGACGTGCAGAAAAAATTTAAAGGCTATGGTCAGTGGAACAAAAAGTAACGACTATTAAGTCTATGAACAAACTAAATAACAGGAGCCAGTATGCCCATTAAATCCAGAATTCGCACGATTCCGCATTATCCCAAAGAAGGTATTATGTTTCGTGACATCACCACGTTATTGAAAGACCCGATTGGTTTGCGGATTACCATTCACGAGCTGGTTAACCGCTACACTGGCATGCAGATCGACAAGGTGGCGGGTATTGAGGCACGCGGATTTATTGTAGGCACACCTCTGGCCTATTTACTAGGTGTAGGATTTGTGCCCGTCAGAAAGAAAGGCAAGCTGCCTGCGGAAACAGTCGATCATGAATATGAGCTGGAATATGGGGCAGACTGTATAGAAATCCATACCGATGCTATCCAGCCTGGGGAAAAAGTCTTATTGGTCGATGATTTGATTGCCACCGGGGGCACTGCGGAAGCAGCCTGTTCATTAATCAGCAAGATTGGCGGGGAAATCGTTGAATGCGCCTTTGTGATTGATTTGCCTGATGTGGGCGGTAGAAAGCGTCTGGAAGATAAAGGACATAAAGTTTTCGCGCTGGCTGAATTTGAAGGGGATTGAGGTGACTGCAAGCAAAGTAGAAACGCTACGCTGGCGTAATAATCAACTGGAGATGATCGACCAGCGTGTTTTACCGGCTGCATTTAAATACATTGCCTACGATTCTGCACAATCTGTCGCCACAGGCATACGTGACATGGTGGTGCGGGGGGCGCCGGCAATTGGTGTGGCAGCCGCTTATGGTGTGGCATTGGAAGCAATCCAATTAAGCCGTCAGCGCCTACAGGACTTTTCAACCAACTTAACAAAAGGGATTGAAACTCTCGCGCAAAGCAGGCCGACAGCAGTGAATCTTTTCTGGGCATTGGAGCGTATGAAAAAAAAATGGCAGTCCATAGAAACCGAAATGCCTAATACCATTGCTGATGAATTACTCAATGAAGCCCATGCGATTATGAATGAGGATATTGCCATTAATCGCACCATGGGTGCTTACGGTGCAGAATTATTAAAAGAAGGGGATCGTGTGCTGACTCATTGTAATGCCGGCGCGCTTGCCACCGCCGGACATGGCACTGCGTTGGGGGTGTTTCGTTCCGCGGTGGAAGCGGGTAAAAATATCTCGGTGATTGCCGATGAAACCCGCCCGTTTCTGCAAGGCGCCAGACTGACAGCCTGGGAAATGGTGCAGGAAAATATTCCTGTGACATTGATCTCCGATAATATGGCCGGTTTTATGATGAATACCGGAGAGATTGATGCGGTGGTGGTCGGTACTGATCGAGTGGCAGCCAATGGGGATGTTGCCAATAAAATAGGGACTTACATGGTGGCTGTGTTAGCGTCACGACACAACATTCCGTTCTATGTCGCCTGCCCCTTGTCTACGATTGATATGTCGATAAATGATGGAAAGGCCATTCCGATTGAGGAACGCCCGGTTGATGAAGTGAAAGGATTTCGGGATTATCACTGGGCGGCTGAGGGTGTTTCCATTCGAAACCCTGCATTTGATGTGACGCCTGCAGAGCTGGTGACCGGTTTGATTACTGAGCAAGGCGTTATTAAATCCCCCGACAAAAGCAAATTGATGGCATTGTTTGATCTATAATTGCAAACGATCTTCACTGAAGTGTAAACCTGAACTGCGTATAATGCTGACAGCTTAAAAAGCAAGCAATTTGATTAATGAATAAAGTGATAATGGTAACCGGTGCAAATGGATTTGTGGGTAGAGCATTATGTCTGACTTTGGCACATCACGGGTATGAGGTAAAAGCCGTTGTCAGGCAGGCAGGTGCCATGATGAAGTCACCTGCCAATATCAAGGAAATTGTGGTCACAGATTACTCTAAGTCCGCTATTTGGAAAGGAATATTGGAGGATGTGGCCTGTGTTATCCATCTGGCGGCCAGAGCTCATGTGATTTATGATGAAACGAAAGACCCGTTGAATGAATATCGACGGATCAACGTGGGTTTCACTGAAAGTCTGTTAAAAGCAGCTATTGAGTTCAACATTCACCGCTTTGTTTTTCTGAGTTCAATAAAAGTCAATGGAGAAAGTACTTCAGGAACACCATTTAACGAAGAACATCCCCCTGCCCCTTTAGATGCTTATGGGATCTCAAAAATGGAAGCTGAGAACCTGGTTAAGGATCTCAGCTCAAAAAGCAATACAGAATATGTCATTATTCGCCCTCCATTAGTGTATGGCGCAGGAGTCAAGGCAAACTTTCTTACCTTGGTCAAACTGGTTAGAAAATCATTTCCTTTACCTTTTGCATCGGTGTCGAATGCACGTTCATTGATCGCGCTGGAAAACCTGGTTGATTTTATCCATATTTGCGCAATACATAAGAATGCATCAAATGAAACCTTTTTAATCGCCGACGGTGATGATGTGTCTACCCAGGAATTAGTCAGACGCATAGCTAGGGCAATGAATAAGAAGGCATTGTTGTTTCCTTGCCCTGTTTTAGCGATTAAAGTATTGGCGCGTTTGTCAGGGCGTCAACACATTGCACAGCGTGTTTTAGGGTCATTACAGATAAATAATTCTAAAGCGGTTAAACAATTGGGTTGGAAACCCGTCGTTTGCATGCAGCAAGCACTGCATGCCACAGTTGATAACAAGACATTATGAGATGAACGTGTTAACGCTAGGCTTGCTTGTTTTTCTCGCTTCCGGATTATTTACAGGCGTGATGAGGACGTATGCGTTGAAGCATAATGTGATGGATAATGTCACTGCGCGAAGTTCCCATCAACAGCCAACTCCTCGTGGAGGCGGATTGGCGATCGTTATTACTTTTTATCTGGGCCTGTTAGTTTTCAATTTAACTGAAGTTGTTGATTTTCAGTTGAATGTATTTTTATGGCTTGGTTTATGTATTGCTGCTATCGGTTTTTGGGACGACCATGTTGATATTCCTGCACGGTGGCGACTGTTAGTGCATACCATCACTTCATTTGCTGTGATGCTGATGTTTTCAGGCATGCCGGAAATGACTGTTGTTGAGCCGTCATTTGAGCTCGGGTTGGTCGCTGTTTTAATCGGCGTGGCTGGGTTAACCTGGGGCTTGAATCTATTTAATTTCATGGATGGGACTGATGGCATTGCAGCATCGGAAACAATTTTTCTGTGTCTGGCACTGGCTATTCTGCTTAGCGATATCAACCCGGATATGGTGCCCGTATTGCTTATACTTGCCAGCTCAGCAGCAGGCTTTTTGTGTTGGAACTGGCCAAAGGCAAAAATTTTTATGGGGGATGTAAGCAGTGGTTTCCTGGGGTTTGTAATGAGTTTGGTTATTTTGCACTCTGCTATTAAGGAACCGGTGGTATTATTTGGTGGGCTGATATTATTTGGTGTTTTTGTAGTTGATGCCAGTTATACCTTGCTATATCGGTATGTTGATGGCCAAAATTGTTTGCAGGCACATTGCACTCATGCTTATCAACGTGCAGCAAAAAAATTTAGTCATTTAAACGTATTATTAACGGTTTGGGCGATAAATATCCTTTGGCTTTTTCCTATGGCCTACGGGGTTATGCATAATCCGGAATATAATGTGATCGGGTTGGCTGTAGCTTACTTGCCCTTAATCATCTTGGCCCATTGTTTTAAGGCTGGCCGTCTTCAAGAATAAGTGAAAATTAATCTTAAATCGCGTACCACCATCTTTATTCATGACTTGTTTATGATTCCTTTTGCCTGGCTGGGCGCTTACTGGTTTAGATTTAATTTAGGCATGATTCCGGATGAGTATTGGTATCCCGCATTTTTATTATTACCCGTTGTGATAGCAATTCAGGTGTGCTGTTTCTGGTATTTTGGATTACATCGAGGGGTCTGGCGCTTTTCATCCTTACCTGACCTCATAAGAATCACCAAATCAGTGCTCATTGGCGTCATTGTTATTGCGATCACTTTCTTTCTCTATAATCGTCTGGCCAGTGTACCAAGAGCTGTAGTGCCTTTGTATGCCGGGTTACTGATGTTGCTACTGTGTGTCCCCCGCTTTATTTATCGATTCTGGAAAGAAAAAGCGTTCATTGAACGGCAAGGAAAAAGAGCGCTGATTGTCGGTGCAGGAGTGGCCGGTGAAATGCTGGCGCGTGATTTGTTGTCCAACCATATTGATGATTATTCGCCTGTTGTGTTTGCCGATGATGCAAAAGATAAATTCAAGCGCGAGATTCGAGGATTAAGTGTCGCAGGCAACATTGATAAGATTCCTTTAATCGTTGAGCAATGGGATATTGAACATATTTTGATCGCTATCCCATCTGCCAATGATGCAGAGATGCGACGCATTATCTCTATTTGTGAAAGTTGTTCTGTTCCTTTTCAAACATTGCCTTCTGTCGGGGAGTTATTAAGTCGAACAGTGACGACTGCAAATCTGCGTGATGTTTCTATTGAGGATGTTCTGGGCAGAGACCCAGTCAGAATGAATTGGACACATATCAAACAGGGATTGTTGAGCCGTACTGTGTTGGTGACAGGCGGAGGGGGGTCGATAGGTTCAGAATTATGCCGGCAACTGGCAAAAATCAGAGTAGCAGAATTGATTGTTTTTGATCAATCAGAGTTTAATCTTTATAAAATCGACGCTGATTTAAAAAATAAATTTCCTGAGATGCCAAGACGCATCGTGCTTGGTGATGTCACAGATAAATTAACAGTAGAATCTGTTATCAGTAAATACAAACCGGACGTTATTTTTCATGCAGCGGCCTATAAACATGTGCCGATGCTTGAAGAACAGGTCAGAGAGGCCGTTAAAAATAATCTGATGGGAACCAAAACGGTCGCAGCAAGCGCAGTGGCAAACGGCGTAAATCGATTTATCCTCATTTCGACAGATAAAGCTGTTAATCCGACTAACATCATGGGCGCAACAAAAAGAGCTGCCGAGATATTGTGCCAAAGCCTGGACGCAGAAAACTCGACCCGTTTCACGACGGTAAGGTTTGGCAACGTGCTCGATTCGGCAGGTAGTGTTGTGCCATTGTTCAGAGAGCAGATTAAAAGTGGCGGCCCGATAACCATTACTCACCCGGAAATCACGCGTTATTTTATGACGATTCCGGAAGCATGCCAGTTGATCATGCAGGCTGAAAGTGTCGGCGAAGGAGGGGAAATCTTTGTGCTAGAAATGGGTGAGCCGGTCAAAATTTCATTTCTTGCCAAGCAAATGATTAAGTTGAGTGGAAAAATACCCTATCAGGATATCAATATTAAATATATTGGTTTGCGTCCTGGGGAAAAGCTATTTGAAGAATTATTTTATGAGCAAGAGGAATTAATCAATACCGAATTTGATAAACTGCATTTGGCAGCAGCAAGAAAATACGATAAACAACGCGTCCTTGAACAAGTGAATGATTTAACTGACGCCTGTCAGAAGAAGGACATAGATGGTATCCTGAATCAGCTAAAGGGTTTGGTTCCTGAATATGAAAACACAGCAGACAAAAAAAACCCCCATTCAGAGAATGAGGGTAAAAAATCAAGTGGAGTGATTTGAGGAGGATCCACTTGTATACAACACCAAGGAGGTATAAATAACACACATAAGTGTGAAACTTACAAGGTATGCGACCTTGTCACGCATCATTGCAAATGGCTGCAACTAGAAACTGGGTAATCACAACAAGGTGTATAAAAAACACAACATTTTGTTGTGGATTTAGTAAATACTATACAGGGTTTAGTTGAGTTTACAATGAGGCTAGTTATAAATTGATTGTGTTTATTTCAGAAACAATTAAAATGTGGAGTCATGATTTGTAAACAGGAGATGTGTCTATGGATAAATTAACCAGTATGAATGTGTTTGTTAGAGTGGCAAAAGCAGGTAGTTTTGCAGGTGCAGCCAGAGACTTAGGTATCTCCAGAGCGATGGCCACTAAGCATATTATGCAACTGGAAAGCGAGTTAAACACCCGCTTATTTAATAGAACGACACGTAGTTTAAGTTTGACCGAAGTAGGTGAATCTTATCTTGAACGTTGCCAACAGGTGCTGCTGGATGTTGAAGATATGGAGGCAGCCGTCACGCATTTGCAGAATGAACCACGAGGGTTGCTTAAAATCAGTGCTCCCCCTGTCATTGGTGCGACGAATATTGCCCCTGCACTAACTGAATATTTAAAAGATTATCCTGAACTGTCTGTAGACATCGTGTTAAAAGGCGGTCAGGTGGATTTAATTGATGAAGGCGTTGATATTGCAATTTATATTGGCCCGATCAGTGACACCAGCCTGGTGGCCAGAAAAATTGCCAGTTCTTCTTTGGTCGTATGCGCATCGCCTGATTACCTTGAAAAATACGGTACCCCAATGGATCCGGATGACCTGACCAAACATAGTTGCCTGATAAATTGGGCCATTCCGCCGCGTAATAAATGGAAATTCAAGGGTATTCTTGGTGAAATAGAAGTCAATGTTGAAGGGCGAATGAATGCCAATATGGGCGACCCGATCAGGGTAGCGGCAGTGAACGGGCTGGGGCTGATTATGTTGCCAAAATATATGGTCGGTCGTGATATTGAAAAAGGCAAGCTGGTGCCGGTCATGCAGGATTACGAAATTGCTCCGCTTGATATTCATGCGGTATATCCGCATCGCAAGTATTTGTCAGCCAAAGTCCGCGCATTTATTGATTTTATTCAGGAGTGGTTACCGCATCGTGTCGGCATGATGCGATGAATGCGATCCGCGATAAATGGGATAATATTTATCAACAGAAAACAGGCGCTGGACAGGAAGCAGATGTACTGAGTGAGCACCTTTTTTTATTGCCACAGCAAGGACATGCATTGGATCTGGCCAGTGGCTTGGGCGCCAGTGCATTGCTGCTGGCCAGAGAAGGCTTACAGGTTGAGGCCTGGGATATATCTTCTGTTGCATTGGAAAAGCTTGATCAGCAGGCTGCCGGGAAACAACTCAACGTGACCCCTCGAGCGTGTGACATCACACCTGCAACACTACAGAACCACTCATTCGATGTGATTGTGATTAGCCGCTTTCTTGACCGCTCACTTTCTCATGCGATAATAGCCGCTTTAAATCCGGGGGGATTGCTCTTTTATCAGACTTTTGTGCAGGATAAAGTCTCTGAGAGTGGGCCGTGTAACCCTGACTTTTTACTCAAAAACAACGAATTATTACATATGTTTTCTCCATTGCAGACGGTGTTTTATCGGGAATATTCTCGTATAGGAGACTTGAGTGTCGGAGAGCGTAACGAGGCCATGTACATAGGCCGTAAAGCATAACCGATATGAGAGAAAACCTTGATCCCAAACAAAGCTGGCAATTTATGCAGGATAATCCGCAGGCGGTATTGATTGATGTGCGGACAGCCATTGAGCACAGTTTTGTAGGCCAACCCATTGGCGCCATCCATATTGCCTGGAAAGAATTTCCTGGCATGCAGCCGAATGCGGCGTTTGTCAAACAGATCAAGGAAACCGTACCCGATCATGCGACGCCTTTATTGCTGTTGTGTCGCAGTGGTCAGCGTTCTGTTGCGGCGGCTGAATCATTGCAATCAGAAGGCTATCAGCATCTAATTAATATCGTGGAAGGCTTTGAAGGTTCCCAGGATGAAAACAAGCACCGAGGCAATCTGGGGGGCTGGCGTTTTCATGGACTGCCTTGGCAGCAAAACTGATATCCACTAACGAATAACTGTTCTCACATACAAACATAACAACACGCTGGCGAACAGAGGCAGCCGTTTCTGGCTGTCTGAACATCTATTTTCCTTAACCATTTATCCATTAATACAGTGATTGAAAAACTTAGAAATATCGCCATCATAGCGCATGTTGATCATGGCAAAACCACGCTGGTAGACCAATTATTACAGCAGTCCGGCACCTTTGCATCGCATGAAAAAGTCGATGAAAGGGTGATGGATTCCAACGATCTGGAAAAAGAACGCGGGATTACCATTCTGGCCAAAAATACCGCGATTGACTGGAACGGCTACCATATCAATATCGTTGACACACCGGGGCACGCCGACTTTGGTGGAGAAGTTGAACGGGTGTTGTCGATGGTTGATTGTGTATTGCTGCTGGTTGATGCAGTGGATGGTCCCATGCCGCAAACCCGATTTGTAACGCAAAAAGCATTTGCACTGGGATTGAACCCCATTGTGGTGATAAACAAAATTGACCGCCCCGGCGCACGCCCGAATTGGGTGATTGACCAAACCTTCGATCTGTTTGATCGTCTGGGCGCGACAGATGAGCAGCTGGATTTTCCGATTGTGTATGCCTCTGCGCTGAATGGCTACGCCGGACTGGAAGACGATATTTCCGGTGGTGATATGACGCCATTGTTTGAAACCATCGTCGAAAAAGTCAGTCCGCCGGATGTTGACCCGGACAAACCGTTTCAGATGCAGGTGATCAGTCTGGACTATAACTCTTATGTCGGAGTCATCGGTATTGGCCGCATCAAACGCGGAACCGTAAAAACCAATATGCAGCTGAGCATTCTTGACCGTGAAGGCAATACGCGAAATGGACGCATGTTACAGATTTTTGGTTTTCATGGCCTGGAAAGAGTTGAGGTTCCGCAGGCGCAAGCGGGGGACATTATCGCTTTTACCGGCATCGAGAGTTTGCAAATTTCTGATACCCTGTGCCACCCGGATGCGGTTGAAGCCTTACCTGCATTGACGGTGGATGAACCTACGGTGAGCATGACATTTCAGGTTAACACCTCACCTTTCGCCGGACGTGAAGGCAAGTTTGTCACGTCAAGACAGATTCGTGATCGCCTGCAAAAAGAGCTGCAACATAATGTGGCTTTACGCGTTGAAGACACAGACGACCCGGATAAATTCAAGGTGTCAGGACGGGGCGAATTGCACTTGTCTATCTTGATTGAAAACATGCGCCGAGAAGGTTTTGAGCTGGGCGTATCGCGGCCGGAAGTCATCATCAAGGACATCGATGGTGAAAAATGTGAGCCCTATGAGATGGTGACTATTGAAGTGGAAGAAGTGCATCAGGGCTCTATCATGGAAAAGCTGGGCGAACGTAAAGGTGATTTGCAAAACATGGAGCCGGACGGCAAAGGGCGTATTCGTCTGGAATACATCATGCCGTCACGCGGCCTGATTGGATTTCAAACCGAATTCATGACCGCCACCTCCGGTTCTGGTTTGATTTATCATGTATTTGACCATTACGGGCCGATGAAGGTGGGTACAGTGGGCAGTCGTCAGCGAGGTGTACTGATTTCCATGGTACAGGGAAAAGCATTGGCTTACGCCTTGTTTAACCTGCAGGAACGCGGTGAATTATTTGTTGTGCATGCTGATGAAGTCTATGAAGGCATGCTGGTAGGTATTCATTCGCGCCCGAATGACCTGGTGGTTAACCCGACGAAAGCAAAACAACTCACCAATATTCGTGCAGCCGGTTCAGACGAAAATCTGACGCTGACCAAGATTCAGAAATTGACCTTGGAGCAGGCACTGGAGTTTATCGATGATGATGAACTGGTGGAGGTGACGCCGGAATCCATTCGTTTGCGAAAAAAACTGCTGAAAGAACACGAAAGGAAACGTGCATCACGTTCAGATGCGTAGTCATCAGTAAATCCTGAATCCGTGACTTCACTACGGCACAGAACGCACGCTTTTGATTCTACAGCGGTCAAAAAAATACCCGCTTAACCTTATGGGTGAAGCTAAGATTTTTTAAACCTTCTGTGGAGCCAAGATCTTACGCTCTGCTATCTGCATTGAAATCACGGATTCAGGTAAATTTCAATAGGGCGTCACGCTGTACATCTGGAGTGGCTTACCTCATATGAAAACGGGCAAGATAACCAAAATGATCCGAGACTTTAGGATAAAAATGGTTGTTGAATATCACATCCATTGCATAGACATGAAACGGCCCGCCATTGCGTTTGAAAATATAATCAATCCGTTTGGGCGGTGAATTGCGCCAGCCGTCAATCTTGCCCTGATAGCTGGGTTCAAAAAAACGGTGTGGATGCAGCATATAAAATTGATCCACATATTCCTGATGTTGGACAATATGCCGATAGCTATGATCGCCCGCTGGTGCATTAAAGTCGCCCACCATCAAATCACCGCGCACACCAAAATGATAACGCGAATCAATCAACTGTTTCAGGCGGGGATATTCTTCATAAAACCCGTGATGCGCCCAGCTTAAATGTACGTTGGACACATGCAGCAAACCGAACCAGGGGACATCAATGCAGGATAGCGTGACATTGCGCGACATGTAATTATCCTTGCGCTGGTCGTAAGAGACATAGGTCGAATAATTATGATGCATCGGGTAGCGGCTTAATATTGCCGTGCCTTCGCGCCAGCGGCCAAAGCCAATATGGCTCCAGTCCTGATAAATGTGAAAATAATGTCCCCAGTTGCGCAGCCGTTGGCAAATGCGGAATGCCATATTGGATGGAGCTTCACCATAAGGATGGGCGATAGGGTCATGCATGTATTCACCGACTTCCTGAAAACAGATGATATCAATATTCTGCTGACAAATGGCTTCGGCAATGATATGAACTTCCCACTCATGCAAATGCATGGTCTCAAAGGGACAATGGCGCGGGTGTTGTTGATAAGTGTGCAGGTTAAGTGTGAGTAAGGATAATTGCATAGGCCTGAATCTCGATCAGTGTGTGCAGCCTATCTCTCATTTATGACAATGTTATGAAATCAATGGGTTAGCTTGGCATTTAATGTCATTATTTTTTCTGCTAATAGTTTGTCACTGGCATACAAAACCCCGCCATGATTCATGTACGTGGAATCTGCTCGGTTCAAATCCAGCGGTTTGCCAAAAATATCACTGGCGAAAGCTTGTGCTTCATGAAACAGACACGACGTTGCGGCATAATCCCATAAACTTCCGCCGCCCTCGCCTTGCCTGGGCAGTTTAAAATAAGTGGCAGCCCCCTGCTCCAGTACCTGACAGGCGTTCATTGCCCCGCCTCCCTGCAATAAAACTTGTAATCCTGCATAGCCAAGATCATGCGCAATCAATTCCAGAGCTTCTGTGACTGAAGTGTAATGAGGATGTTGAGCAAAACTGCGATCAGTTAAAAAGCGCAGGGGTTGCTGAGCAGCAGGCAGTGTTTGCTTGCAAACAAAGGTTTTACCATTGCGTAATGCACCCTGTCCTTTGATTGCACAGTATAGGTTCTTACGCAGGGGATCATAAATCACGCCAATAAAGGGTGTTCCATCTTGGGCGACGAGTGCAATAGATACGGCATAGCCCGGTTTGCGTTCGACAAACGACAGCGTGCCGTCCATCGGATCAATGCTCCAGAAATAACCCTTGAGCAGACGTTCTTTGTTGTCTGGCGTTTCCTCCGACAGCAGGGCAAGATCAAAATAATCACAGCATGGCTGCAGGATTTGCACAATAATATGTTCAGCAAGATGATCAACTTCAGTGACCACCTGTGAGGCCAGGCTGTCACCGCTGTCTTTATTGCTGACCTGAAAGTTCTTCTGGCTGTATTCAGCAATGACCTGCCCGGCCTGCATCGCTGCCGAGATAGCTGTTTGACATAAAAGGTATAAATCCTGATTTGAGAGATTCATAAGGCGTTATTGGTGGCTTGCAATGATTTGCCTGGCGAAGGCGGTTAAGTCAACCGGGGCATGCTCGTTGTCGATCAAGGCCAGCGAAACCATGCCTTCAAGCAAGGCAAACAATTTATAGGCAAGGGCTTCGGGGCTGGGTGTCTCTGCTTGTCGACATAATTGCTCAAATAAACTCAACTCCCACGTTTTGAACTGATGACAAGCCTGCTCAATTTTTTCGTTTTTACCATAAAATTCTCCCATTGCATTAATGGCCAGGCAACCATGAAAACTGGCTTCATCAAACCAGGTGGCGGCATCCTCAAATATCAGGGCGATTTTTTCCAGTGCTGTAGCGTTGCTTTGTTCAAGGATATTGGCCAGATGTTGCTGATACGTGGTGTGGTAATGCGTTATTACAGCTACGATCAAGTCATTTTTGGTGGTGAAATATTTATACAGGGTACGCTTGGAAACCCCCGCTTCCCGCATAATTAGATCAACGCCTGTAGCATAAAATCCATTTTCCTTAAATAAGCGGTAAGCGGCTTCGACTATATCCTGTTGTTTTGTTTGCGTCGGCATGAGGCTGAAACTGGAAATGAGTAAATGAAAGACACGATAGCACAAAGCATATCAGTATTAAATAAAATGGAAACCGACTGGTCTACAAAAAAGTTGACAAAGGAAACAGATAGGTTTACATTGAGCTGAAAGTAAACAATTCGGTTTACTTTTCTTTGTCTGGAGGTGTTTATGTTTTCTTTACATACTATCAAACCTGCAATAATGGTCGCCATGCTAAGTGTGGCAGGCAGTTTTAGCGCGTTTGCAGAACCCATGAAATTTCTGAATTTCGATCAACAAGGGCAATTGATCCGCCCGACGGGCTATCGGGAGTGGATTTTCATAGGTGCTCCGCTCACGCCGAATGATATGAATAATGGCAAGGCGGCTTTTCCGGAGTTTCATAACGTCTACATTGACCCAGTGAGCTGGACTTACTGGAAACGGACCGGGGAATTCAAGGATGAAACTGTGATTGTCAAGGAGCTGGTCAGTGTATCCGGCAAGCAGGCCGTCAGTGGCAACGGTTATTTTCAAGGTGAATATATTGGATTGGAGGCGATGGTAAAAAGTCGCCAGCAGTTTCCTAAAGCGCCGGGCAACTGGGGCTTTTTCCGCTTCACCATTGAAAACAGTGATGAATTACATGCCAGAGCCGCTGCGCAGGCAGAACATAATTGTTCAACCTGTCATCAGCATAATGCTGCAAAAGACCAGGTATTTACTCAGTATTACCCGGTCTTGCGTGCGGCAGAAGCAAGAGGCCAGGCCGGTAGCGGTCGTTAATATCAGGAGAGAAAGATGAATACACATCAAGTGAGTTTGTTGTACGGTATCATTTTTATTGCCGTTGGGATTTTAGGTTTTACGCCAAATCCGATCATTTCACACACTGGTTTTTTTGAAACCAACATTGTGCATAATTGTGTCCATGTTGTATTAGGAGGCGTATTCATACTGGGTGCGCTCAAATTTCCCGGGCATGAAAGCAGGATTTTGAAATTGCTGGGATTAGGTGGTATTGGCATTACAATTGTCGGGTGGCTATCTGAAGGCAGTACGATGCTGTGGGTGGTCCACGTTAATCCGGCAGATCATTGGTTGCACCTGGGACTGGGTGTGCTGGTCTTGATTTCAGGATTTGTTTTTCAGGATAAAAAATTCATGATGGCGCATGCATGATCAAACCAGTAACTTTGTTGAATTATTAGAACAGGTGAGAGGTTGCACCTTGTGCGCCTCTCATATTCCCTCCCCTAACCCGGTGGTGCAAGTGCATCCTGAGGCAAAAATTCTGATAGCGGGTCAGGCGCCGGGGCTGAAAGTTCAAGAAAGTGGTATTCCATTTAACGATGCCAGTGGTGACCGTCTGCGGCAATGGATGGGCGTTTCTAATGAGATTTTCTACGATCCGCAAACGATTGCTATTTTGCCAATGGGTTTTTGCTATCCTGGTAGAGGACGTTCAGGTGATTTACCGCCCAGACCGGAATGTGCCGAAACCTGGCGGGGCCTCTTGTTAAAACAATTGCCCAATATTCAGCTGAGCTTGTTGATCGGCCAGTATGCTCAGCGGTGGCATTTAGGAGAAAATCATTCGCAAACTGTGACCGAAACGGTTAAAGCCTGGCAAAACTATGCGCCTGAAATATTTCCGTTACCTCATCCCAGTCCACGCAATAATCGTTGGTTAAAACAAAATCCGTGGTTTGTGCAAATCCTTGTCCCTCGCCTGCAACAACAAATTAAAGCAGTCCTCTCTCCTTCATCAGGGTGATAAAGGATCAATTAAAATGCTGTTCAAGAGGTATTGGCCTGCCAGTATAAAACCCCTGGGCATATTCTTCGCTCGTGAGTTTAGACATAACGCGACCGATTTCATCGCCGCAGTTGAATCATCCTTCATCGACAGCCTCCTAGAGCGTTTTATTTGGCTTGATTCAGACTACACTTAGAGGCAGGCAAGGTGAAATAAGATTATTGTTAATTCCAGGAAAGCTCAGATGCATAGAGAAAATTTCGAAGTATCTTTTCAGCAAATTCATATCGATGTTGCGCGTAATGCGACCGATGATTTTAATTTATTCCACGATCCATACCAGTGGCATAAGATTAAAAATAACCCTTTTAACGGCTCCATTGTCCTGGGTTTTCAATTGGAATCTTTAGTCGAACATGCTGTTTCTCAATTCCGTGCCCAACATAATGACCTGGAATTGATTGAACAACACCAGCTGCAATTCAGCAACTATCAGTTTTCTTTTGCCAACGCAGTTAAGCCGGGGCAGAAATTAAATGTCGAAATAAAAAACTCTCAGTTTAAAGGCGCTGAAGAATGCATCGTTTTAAGTAATCGCGTGATGGTTAAAGCGGATGAAAAACTTGCCTTGATGGGGTATAAAAAAGACTCAAATCAGCCATTGTTTCTTGAGGAGGCTGATTTTTCCACTATCGGCAATTTATCAGACTTGCCTGATCGCAGTTATGTCCCTGACACTGATTTCTTTCTAAAGCGAAAGTTTATGAATACCAGTAACGCAAAAAACTTTCTTTGCGGATCTTTGATCAATCAATCCCATTTTTTTGATGAACTGAATGATATAGCTCACTTTCCTGAGACGTTCCCTTGCAGTCTGATTTCGTGTGCATTATTGGAAAAAGCACTTAAAAACAAGCATGATTTTGAGAAAAACCCCATGGTTTATACCGGCCATAAAATCACGTTAGATCGCTTGCTGTTAAGCAAACTAAAGAGCAATGATACCTTGCATATTTTATCCCTGGATATTTCTGATCAATCAGATACTTATGAGTGTTATGGTCTGGTTAAAAATAATGCTATTTTGTTTCGGGGAATTATTTCTCTTGCAACACTACAGAGCATTTTAAAATAAGCCACTAGAAGGCTGTCGGATTATGGATAATTCTGCTGCGGCGATGGCCCACTCACCTCGCGACGAACCCCATATCCCGACAGCCTTCAAGCGCAACAATAAGTGATGCCTATGGAGTGATTATTTTTTATACCCTCCTGTTGGGTGAATTCACTTTATGTGTAACCTGGAGTCTTTTATTTTTGAGCTCGATAACGACTAAAGGATCCGGAAAATCATGCGCATGCTGAATGTGCAGGATGATGGCGTAGAAATTCAGAGAGGACTTGTTTCTGAAGAATTAATGAATGCTGTCATTGCAGAATTGTACGAAACTGACCTGTCAATGCCAACCCACGGGATTAGACATGCGGACAAGAAATTTTCGTCGATTGCTGCACCTGTAAAATCTGAGAACTTGATTGGAGAGGCAACAAAACAACTGCAGCAAACGCCCTCTTTAGTGCGTGTGATTTTTTTTGATAAAACTCCAGAGAAAAATTGGCGGGTGACGTGGCATCAGGATAAAACCGTCGCATTAAATAAAAAGTTCACTGGCTCAGGCTGGGATGTATGGTCTGTAAAAGAAGGTGTTTTCCATGTTCAACCGCCATTGGAAGTGCTAAATAAGATGTTAACTTTTCGAGTGCATCTTGATCCGGCTGACGAGTACAATGGTTGTTTAAGGAACCTCTGATCAAGTCCAATTATTTTTAGCTTGCTAAAACTGTCGCTATTTTCCACGAAGATCGGCGCAATAGAATGACTATTACTGCTCACTTCGCGAAAAATAGCGACAGTTTTTCTGCGCTAAATTCTAACCAACTTAATCAGAGGTTCCTTAAAGGTCGTCCCTGGATCGCATGCGCAAGGCTTGCTTTGCCAGCAAGACATTCACAAACGGGTGGCAGAAATGACGCTTACTATTGCCGGGTGAATGCGGGGGATACCGTGATGATGAGACCGCATCTTGTGCATGCTTCAGGCAAAGCGGTTAAACCGCAACACCGGCGCGTTGTTCATATTGAGTTCAGTAGTTATATGCTATCAGAAGGCATCTCTTGGGCATAAATGATGTTGCGGGTGAGGGGGCATGCCTTCTCCAGCCTGAATCTGGAGTCTAACAGGTTGTTGAAAAACGTTATGAGCGCAGCTAAGGCAATAGTGATGAAAAAGCGCAGTTCATATGGCGTAAATGAGCATTTTGAGTCATTTTTTAACACCGAATTGGCAAGCGCAATAGTCTTTCAACAGCCTGCTAAACAATCTCGCAATCGCCTTTTCCCGGGTAGATAAGCTTAACCTTAATTCGTGGCTTCCCACGGATTATGCTTTAGATAACGATCTTACATAACAAGAGGAATAATCATGGCATTAATAAAAAAACTAAGCGCAGAATTTCTCGGTACATTTTGGTTGGTTTTGGGCGGTTGTGGCAGTGCTGTGCTCGCGGCTGCATTTCCTGATGTCGGTATTGGTTTAATGGGGGTTTCCCTGGCATTCGGGCTTACGGTGTTAACCATGGCTTATGCAATTGGCCATATCTCCGGCTGCCATTTAAACCCGGCAGTATCGATAGGGCTCTGGTCTGGCGGAAGATTTACAGCTGCTGAGCTGGGGCCGTATATTGCCGCACAAGTCGTGGGTGGCATAGCAGGGGCCGCAGTGCTTTTTGTTATGGCCAGTGGGCAAGCCGGTTTTGATGCTGCCGAAGGATTTGCATCTAATGGCTTTGGAGAACATTCGCCTGGCGGTTATGGGTTAGTATCGGCATTAGTCACTGAAATCGTTATGACCTTTATGTTTTTGATCATAATTCTAGGCGCGACTGATAAACGGGCTCCGCAAGGCTTTGCCCCAATTGCTATCGGTCTTGGCTTGACACTTATACACTTGATTAGCATCCCTGTCACCAACACCTCAGTAAACCCGGCAAGAAGCACCGGAGTCGCCATTTTTCAAGGTGACTGGGCGCTATCACAATTATGGTTATTTTGGGTGGCACCCATTATCGGTGCGGCCTTAGCGGGTGTCGTTTATCGTTGGCTTGGTACAGAATCGACAACAGAAGTGGCTTGAATTCTGTAATCTCCAGGATGTGCATGTTCCCACAGATGAATGTGGGAACATGCACTCATGAAACGTTAGCTGCTTGTCATTCTCGAAAGTGGGAATTTTTAAAATGACAACGGTATTAGCACGCAGCGCGATGCTAGCCTGTTTTATTATTGATCTTTTAACTCTGCTACTACCCGTCGAGCCAGCTGTTCACTATAGCCATGAATCTTCCAATGCCCCGGGCTCCAGCCTTTAATGAAACGGTGGAAATCGGTCCAGGCGACGGGGTATAGACTGCGCCAGTCGGCTTCCAGTGCATTGGCGTCGACGGGTTTTTGTTGTTTGTCGAGAGCTGTTCTCAGCGCAGTAAAGTAGCAGGTCAGTAGTTCGTCTTCGAGTCGGGCGCAGTCGTTTTCATGAAAACAGCTGCCGATAAAGTAAGCGACATCTTTCATTCCGCAGCCGCCACCGACATATTGAAAATCCACCGCAGCGACGTTTTTGCCGTCTGCGGAAAAACAGAAGTTGGCCAGTTTGGCATCGCCATGCACCAGCGTTTGGTAGGGGCTGTTGCGTAACCGTTGATCAATTTTACCCGCGGCGTATTTTAATGGAATATCGGTAAGTGCATCCAGCTCATCCGGTCTGGTTTCCAGATGCCAGTAGGTGCCGGTGGGCCATAGTCCTTCCGGTTTTACGCCGAGAAACTGTGCATGGAAATTCGCCAGCCACTTTAGACAAGACTTGGCTTCTGACAAGGTAACTGAGTTGCGTCGCTGGTTAAAACCGGTGGCATCCAGGTCTTCCAGCACGATTACCAGGGTGTTATCGCAGCTTTCGACGGCCAAACATCGCGGTACTTTGCAATGTTCGGGCGGGCATTGCTGGCTCCAATAGTGATACCAGGCCGATTCCACTTGATAAGAGCGCAGTTTACGCTGGTGGGAAAGTGAGCTGTTCCAGCCTCTGGGGTGATTGGTGTGTACGGACAGGTCAATATGTTTAACGATGACACTTTCACAATCTTTTCCCTGTAAAGATGCGCGCAGAATACTTCCATAGCCACTCCACAGGCTTTGTAATTCATAGCAAGCCTGAATTGAAGTCGCTCCGGTTGAGGTGATGATAATTTGTGTGATATGCGGGTTCAAGCGGCTGGCTCCGTTAGCAGGTTGTTGAACAATTATTGCGTTTGCCAATCTGGCGTTAAAAAAACTCAAAATGCTCATTTACCTCGTGTAAACTGCACTTTTTCACCCCTATGGCCTTAGCTTCGCTCATAACGCTTTTCAACAATCTATGAGTACTGAAAATGGCTATTGTACTGCGATTGCTAAAACGCTATATTTAAAGAATAGTGGTTCTTTGAAAAGTCTATGCCTAGAAAGATTGAATTTGACCCGCAGGCAGCCGTTACGGATGCCATGGGTGTGTTTTGGGAAAAAGGGTATGTCGGGACATCTTACGATGATCTGGTTGCCGGTACGGGCGTGAGCCGTGCCAGTCTGTATAAAGCCTTTGGCGATAAAAAAGCGATTTATTTAAAGGTGTTGGATCGTTACAAAACAGAGACCATGCAGCCCTTTTTAAAAGTACTGAGTGCCGAAGGGGCTTCCATTGCGGAATTGATTAGTTTTTTGAAAGATTTAAAACAGTATTTTGAAAGCCAGGACAGCTTGTCCAGAGGGTGTTTGTTCTGTAACAGCAACATTGAAATGGCCGGGCAGGATGAGGAAATTACCCGCAAGCTCACCGAATTATTGGACATTCAACGAGCGGGATTTCGCAATGTGTTTGTTAATGCCCGCTTAAAGGGGGAGCTTTATGCGACAGATGATATCGAAAGGCTGGCCGATACATATGCTACAACGTTAATGGGCTTGGGAGTTATGGCAAAAACCACATTGGCACGGACCATTGGGGTGAATACCCTGAATAATTTAATCAGCGATCTGGAAAGCAGATTAAGTTCATGACACTGGAGCAGGACGTTGCAGCATGGGATGGAATATCTGCCGATGCGATAAGACGCATTTACCTTAACGTCCATCAAACACCCAATTTTGCAAATCAAGTTATCCGCTTGCTGCAAGAGAACCAGACCCAGAAAGCTGCGACCTGGTTGTTGAAAGCCTTTCTGGAAGAAGGCTATGTGCTAAATAGCCAGCAAACCAACGCTGTTTATTTAGCGTTGCCTGGACTGGACGGCTGGGAAGCAAAGCTGCATGTGTTGCAGTGTTTTAACGTATTGCCCATTACAGAGAAAACTAGAGTAAGTGTAGAAACGTTTCTTAGGAACGGCCTGATGGAGAACAACAAGTTCGTCAGGGCCTGGAGCTATAGTGGGTTTTATCATTTATCACAGCAATACCCACAATATCTGGAAGAGGCCAAACAACTTATCGACATGGCGATGCGTGATGAAGCACCTTCAGTAAAAGCAAGAATTCGCAACGTGATAAAAAAAGGCCGGTAACTTTTCGGTGATACATTGACAGTTTATTAAAGAATAAGTATTCTTAAATAAAAAACCTAATGGATTCTTTATGGCTATTAACAGCGTTAACCTGACTCGTTTTATTGTGTACAAGCCATGGCTTATGGTGTTCCTGTGTTTGCTTATTGTAGCTGGCATTGGCTATGGCGGAAAAAACCTGCAATTCAATACCAATTATCGGGTGTTTTTCGCTGAGGAAAACCCGCAGCTGGCGGCCTTTGACGAAATAGAACGGGTGTATATTAAAACCGATAATATTTTGTTCACCGTCAAGCCGAAGCAAGGTGATGTGTTTCAGCCGCAGGTGCTGAAATTGATGCAGGAATTGACGGCAGAAGGGTGGAAGCTGCCCTATTCCCAACGTGTGGATTCCATCACTAATTTTCAGCATTCCTATGCACAGGACGACGATTTAACGGTGGCGGATCTGGTTGAAAAAGATGCTCTGCAACTGAGTATGGATGCAATTGAACAGATAAAAACCACGGCGATGAATGAAGCCTTGCTCGTGGGTAAAATCCTCAGTCATGATGGATCAACCGCCGGTATTAATGTAATGATTAACCTGCCTGGGAAGAACATGGAAGAAGTACCGGAAGCGGCAAATGCAGCGCGGGAACTGGTTAAACAATTCAAAGCAAGCTATCCAGACATAGAAGTCCGCCCGTCCGGTATGGTGTTTATGAATAATGCGTTCATGGAAAATTCCATGCAGGACATGATGATATTAACGCCGATTATGTTTATCACGCTGATTGTTGTCGCGGTAATTATGGTCAGATCAATTTCAGCAACACTGGCCATCTTATTGGTCATTCTGTTTTCCGCAATGGCAGCGTTAGGTTTTGGCGGCTGGTTGCATTTCCCGTTAACCCCCCCGTCTGCCATTACACCAACTATTGTGCTCACTCTGGCCATTGCTGACTCCATCCATATTATTATGTCGATGAAAAAAGCCATGCAATTAGGAATGGCCAAAAAAGAAGCCATTATTGAATCGTTGCGGATTAATTTTCAGCCGGTGTTTTTAACCTCTTTAACGACGGCGATTGGATTTTTAAGCCTGAACTTTTCCGAAGCGCCCCCGTTCTGGCATCTGGGTAATATGACTGCTTTTGGTGTGTGTGCCGCTTTTTTGTTTTCGATTGTGCTGTTGCCCGCCCTGCTGGCAATTTTACCGATCCGTGTCAAACAACACCCGGATGACCATAAAGGTGCAATGGATCATCTGGCTGATTTTGTTATTAAATTCAGTACACCTTTATTAATTATCAGTATCACGCTGACGGTAGGTATAGGCGCAATGATTAGCAAGATTGAACTTAATGATCAGTTTGTGCAGTACTTTGACGAGTCCATCGCGTTTCGTCCGGATACCGAGTTTATGCTGAACAATTTGAGTGGTATTTATTCTGTTGAGTACTCAGTTGCCAGCCTGGGTGCAGAAAAAATCAGCGAACCGGAATACTTGAATCATCTGGAAAAATTTACCCAGTGGCTAAGACAGCAGCCAGAGGTTGATCATGTTTTTTCTTTATCGGATATTTTTAAACGATTAAATAAAAACATGCACGGCGATGACCTGCACTGGTATCGCATCCCGGAGAATGCTGATTTAGCCGCACAATATTTATTGCTTTATGAGTTTTCCCTTCCCTACGGGCTGGATTTGAATGATCGTATTAACATCGACAAAAGTGCCACGCGGGTGACGGTGACGGTGAAGGATTTATCGACTCGGGAGTTGCGCGCCTTTAAAATCAAGACCGAACAGTGGTTGCAGGATAATGCACCAGACTACATGCATGCATTGGCCACCAGCCCAGCCGTAATGTTTTCATTTATTTCCAGCCGTAATATCAGTGCGATGGTAAAAGGCAATTTGATCTCGTTGATACTGATTTCCGGCATTATCATGCTGGCTTTGCGCAGCTTTAGTATGGGTATGATTTCCATGTTGCCCAATCTTGCGCCAATTGCGGTTGGCTTTGGTGTATGGGGTTTGTTGATCGGCCAGATCAATATGGCGGCAGCATTTGGCTTTGCCGCCTGTCTGGGGATTATTGTTGATGACACCGTGCATTTTTTATCCAAATATATTCGTGCGCGGCGGGAAAAGAATATGACTGCGCGAGAAGCCGTGCATTATGCCTTTCATACGGTGGGCAGTGCGATGTGGGTGACCACGATAATATTAATTTGCGGCTTTAGCGTGATGGCGCAATCCGGCTTTCAAATGAACAGCTATCTGGGATTGTTGACAGCGATAGTGATTGCCTGTGCCCTGTTGCTGGATTATTTCCTACTGCCCCCCCTGCTGATTTGGCTGGATGATGTTTCTAAAAAATTAAAAGTGATTTTTACACGAGGAAAACCCGCATGAAGATGAATTGGAAAAGGGCTGGTATCCCTTTGGTATTGGTTATCAGTAGCGCAGCTGTGCAGGCAGAAAAAACCAAAGATGACTTGATTACCGCTGAAAGCCCTGAAGTGATTGGTGAAGCCATTGCCATTGAACTGGACGAGCGTGATATTGGCTTTGTCAGTCAGGTATCGAAAATGGAAATGGTGTTGCGTAATGCCTATGGGCAGGAGAACCGCCGTGAAATGGAGACCCGCATTCTGGAGCGGCCTGAGCGTACGGTGGGCGATAAATCCATGCTGGTGTTTTTTAATCCGCGCGATATAAACGGCACTGCCCTGCTGTCGTTTGCCGAAATTCTTGAGCCGGATCAGCAATGGTTATACTTACCGGCCTTAAAGCGTGTAAA
>SPJK01064901.1_pt1 | contig 28083 bp, 16 predicted proteins | sample 3741771 | NCBI WGS metagenome assembly SPJK01 (sample SAMN10925997, study PRJNA522277) | cold seep metagenome | isolation source: Elba SIP-enriched marine methane seep metagenome, extraction at timepoint T2 | place: Italy: coast of Elba, Mediterranean Sea
CGCGTTGCAAAAAGGTGGAATAAATCGCCACCACCGGCTTTGCGCCTTGGCAGGCTTGCCCGGCGGCCAAGGTGACCGCATGCTGTTCAGCAATCGCCACATCAAAATAACGTTTCGGAAAGCGTTGGGAGAATTCCACCAAGCCGGAACCTTCGCGCATCGCCGGGGTGATGCCCAATAAGCGTTCATCTTGTTCGGCCATATCGCAAAGCCAGCGACCAAAGACCTGGGTGTAAGTCGGATGTGGAGAAGGCGCAGCCTTCGGCAAACTGTCCTGAGTCGGATCAAAAGCCGGAACGCCGTGATAAGCCAACGGATCTTTTTCGGCGGGCGGATAACCTTTCCCTTTTTGAGTGACCACATGTAAAAACACCGGCCCCGCCAAACCCTTAATATTCTGTAAGGTAGAGACCAACATATCGACATCATGACCATCCACCGGGCCGAAATAATTGAAACCCAACTCCTCAAAAAAAGTACCGGGAACAATCATGCCTTTCACATGCTCCTCGGTTTTGCGCGCCAACTCCCACATCGATGGCATATTGGATAACACTTTCTTGCTCTCTTCCCGCACCGACGAATAAAACTTGCTCGACAACACCTTAGTCAGATAATTATTCATCGCTCCGACAGGCGGTGAAATCGACATATCATTATCGTTCAAAATCACCAGCACATTCACGCCCACATCGCCGGCATGATTCATCGCCTCATAAGCCATACCGCCGGTGATGCTGCCGTCGCCGATAATCGCCACCATTTTGGCGTCATCGCCGCGTAACTGGGCGGCAATCGCCATCCCTAAGGCGGCGCTGATGGATGTTGAAGAATGACCGACCCCGAAAGCATCATATTCACTCTCTTTGCGCTTCGGAAAAGCGGAAACGCCGTTATAAGTCCGAATCGTCGGCATTTGTTCCTTACGACCGGTTAAGATCTTATGCGGATAAGCCTGATGACCGACATCCCAAACCAACTGATCTTTCGGCGTATCGAACACATAATGCAAGGCCACCGTTAATTCCACCGTCCCCAAACCGGCGGCGAAGTGACCGCCCGATAAGCTGACCGTGTGGGTCAGGTATTCGCGGAGTTCTTTGGATAGGGCGGGGAGCTGGTCGGTGGGTAGCTTGCGGACATCAGCCGGATAATCAATCTCTTTTAACAAGGGGTAATCTTTCATTACGATTTCTTTTTATTTTTGAGTGCGTGGCTGGCCAGGTTTTTCCCTAAATCCCAAATCGAACCCGGTACTTTATGGGTGTCTGCGATAGTGGCATCAAAAGAATTGACAATCCAGTCGCGGTCTTTTTCGGTCAAATTCAACGGCGGCAACAGTTTGACGACGTTCATGCCGTGACCGGCGACTTGTGAAAGAATACGGTGTTCTTTAAATAAGGGGATGGTGATCATTTGGCAGAACAATCCTTTATTAGCCGTTTCCAGCATTGTCCAGGCGGCTTTTAAGGATAAGCTTTTCGGACTTTGGAATTCAATGGCGATCATCATCCCTTTACCACGCGCTTCCTTGAGGAATTCATATTGAGAGGTCATTGCATTGATGCTGCTGATGATGTCTTCACCGATTTTGGCGCTGTTTTCCACCAGTTTCTCTTCCTGGATAACATGTAAGGTCGCCAAGCCGGCCGCCATCGCCATATTGTTTTTGGAGAAGGTTGAGCCGTGAACTACCGCTCTGTCCATACGATTAAAGACGGTGTCCATGATTTTTTCCGTCATCGCCACTGCGCCGACCGGGACGAAGCCTCCTGAGAGCGCTTTCGCCATACAAATCATATCCGGCTGCACCTCCCAATGGTCAATCGCCCAGAATTTGCCGGTGCGTCCCAGACCGGTTTGCACCTCGTCGGCAACGAATAAAGTACCGTATTTTTGACACAGACGCTGCACTTCAGGTAGATAATGATCATCCGGCACATTGACCCCTTTACCTTGCACTGGTTCTACAATGAAGGCGGCTACATCGTTATTGCTTAACGCCTTTTCCAATGCTTCCAGATCATTAAATGGAATGGATTGACAGCCAGGCAATAACGGGCCGAAACCTTCGCGAAAAATGGGTTCGCCGTTGAGCGATAAGGAGCCCAGGGTTAAGCCGTGATAACCGTGGTCGCAAAAAACGACTTTTTCGCGTTTAGTGACATAGCGGGAAAACTTGATGGCGGCTTCTACGGACTCGGTGCCTGAGTTGCAAAAAAACATTTTTGTCAGGTTTTCAGGAGTCGTTTCAAGAATGCGTTCCGCCAATAAACCGCTGAGCAGGGATACATCCATTTGCACCAGGTTCGGCAATTCCGAGGTAAGCGTTTCTTGTAAAGCTGAAACCACGGTCGGGTGATTGCGACCGACTGCAAACACGCCGAAACCGCTCAATAAATCGAGATATTCCTGATTGTCTTCATCATAAAGATATTGACCGTTGGCTTTGATATAGTTGCGGTCATAGCCTATGGTTCTTAAAACCCGAACCATTTGGTTGTTAAGATGCTGTTCATGCAAATCAAATTTCCGATCAAATTGGTGCGAAAAAAGATCAGCGATACTAAAAGACATGGATACCTCGATAGATTAAGTTCGGTTGCCGTAAAAAGCCGGTAAAACGATTAATGTGCAAAGCAGTGTAAAGGAAATGCCGATAGCAAGCAAAACGCCCATGCTGGCCGTTCCTAAATGTGGATTGAATGTTAAGCTGGAAAAACTGCAGAAAGTGGTGAGCGAGCTGAAAAAAACGCCGCGCGCCGTGCTGCTTTGTAGGACATTGCCGCTGTTGGAATAACCGGATTTTAAGCGGTGTAAAATATGAATGCTGCTGTCTACGCCCATGCCCATTAACAAAGGGAGGGAGATGATATTGGCGAAATTAAAGGAATTGTCCAGTAGTACATTGGCGGCGCCGGTTAATAGGGAGGCTAATAATAACGGGCCGATAATCAATAAGGTGTCTTTAAGGCTTCTTAAAATAATCAGCAGCAGGATAAAAATCGCAATCAGCGCTGAACTGAAAGCCTGAATAAAGGCTTTGACCACGGCTACGCCGGATGCCTGGTCGGCGACTGGCAAGCCGGTGGCGGCCGGGTCTACCGATTGTACTTCGGTGACGAATTCATTGAGATTTTCAACCTGATTTTGGTCTTTGGCCGGGGCAATCAGAATTTTGTAGATTTTGTTCGGGCTGATCCAATGTTCCAATAAATAGCCGGGTAAATCGTCCAAAGTATAGGCTTGAGCGCTGATGCTGGATTTCAATCGATTCAAGGTCATCGGCAACAGACTTAGCAGTCGATGCTCCAGGTTTTTAGCGGCGTCAGGCTGTTCGATATCAGCGCTTAATTGATTCAGGTTGTTTTTTAAAGCGCTGATCACTTCCAGTTGTTCAGGTTTGATTTTATTATCGGCTTGTAATTGATCAATTTCAGCGATAAAAGCATTTACCGCTTGATTCGGATTGCTATCGACAATGTGTTGTTGATTAAATCCTTCTAATTGATGACCTAAAATCAGCGCGAGTTCATCAAGAATCTCCAGTTTTTCATTTTGATCCAAGGCCACCAGGTCATTCACCATAATGGTTTGATGCACCGACGGCAATTCATTCAATTGCTTAGCGACTTGTTGGGCGGATTGAAGGTCTTCGGCTAGCGCGATCAAGGCGAAAGGCGAGTCATCCTTGGATTTCAATAATTCTTTAATGGTGGCGACCGATTCGCTGTTCGGGTCGCGCATATTGATTGGATTGGAGTCAAAAACCAATTGCGTCAGAATAGCCCCGGAAGCTAAGGCGAAAATAATGGAATAAACTTTGATGCGAGTGCTTTGGCGCACCGGCAATTCATTAATAAAAGTCGGCAATAACCGCGCTTTCATCGGTTTCACATTGTTGACCTGTAAAACATCCAACAAAGCAGGAAGGATGGTTAATGAAACTCCCAAGCCGATAAACATGCTGACGCCAGCGATAATGCCTAATTCTGAAACGCCGGAAAAGTCGGTGGGGATGAACGCTAAAAAACCGATTGATGTGGTGAGGGCGCATAGGAATATGGATACGCCGACGGTGGAAATACTGTGCTTAATGGCGTCGGTATTATTCATGCCCTGGCCGAGACATTCGCGGTAATGCAGGCAGACGTGTATGGCGTAGTCTACGCCCAGTCCGATATAAAGTACGGCGAATGAAATACTGATCAGGTTCAGATGACCGATGGCGACTGTCGCGAAACCGGCGGTTAATATCAAACCCATGATTAAGGCAAAGAATGTAGCAATCAATAGTTTGTATGAGCGTAAGCCGATGAGTAATGATGCGCAGACTAATAATAATGAGACCACCCCGGCCACCACTGCGCCGTGACTGACGCCTGCAAGCTCCTCATGTTCTAAGGCGATTTCGCCGGTAATGCGGATATTGACCGCTGGATATTGCGTGGTGATTTCGGCCATTTCCCGGCGCGCCGCGTTAAGCGAGGTCTCAGCCGGCAAGATAGCGTTATAATCCATTATAGGACGGGCGACGACGATGGTGCGGTTGGTTTGACTATTGAGTTTGTTTTGGCCTAATAAGCTTTGCCAGGATAAGCGTTTATGATTGCCTTGTAATTCATCCTCTACGGAATCATTAATAGCGTTTAGTAATGGACTGATGTCCATCGGCAGTTCATCATCTTGCTGTTTGAGCGCTTGAGTAATGATGTCAAACAAGCCTTGCAAATGAAAATTTTGCGAAAGGTAGCCGAGAAAAGGCTGGGCGTCGGTTAATTTGGCGGATAATTCTTCCAGCTCATCATACTCTAAATACAATAAGGCTTGTTGCCGGAAAAATGCATTATCGGTGGGAATATAGACTGAACGAAAATGTTGCGGAATGGCTGTGATACGCTGTTCTAGTTGTTTTGCCGCTAATGTTGATTCTTCCGGGGTGAGCGCTTCCACCACGAATAGAATGGCGCCGGAATCTTGAGGGAACTCCTTTTCCATGCGCACGCGATTTTTTTGGAACGGCAGTTCAGGAGAGAGTAGTTCCGAGGAGTTGGTATTAACACCCAGATGGGCAATGGTGTAATACAGGGAAAAACCGGACAGCACGCAGCTTAAGAAAATCAAGGTTAACGGGAAGCGTAAAACGCCGTTCCCCCAAAAATTTAAAAAACGTTCGATGCAGGTGGATGTAGATGTGCTCATGCTGAGTGTTTAACAAATATTTTGCAAGTGTGCTGCGGTAGCTTTTAATGTGTGGTTGGCTTTTTTGAAATGCAAGCCTAGGCGAATCAAAGCAGGGATTTCCCAAAGGTGAAGCAGAATATGGCGAATCAGTTTATTGAAATTGATTTCGCCGGATGCTTCCATTGCCTGGTCAACAGCCTGAGGTAAAGGGAAATCAACCGGGTCGGCGATAGCGCGTATCGTTAAAAAAGGAACATTGTTATCCCGACAAATGCGGGCGACGGCGAAACTTTCCATATCTAAAGCCAGTGCGGATGTTCGCTGATTAAAATCCTTTTTTTCCCGAGTTGAGGCAATGATGCGGCTGCTATCGGCTATTTTACCGTTAACCACATTTAAATCAGTGTTTAATGTTTTAACAACGCGGTTTTGCCAATTTTTGTCGCAGACAATCATATTGCCTTGTTCATCTTCAAGGCTATCGGCGACAACTAGATCGCCGGATTTAAGCTGTTCCGTTAATGCGGCGGCGCATCCCCAGCTGATCAGTTGTTGAGCGCCTTGCGCTATTAATTGTTTGGCGGCTGTTTCAGCATTAGCCGCGCCTGCGCCGGCATAAGCAATCATGACTTGACTGTTCAACCAGAAAATGTCGCCTTTGTTTAATTTTTCCGATGTGAGACTGACCAGTTCTTCCGGCAGCGCAACGATAATCCCGCTGATCACTGCTGTTTTAACTCATTGCGGTATCGCGCCAGCGCCCATAGCGGGAAGAACTTGTCGTAGCCGTGGTATTTCAAATAGAAAACTCTTGGAAAGCCGGGCGCGGTGAAGCATTTATCATCCCAGGAGCCATCCGCCAGTTGTGATTTCAAAATGAAATCAATGCCGCGTTTGACTTCCGGGCAATCTTCTTCGCCTGCTGCGATCAAGCCCAATACCGCCCAAGCGGTTTGGAATGCGGTGCTGAAGTGATATTTACCGCGGAATTTTTCATCGTCATGATAGCTGTTGTTATCTTCGCCCCAGCCGCCGTCTTCGCGTTGTACGCTTTTCAGCCACTCTGCGGCTTTGGTGTACAAAGGATCTGATTTAGGAATGTTTGTTTGTTCCAGGCCTAACAATACCGACCAAGTACCGTAAATATAGTTGGTGCCCCAACGTCCGAACCAGCTTCCGTCTGCTTCTTGTTCGCTGCGCAAATAATCCAAAGTGCGATGTAAAGCGGGCAAATATTCGTCATGGTTTTGGCAGACTTTCGCCATTAACATGGCGCAGCGGGCGCTGACATCAGCTGTCGGCGGGTCTAATAACGCGCCGTGGTCAGCAAAAGGAATTTCATCTAAATAATGATAAGTATTATCGACATCAAAAGCGCCGTAGCCGCCGTTTTTCGACTGCATGCCAACGATCCAGCGAGTGGCCAGGTGAATTGAATCGTCCATTTCCGGGTAATCGGAATCAGCCATCGCAAAGGCAACCACGGCGGTATCATCAACATCCGGGTAATAAGGGTTTTCAAACTGGAACGCCCAGCCGCCGCCTTCCAGATTCGGGCGAGCTATCTGCCAATCACCGGGTTCATCTGTCAATTGTTTGCTTTTTAACCAGTCGTATGCGCGGGTTAAGGCTTGACGATTGCCGCTCTTATCAGACTCTTGCAAGGCCAATGCGGCCAAGCCGGTATCCCAAACCGGCGACAAACACGGTTGGCAATAGGCGTCTTCATCGTTAATCACCAATAATTTATCAATGGCTTGGCGCGCAGTGACTACATTAGGGTGATCGTGCGGCATGCCTAATAAGAGCATTGCTTCATAAGCGTTAACCATGGCCGGGAAAATGCCGCCCAGTCCGTCTTCGCCGTTTAAACGCTCGGTGAACCAAGCTAGTGCTTTATCTATGGCGCGTTGATGCATTTTCTCGCTAATCAACGGTCGTGTTACCCGTCCCAATTTGTCCAGCGCCAGAAAAAATTTGTTTAACAGCGTGCGTTCCGGAAAATAATGTTTTTCTTCATCCGGGTGGGTGACGAACAATTCCAGAATATCTACTTTGTGTGGGTTTTTCGCAGTGGCTTTTAAAGTGCATAAAATAAACAAAGGCACCATCACCGTGCGCGACCAATAAGACACTTTATCCAAATGAAAAGGGAACCATTTGGGAAACAGCATGATTTCCACCGGGATATAAGGGACGCCGCGCCACGGTAGCTGCTCGAATGTGGCCAGTGCAATGCGAGTGAACACATTGGCCTTAGCCGCGCCGCCGCAGGATAAAATGTATTCGCGCAGTTTTTGCATATGCGGCGCATCTATATCGTCTCCGGCTAATTTCAGCGCGTAGTAAACTTTTACGCTACCGCTAATATCGCCTGCGCCGCCGGTAAACAAAGGATAGCTGCCGTCTTCAGATTGACGCTTTCGCAAATATACGGCGATTTTTGCTTGTAAAGCCTCGTCAATATCGTCCAAGTAATGCATCATTAAGATGTATTCCGCAGGGATAGTGCAATCGGCTTCCAACTCGAATAACCAGTAACCGTCTTCATGTTGTAAATCCAACAAATATTGTTGGGCTTTAGAGATGGCCTGGTCGAGATTCGAGGGAATGGATGTTGACCTTGTGTTAACATCCGCTAAATCCGGATAAGTTGCTGCATTCGCTTCTGTAAACATGATGATTCCTTATATTTTCAGGTTACGCGGATGGCGAATAATGCCAATCAGGTGTTTTAAGTTTTCGGCAAGAAAGATTAAATAAAAGTGACAACAGGCTGTTGCTGCGCACGCTCAATTTGGTAGCTAAAATTGTTGCTTTAACGCTGTTGCGCGTGATTTTGACTTGCTCTGATCGGGTAAAGTCTAAATTGTCTTTGATTTTTCTGAGCGTCAATACCGCCATGCCCAAGGCCCACAGGCAAAAGTTCCTGATCCCGGTTTCATGGCTGGGTAACAATTGGGTATAGGTGAGGGCGTTTTGCAAATGTTGTTGGGCGATGCCGATTAAATGTTCCAGACCGGCTTTAAATTCAGCGCTATTATTGTCTGCATTCAAATCAGCCAGTTGATAGCCGGTTTCATCAAAAATATCTTGAGGCAGCCAGCAAACGCCGCGCTCGGCATCATCCCAAATGTCTTTGAGAATGTTGGTCATTTGTAAACCTTGTCCGAAAGAAACCGAAAGCGCAAGCAATTCTTCCTTGTGTTGGTTTATTTCTTCAGAGTAATGACAAAACAACTTGGCTAGCATCTCACCTACGCAACCGGCGACGTAATAGCAATAATCATCCATGTCAGCCATGGTGTTTAAGCCTGCGCTTAGATTCAACGCTTGAAATTTCGGCATGCCGTCGGCCATGGTGGAGACGCATTCGGCTAAAGCGTCAATTTGTTGCTGAGCAAAGCTATGGGTGATGGCAATCACGCGCGGCGTCAATTGGATCAAACTATGTTCGGCCGGTATGGTTTGTTCGGATAACAGCGGCGCCAATTCCTTGGCGAATTGCTCGGCATTCAAACCGGTGCGGGTGATTTCAATAAATTGTCCGCAAAAATGTTTTTTCTGTTCAGCATTGAGCGAGACTTCGTCTTCAATAGTGTCTACGATTCGGCATAATAAGTAAGCATTGGCGACCGGCGCATAAAGTCCTTCAGGCAGTTGAGGAATAGTCAGGGCGAAGGTGCGCGATACCCCCTCCAGTAAAACCGCTTGCAGTTCAGAGTCCGTTAGATTAATTAAGGTTTCCGCGTTATTCGCTGAGATTTGAGTTCCACTCATGTGTTTTTGCTTACTTAAAAAGGATTAATAAGGTAATGATAGACTGTTTGTTGGGGTTTTGCAAAGTCTTGTTGTTTTGAAACAAAATCAGAACTTGATGCGACTGGTTTTATATTTTAATGGAATGCTAAAACATTATATATAATAGTTGCTTATGGGGATTTTAAAGTCCTAATGGAGGTCTGATATTTGTTGAGAAAAGCATGAATTCATGCGATTATAATTTTCAGATGTGTTGTTTTTTTTTATTTTTACTGGAGAAAATAAAAAAAAAGTAGTATTCTTTTATCCCTTGTTGTAGTTGATAAAGCTGCGATATTTATATAAAAACTTTTTAGAAGCAATGAGTTGTGAGTTTTTTTAGCGCTTTTATAAAGTTTTTCTGTTGTGATAGTGCAACAGGTTTGATTTCGGAATTGATAATTTCAGGAGTGTAAGCAAGTGAGTGTACCTTTACGTCAACAGATTGCAGTGGGCAGCTATTTGATTAAACAAAAGCTGAAAGGCGTTAAAAAATACCCTTTAGTGCTGATGCTGGAGCCCTTGTTTCGGTGTAACTTAGCTTGCGCGGGTTGTGGTAAAATTGATTATCCTGACGATATCTTAAATAAGCGTTTATCCGTACAAGAATGTTTGGAAGCGGTTGATGAATGTGATGCGCCGATGGTGTCGATTCCCGGCGGCGAGCCGTTAATTCATAAAGATATGCCTGAAATTGTTGAAGGCATTATTGCTCGTAAAAAGTTTGTTTATCTTTGCACCAACGCTTTGTTGCTGAAAAAACGCATTAATGATTACAAGCCTTCTCCTTATTTAACTTTTTCCATTCATTTGGATGGCAATCAAGAACGTCATGATCATTCGGTTTGTCAAGAAGGCGTTTACGATATTGCCGTGGAAGCGATCAAGATGGCTTTGGAAAAAGGTTTCCGGGTCACTATTAATTGCACTCTGTTCCAGGGCGAAACAGCGCCGGAAGTGGCGGAATTCTTAGATTATATGACTGAATTAGGCGTGGAAGGCATTACTATTGCGCCGGGCTTTAGTTATGAAAAAGCGCCGATGCAGGATGTCTTTATTAAAGGCAGAGATGTTAAAGAATTGTTTAGAGGAATTTTCAAATTAGGCAAGCAGCGTAAGCAAAAATGGAAGTTGAATCATTCCTCTTTATACCTTGACTTCTTGGCGGGCAATCAGAATTATGATTGTACGCCTTGGGGAAATCCTACCCGCAATATTTTCGGTTGGCAGAAGCCTTGCTATTTGCTTGATAATGAGGGATACGCCTCCAGTTTCAAAGAGCTTTTAAGCGATACGCCTTGGGATAAATACGGCTCAGTGAAAAATCCTAAATGCGCAAGTTGTATGGCGCATTGCGGTTATGAAGCAACCTCGGTTGAGGATACCTTGAAAAATCCGCTGAAAGCTTTGTGGGTCAGCATGGTGGGACCAAAAACAGAAGGCGATATGTTGCCGGAAAAAACACCGGAATATGAAGACGATTTACCATCAATCAAAGGTATTCCTGTCAAAATCGAGTCTTAATGAGTGAGTTTGTTTTCTCGGCTACATGGATAGCCTTATTAATTTGGCTCATTACATTGCTGTTGCCCTGGCAACCTTGGCGAGTCAGAGAAGTGCTGGAGGCCGAGCCAGCGGATGCGGAATTTGATTTAAGCGACATAACTGTTGTTATCCCCGCTCGCGATGAAGCGGAAGTGATCGGCGGAACTTTGCAGGCTTTGAAGCAGCAAGGTCGCGGTTTGAAAGTGATTCTGGTGGATGACGATTCCAGCGACGATACAGTAAAACTAGCGAAGCAGGTTGAACTGGATGAATTGACGATTATCGAATCCAAGCAGTTGGCTGCCGGTTGGACGGGTAAATTATGGGCGCAAGAACAAGGCCTGAAAAAGGTTAACACGCCGTTGACCTTATTGTTGGATGCCGATATTGAATTAAAGCCCGGCATGTTAAAAGCTTTACAAAATAAATATCGGCAAGATGATTTGCAATTCGTTTCTTTGATGGCTGTTTTGCGTTTGGATTCGTACTGGGAAAAATTATTGATGCCGGCTTTCATTTATTTTTTCAAAATGATCTATCCATTTGCATTGGCGAACAAGCAGGATTCTTCCCAAGCCGCTGCGGCGGGCGGTTGTATTTTGATTGAAACAGCGGCTGTTCGCCAAATTGGCGGTTTGGTGACTATTAAGGATGCGGTTATTGATGATTGCACCTTGGCTAAGGCGATTAAAAACAACGGTAAAAAAACCTGGATAGGCTTAACTCACGGGGTGGTTAGTCAACGGCCTTACGCAACATTATCTGAAATCTGGCAGATGGTGGCGCGCACGGCATATACCCAATTAAAATATTCGACATTATTGCTGCTGGCCTGTACCGGCTTAATGTTGCTTTTATATTGGTGGCCGTTGACGGCGATAATGGTCGCCGGGCAATCCTCACTCGCAGTGATTAATAGCATTTCTTTATTGTTGATGCTTTGTTTGTTTATTCCAACCTTACGTTTCTATCAATTAAACGTGGCTTGGAGTTTGATGTTGCCGATGGTGGCGTTGCTTTATTTATTGATGACCTGGACTTCAGCATTGAGATTTTGGCGCGGTGAACGTTCTCGTTGGAAAGGACGTTCATATAACAGGATAGATGCTTGAAGAGTTAAGTGATTAAGAGGCTTTAATGATTATTAAAATTGAGAAAATTCAGCATTTGATGGGTTTTTTTCTGATTTTGTTTACTGTATCTCTCGTTCAGGCGGAAGAACAGAAAACTCGGATGGTTACTGAACAGGCTATGCCTGAAACAGCTCGACAAGTGGTTGAGCAGTTTCAATCCGTGCTGTTGGATGTTATGAAACAAGGGCAGGCTTTAGGGTTTCAAGGACGCTTCGATAAATTGGCGCCTGCGATAACGCAAAGCCATGATTTAACAAAAATCGCCCGTATTGCCGTCGGTAGGGAATGGAAAAAATTAGCCGATGATCAACAGCAAGAGTTAGTCGATCAATTTATTAAAATGAGCATTTCCGCCTATGCTTATAATTTCAAAGCGTATGATAATGAACTTTTTGAATTTGTTTCACAGGAAGAAACGGCCAGAGGCGGTATTATCATCCATAGTATATTTAAAATTCCGGATGATAAAGATGTGAAGTTTGATTATATGATGAAGAAAAAAGGCGATAGTTGGAAAATTATTAATGTTATCGCCAACGGTGTGAGTGATTTGGCTTTAAGAAGATCCGAATACACGAGTATGTTAAAGCGCCAAGGATTTGAAGCGTTGATTGCAAAAATTATTGAAAAGACGGAAAATTACGCTAAATAAAAGAAAGACAGGTATTAATATGCGTTTGAATCAAGAAAATTTAACTATGAAGACACGGTTTTTGTTGGCTTTTGTCTTATTCAGTTCTTTATTGTTAGGCGGGTGCGCCTCTAAAGATGTAGTCGATTCATCAGCCGAAGGCGCGGTTATTGAGCCGGGGGCGGAGCTTGTTGAAGATGAGCGCGACCCTTATGAAAGTTTCAACCGTAAGGTCTATTCCTTTAATAATCAAGTTGATACATATGTTGCTAAGCCGGTTTCGGATGCCTATTTATGGGTAACGCCTACTCTCGTACAGACCGGTATTGCCAATTTCTTTAGTAATTTGAAAGAAATTAATGTCGTTATTAACGACACTTTGCAAGGTAAATTCAAGCAAGGCGCTGAGGATACCGGGCGGTTTGCGGTGAACTCCACGATCGGTTTGTTAGGCATATTTGATGTGGCGACAGAACTGGGCTTGGAAAAAAATGAAGAAGATTTCGCCCAGACTTTGGCGGTTTGGGGCGTTCCTCAAGGTTCATACTTAGTACTGCCTTTTATCGGGCCGACAACTTCCAGAGGCATTCCCGGCAGTGTTTTCGATACCGCCGCTAATCCAACTACTTATGTTGGTTTTCCGGTTCAGTTAGTCTCTATGTTAAATACCCGGGCGAATGCGGAAGGCGCACTGAACTTTATAGATGAAGCCGCTCTGGATCCTTACGTCTTTACTCGCGAATCATTTTTACAGCATCGTAAGTTTCTGATCACTGATGGCGAATCCGAAGCAACAGATGATGCGCTGGATTTAGAAAGCGAATTTTATGAAGATGACGAGTTGCTTGAAACTGAATCCGAAAACGTTATCGAAACAACAACTCAAAAGACAGAACCGGAATCAAAGAAAAATAGTGATGATGTTGAAGAATTAAATGCTGTATCCGATTATGAGCAGTCTAAAGCAGAACTTGAAAAAGCGACTTTAGAATATCGAGCGGTTTCTAAAGAATTGGAAGCGGTTCAACAATAATAGAAAACTCGCCAGCTACTACAAAAGTAGTCGCTGGTTTTTATGTTTTTCTCTTTTGCGGCGAATCAGCCAGACTATCTTAAGCTAAAATAGCACACTCCGCTGATTACCAGCGCCATCATCAAGTTCAACACTACGCCTTCCCTAGCCATATCTTTAATATGAAGACGATTAGCGCTATAGACAATGGCGTTCGGCGCAGTCGCCACCGGCATCATAAAAGCGCAACTGGCGCTAATAGTTGCGGGTATCATCAACAATTTCGGATCAACGTTAGCCGCAGTCGCTGCTGAGGCCAGAATCGGCATCAGTAAAGTGGCGGTTGCTGTATTGCTAGTCACTTCAGTAATGAAACTGACGATCAGGCAGATTGCTAAAATTAACACGTAAATAGGCAAGAAAGATAAATGGGTGAGTGACTGTCCCAATTGAACGCTTAAGCCTGATTCGGTAAAACCTTTGGCAATTGCAATACCGCCGGCGAATAATAACAGCATGCCCCACGGGATTTCCACGGCGGTTTTCCAGTCCAATAATGTGTCTTTATTCTCGCCGCTGGGAATAATGAACATCAAGACTACGCCCAACACAGCAATGGTGCTGTCGCCGACTGCATTTAAACCCAACCATGAAGTCCATAATTTTCGCGTTACCCAAGCCATAGCAATCAGACTGAAAACAATCAACACTCTTGTTTCCGGCTTGCGCCAAGGTCCCGGCTCAGGCAGTATAAAGTTTTGATTATTGGAAACATTCCGCGTTAACCATAAAGCCATTAACGGCAAACCGACTAAGATAACCGGCGTACCGATTTTCATCCATTCCAGAAAATCGAAATCAAATCCGGTGGTTTCCTGATAAATACTAATGAAAATAATATTTGGCGGGGTGCCGATAGGCGTTCCGATACCGCCCAGACTGGCGGCATAAGCGATACCTAAAATTAAGGCTGTACCCATGGCTTTATCATCAATATTTTGCAAAGCCGCAATGGCGATAGGCAGTAAAATCAAGGTTGCTGCGGTATTGGATATCCACATGCTTAAAAATGCCGCCGCCAACATAAAACCGATAACCACTCGGCGACCGTTTTTTATGCCGACCAGTCTCACCATATAAATTGCCAATCTTCGGTGTACGCCACTTTTTTCCAGCGACTTGGAAAGCATAAAGCCGCCCAGTAGTAAAAGAATAATATGGCTGCCGAATGCCGAAGCGATTTGTTTATGGCTTAATACCCCGGAAAATGGAAATAGCGCAAAAGGAATTAATGAAGCGGCGGGAATCGGAATTGCCTCGGTGACCCATAACATCACTGTTAACAAAGTTATCGCCGCTGTCCAAGCGACGGCGGAAGTTTGTCCAAACAGGGTGAATAAAGAGGCGCCGACCAATATTGCTATAACTAAAGCGGAATACAGAATTATCGTTTGGTTTTTTGACATGGAATAGCGGTTTTTGTTTTTTGTAATTATGGTTTAAATTCACTGGCTTCAATAAATGAAAGTATTGGTATTTTCATTCGAAAGGAGTAAAGTTGAACTTAAAGGTAAGCGTAGATTCAATATTATATAAGCATAGGGCTGAGGATTTTATCAAACCCGAAACTAACTTGTCTTTTTGCTCAGTTTCTGCGTTGTGAAAATAGTTGCGTAGCTTGCTATGCGCCTATTTCCACGCCTTGAACCTGAACAAAAATCCTACGCTAGTTCCGGGTTTGATTTCAACCTCAGCCCTCACGGAAGTATAAACGCTAATAGTAGTAGCAGAAAAAATTAACTCAATGGAATTCAGAAAGCTTACTCCTTTTGATTCCATGAAAGAATAAAAAACAAAAAATGATGATGTTTTAGCTAAGGAACGTGAATTTTATAACATCCGAAACTGACTGGTCTTTCTGTCCATCTTCAGCGTTGCGGAAACAGTTGCATAGCTTGCTATGCGCCTGTTTCCGCGCCTTGAATATGAACAGAAATCCTGCGCCAGTTTCGGATGTTATTTCATCCCCGTTCCTAAACAACGACAAATTTGGTCAGTTTAAATTACGAAATACTGTAATCAGAACCGCGGAGGTGAGTAATGAAAAAGATATGTACTATCATGCTGCTTTTTTTCATTGTCCCAAACACGGCGTTATCTGATGATTGTGGATCAAGCATTTGTAATGAAAGCGATCAAGAGGATTTAAATAATCCGGAAAACGTTGGGGCGCCCTCAATTCTGGATAAACTGGATGAGCAAATTATCGCTTCGGTAAACAATCAAATTTCAAAAATTGATAATGATTTAAGCCTTGAATATAGAAAGAAAAAGTTAAGCCTTAAATACAACATGAACGATAAAATTCCTTTGGTAGACTCCCACTTTAGCATCACCTACAAAAAAAGAGCCGTTACTTTAAATTATTCGATCGCGATTTGGTGAAAAAAGCATATGTGGTTTAACCCCCTATTTAGCCGCTTTTTTTTCCCTTTTATTATCATTCTGTATTTTATCAATCCTGGATACTGCCTGGTTTTTAGCAATCAATCATTATTTGAAAAAATACACCCCCTTGTTCCTCTAGGCCATTCCGATTCAGTCTATGCGATTGACTTCTCGCCGGATGGACGGTTGGCTTTTTCGTTGGCTTATGATCAGGTCTTACGTGTTTGGGAAGTGGAAACTGGCAGAGAAATCAAGCGTTTTTCTATGCAATCCGATTGGGTGAAAGCGTTGGCGGTTTCTCCTGATGGTTTAACGGTCTTGAGCGGCGGAACAAACAGGGAAATGCGGTTGAGGAATATTGCCAGCGGCGAAACAGTTCTGCAATTAGACGGCCATTCCCGGCAGATTAATACGATTCAATTTTCTACAGATGGGCGTTTTATTATTTCGGCGGGAAATGATCGAATTATTAAACGTTGGGATACCGAAACCGGTGAATTATTGAATGAATATCGCGGCCATCAAAGCCCTATCAAATCAGTTGTGTATTCGAAAAATGGAAAATGGCTGACTTCAGCAGCGGAGAATGGTGAGGTTATTGTTTGGGATGTACAAACGAAATTACCGGTAAAAAAATTTATAGCCCATCAAGGCGCGGCGAATTCAGTTGTTTTTCTGGAGGATGAACGCCTTTTGGCGTCATCTGGGGCTGACGGTCAAATTTTCTTATGGGATTGGCGACAAGCCGAGCGGGTCGGCGAATTAAAAGGGCATGAAAAAACTGTAAACAGTATAGATATATCCGTCGATGGGCGGCAGTTGTTGTCGGCTAGCGATGATAAGACTATTCGTATTTGGGATTTGACAAATCAACAGCTGATACGAAAGATTAAAGCTCATCAAGATAAAGTGATTGGCGCTAAATTCTCGCCAAACGGTCATTTCGTGTTGTCTGGCAGTTCGGATAATTCATTACAGTTATGGGGAGCAGTATTTGGCAATCCTATCATGAAATTTGAAGGTTATGCTTCATTAGCTAATTCGCTGACTTTTTCTAAAGATGGCAAATGGTTGTTTTCCGGACATCAAGATAGAACGTTAAAACTTTGGGATATGGAAAATGCGGAAAATATTAAAACGTATAGTCGGCATGACGCCAGCGTTAACAGTCTTGCGGTATCCGGAGACAAACAATGGATGGTTTCAGGTAGTTCAGATAATACGATTAAATTATGGCGAGTGAATGATGGTTTGCTTGATAGAACTTTGGAAGGGCATCAAGCCAGCGTCAACCAAGTTTTATTTAGCCCGGATCATCGACAAATTTTATCGGCGAGTGCGGATAGAACGATTAAATTATGGAGTTTGGAAGGACGCATCCTGAAAAGTTTTGTCGGGCATAAACGCTCTGTAACTGCAATAGCCTATGCGCCTGATGGAAGGTCATTTTTGTCTGCATCTAAAGATAAGACCTTAAGGCAATGGAATGTGAAAACCGGTCAGTATATTCAATTAAATGTTCAACCTACCCGGATTAATTCTATTCAATATAGCAATAACGGCCAATATGCGGTTACTGCGGGTTGGGAGGCGATTGTTTGGGAAATGCCCAGCGCTAAAATAAAAACCAGAATTCCACTTAACGATGTAACAGTAACCGAAATTAAAATTAATCAGCAAGGGACTTTATTAGCGATAGCTGATTGGAGTGGCGCTATAAAGCTGTGGGATCTGAAAAATGACAAGTTTCTAGATATTAAGCTTGGTCACGTCGCCGGCGTTCAATCGATTGATTTCAGTCCAGATGGAAATAGGTTGATCTCAGCATCAATGGATGGAACCATCAAATTATGGAATTTGCATAACGGGGAAGAGATTGTCACAATGATCGGCGCCGACAATGGTGAATGGATTACCTTGACGACTGACGGCTATTATAACCATAGCCCGGAGGGGACGGAGCTTATTCACTGGGTGGAAAAAAACGGTGTTAAAACCTATTCATTTGAACAGTTTGAGCAATATTATAAAAAGCCGGATATCATAAAAGGGCGATTATCCGGTTTACAACAGCTTGGTAAACCCGCGCCCATTGTTGAGTCGCCTCCGCAAATTGAAGTTGCGGAGCATTTATTTTCTGTTAAATCAGATCAAGATGAATTTGCTTTGAATTTAAAAATTCTTAGCGATGCGCCCGCCGATTATATTCATGTGTTTGTTAACGGCAAGCCGGTAATTAAACAACAAGTCGAGCAAGATGATAATTCGCTGACCTTATCTGTCCCCTTGTTTTCCGGAGCGAATCAATTAACTATGCGAGCTTATAATCAGTATGGGCTGGCCAGTGAACCAAAATTCGTTAATGTATATTCTACAGTGGAATCTAAGAAGCCTGATTTGCATATTATGGCAATCGGTGTCAGTCAATATAAAAAACTGTCCAGTGATTATCAGCTTACCTATGCTCATTCCGATGCTGAGAATTTTATCAAACGTTTCCAAAAAGCTTCAGCATCAGTTTTTGAAAACATTAATTATGAATATTTATATGATAAGCGTGCCGGGCTACAGTCGATTATTGACAGTCTGGGTAAATTTCAGTCTTTAATTGATAAAGATGATTTAGTTCTAATGTTTTTTGCCGGTCATGGGGTGAAATCTGATAAATCAGGAGAATTTTACTTATTAACTCATGATAGCGATCCGGATGATTTGAGTAACACGGCAATTAATTGGGATTTGTTGACCCAGCGTATTAAAGATATAAAAAGTCGAGTGATCATTTTTTTGGATGCTTGCCATTCAGGTAGCATTACTCGTCAAACGACGGTGCCAAATAATGAATTGGCTGAGAAATTATTTAGTCGAGAATATGGCGGCGTAATGGTTTTTTCAGCAGCTAAAGGAAGACAATATGCCTTCGAATCAAATACTTTTGGAGAAGGAGAGGGGTTGTTTTCTTATGGTTTGTCGAGAGCGTTAAGTCAGACTGGGCCGGAGGTAGATTTTAACGGTAATGGCATTTTGGAATTTAGTGAACTGGTGAGCTCTGTAAGGCAATTTGTTGATCAACAATCGGATGGACAACAAACGCCGTGGTTGTCCCATAAATCACTTTTTGGCGATGTCCCTTTGGCGAAAATTAAACATTAATCGGATAAGTTTGAATTATGATTAGTCGGCTATGTATTTTATTAATAATGCTTTTCCTTGCCGCCTGTCAAACAACGCGGCAATATGATTCCGACTTAGTGGAAAATGGTAAGCAGTGCGGAAAAACACGAGGCAGCTTTTTAGGAAGTTGGTTTGATTATTATGAAAGGGCTTTGTCTTTTGCCGATTGTTCAATGTGGGTTGAATCGGAACAGGATTTACGCAAAGCCATCAGTAAAAGAGGCGTTGATAAAAGGCGGGCTTATTCTTTAGGAATGCACTGGGTGACGGATTATTTTCCGCATCGAGAGTTAGGCGTTGCTTTATTTTATCAAAGAAAATATGCTGATTCGGAGGCGGAATTCAAAATATCGATGGCGCAATTTCCCAGCGCCAAAGCAGAGTATTATTTAAAACGCATACGCAAATTACAAGTCGAACTGAGTAATAGCGATCAACAACCGCCATTAATAAAGGTTAAGTCGCCGGTTCAAGGAGGAGCTTACGGTTCGTCAATCGTAAAGGTTGAGGCGCATATCGAAGATGATAGCCTGCTGGATAAGGTAATGGTTAATGGTAAAGTTTATCGACATGTGCCGCACTTCGTTACTGAAAACAATGTCCCTGTTCGGGTGGAGCGCAAAGTCGCAAAAATGGATTTGGTGATGGAGGCTGAAGCAAAGTTTAAAAAAGGAAAAGCGGTTATTGAAATCGTAGCAATCGACATCACGGGAAAGGTTAGCAAACACGAAACGTTTTTCAGCATTGACCAGCAGGCTCCTCAAATCTCGGTATCCAAATTAGTTCACAAAGTAAAAGGAAATGAAAAACAAATTCATTTGATAGCCGATATTCGAGATAAAAACTCGGATATACAGCAATTAACAATCAATGATCGAGTTTTACAGGTTAAAACCGAAAAACAGCGAAACAAGCAAGGGGAATGGGTTTTTTGGGCGCATATCGATGAAATATTTTCAAATGAAGATAGTGACCAGTTGAATGTTATTGCTCGCGATCAATTTGGTCATCAAACGGAGGCGCTATTTCAGTTAAAGGAAAGGCAAACAAAGCAAGATAAACAGGGTGAATTACTTGCAGTCTATTTAAAAAAAGGTCGTGAGCCACGCATTACATATGAAAAAAAAGCATATATTGAAGGTGAGGCGAAAAGCGGTAGTTTAATTAGAAAAATTGAAGTTAACGGCAAAAATATTTTAAATGGCCGAGGCAAACAAGTTTATTTCAATTATATGCCGACATTAAAGATCGGTAACAATGAGTTCACATTGCTTGTAGAAGACCAGGCCGGTTATAAACAGAAAATAGTTCTAGCAATTACCCGTAAAACTCCACCTAATCGTTCTATGCAAGAACGTTTGAATGTTGCTCAATTTCCGTTTCCATGTAATCAGGTTTCACGTTCTCCTTGTCGGGTGAGTTTACCTTTACATGAAATGTCGCATGAGTTATTAAAAAACAGAAGGCGGTTTCAGATTGTTGATGGAGAGATGATTGTTCGTTTGATTGATGAAACTAATCAATGTGAAAGGAGTGTTTCTGATAATTGTATTATCAAAGTTGCTGATGAGCTGGAACAGCGCGGGGTATGGAAGCAGCGATTTGCAAATGCCTTTTTTGTCGGAACGGTGATAGAACGAAGTAATGAAGAGTGGGATACAGCGGTTGAAATTTCCGGGCGCATGGTGGATAACAATAGCCGCGAAACGCTTACTAGCATCGATGTTTATGCTGAAAACTTGAGCGTTGATCAAGGGAGTTTATTGAGCCAGGCGCTGGTGACTGAAATTTCCGATGCGTTTCCATTGCTGGATAGGGAAATATTATTCATCAATGGCGAAGGCATGGAGATAAAGATGGGGAAACAAGATAGGGTTTGGTCGAAAATGCCGGTTCTGGTTTATCGAGTTAAAGACAATCAAAGCTGCGCCGATGCCGCTGTCACGCAAGTTAGCCAGCAAAAGGCTCAGGCCAGAGTTAGCCGTTTTTTTTGTGGTTCGCTGGAAAGCGGCGTTTATAGGGTCATTACCCGTTAATTTTTCCCAGTCCTAAGAACCTCTGACATTTATACTCCGGGATCTCCTCTCGATTCGCCTTACATGGCATTTAGATTTTGACAGTCCATGTAGGAATGATTTGTTTTAAGGTAGGCGATACATAATTTGTTTTTCACCATTTTTATAAATAATCAAATAATCCTCTAAGCCGTCTTGATTGCGATCCGATATTGACTGTAACCTGACTTCTTCTGCGGTCTCATCCGATTTGATAACCACATAATCTATAATCCCGCGTTGAATGACTTCATTCTGTTTAAAGGTAACAAGGCCGTAAGGGCTGATAGTTGCAGTAAAATCATCAGTAGATAAAAAGTTTTTCAGGCTGATCCAGTGAGCGGCTGTAGGATTGATGACTTGTTCAAAAATAGTCTCCACCTCGAAAAAATTATCGATTATTCTATGTATCGCATAATGATGGGCATATGCGATGGTGTTGTTAACGCCGTTTAGCTGCAATGTGATAATTCCAAGGGTATCCGGTTCAGGGTTTAACAATAGACTTTCATAACTGACCCGAGCGGCAAACCAGACTGAATCCGGATCGTTTTTTAACCCGATTTTAAGCATTCCATATTGATATTGCTGTAGTTGTAAATCGAGCAATGCCAATATATCGGTTAAAGCGTCAATTTGTTGCGGTTCAGCTGTTAAGATAACCCGGTGGCCGTTTTGGCTGATAAGTTCCAATAAGCCATCTGAGTTAAATGCTATGCCCGCTTGAAACGGCGACGAGAGTTGTAACAGATCAATCGCCCGAAGTGAGAATCTGATATTGACGGTTTCAGCCAGCAATATATGCGTTTCATCATCAGAAGAAAGCAAAATCTGATTATCGGCGCCGACTATTTCAACGGTATTGTTTAAGTCATCGAATACCTGGTTTTCCGTTAAATCTAAAGCGTCCGCCAAGGGAATTAACTCTTCATCATTATTAGGGTCGATTACTTTAATAGCCAGGGTATCGGAACTGCTGGCGCCGATATCGTCAACGACCGTTAAATTAATTATATATTCGCCGGGTTGGTCGAAATGAAATTCGGTTTCTATGGCTGATGACGTGTCTAAAGTATTCTCGCCATCCGAAGAGTTCCAAAAATAATTTTCAATATTGCCATCCTCGTCGCTTGATCTATGCGCATCGACTGAAAGAGTGAACGGCGCCGCTCCAAATGTATCGGATGCATTTATTTTTGCAATGGGCGTAATATTCTCAACATTGCTATCGCGTACTTTAAAGGTTTCACTAGCTGTTGCTGTCATTCCTTTATCATCCGTAACCGTTAAACTTAGCGTGTATTCGCCAGGTTGGTTAAAGGTGAGCTCTGTTGCGGCGGTATCCGCGCTGAATCCGTTAGATGAACTCCATTGATAGTTGGCTATTTCGCCGTCGTTATCGCTAGACTCGCCGCCATCCAGATTTACGCTCAATGGCGCAACTCCTGCTGTGGCGGAAGCAATGATTTTGGCGACCGGCGGTTGATTTTCAGCGACTATTATTGTTTGTTCTGTTGAAGCCGTCGCGCCTTTGTCATCAGTTACCGTTAAGGTCACGGTAAACTCGCCAGATTGCTCAAAAGTTAATTCAGCGCTGGCGGAATCGGCGGTAAAGCCGTTGGGTCCATTCCACTGGTAAGCGCTAATGCTTCCATCCGCGTCGTTGGACTCATCTCCATCCAAGCTAACAGTTAAAGGCGCAACGCCTGAAATATCGGAAGCAACGATTTTAGCCGTCGGCGGTTGATTGTCGGCAACGCTGATCGTTTCGTTGGTTGATGAGCTTGCGCCTTTATCGTCGGTTACGGTTAAGGTAACTGTAAAGTCGCCCGCTTGCTGAAAAGTAAAATCAACGCTTGCAGTATCGGCGTTTAAACCGTTGGAAGCGCTCCATTGATAAGTGCTGATCGTTCCGTCACTATCTGTCGATTGGCCGCCATCTAAAGTGATGGTAAACGGCGCAACACCCGTAGTGGATGACGCAAGAATTTTAGCGATGGGTGCGATATTATCGCTACCAACGGTAATCGTTTCACTGGCTGACGCGGTAGCGCCTTTATCGTCGGTTACGGTTAGGGTGACGGTAAAATCTCCTGTTTGATCGAATGTGAACTCAGCGTTGGCTGTTGTGGCGCTAAGTCCATTGGAAGCATCCCATTGATAAGACGCAATGGAACCGTCCGGGTCATTGGATTGTCCTCCATCAAGGGTAATGGTTAAGGGGGCCGGGCCGGTGTTGGCGGAGGCGATGATTTTAGCGGTCGGCGCTTGATTTTCAGCTACCGTAATTGTTTCACTGGCGGTTGCGGTAGCGCCTTTGTTATCGGTAACTGTCAGCGTAACGGTGTATGTACCGGTCTGTTCAAAGCTAAATTCGGCATTGGTGGTATTGGCGTTTAAACCGTTGGAAGTGCTCCATTGATATGCGGTGATGGAACCGTCTGGGTCGCTGGATTGGTTTCCCTCCAGGGTAATAGTAATCGGGGCGACGCCGGAGTTGGCGGAAGCGACAATTTTAGCGCTCGGTGCTTGATTTTCAGCTACGGTAATTGTTTCACTAGCGGTTGCGGTAGCGCCTTTATCATCGGTAACCATCAATGTTACGGTGTATGTGCCGGCTTGTTCAAAGCTAAATTCGGTATTGGCGGTATTCGCGCTTAAGCCATTGGAAGCGCTCCATTGATATGTAGCAATGGAACCATCGGAATCGCTGGATTGGCCGCCATCAAATGAGACAGTCAATGGCGCGATGCCGGATGTGGCGGAGGCGACAATTTTAGCGGTAGGCGGGTTGTTTTCAGCTTCAACTATTATCGTTTCACTGGTTTGTGAACTGCCGCCTTTATCATCAGTGACCGTCAGCGTTACCGTATAATTACCCGGTTGATCGAAGATAAACGTGGGATTAGTGTCGCTGGCGCTTAATCCATTCGACGCACTCCATTGATAGGCGGTAATAAAGCCGTCGCTGTCGTTGGATTGGCCGCCATCTAGTTTAACTTTTAAAGGAGCAATGCCGGAAGTCGTGGACGCGACGATTTTGGCGGTTGGCAATTTATTTGCCACAATGTTTATCAATTCGCTGGTTTGATCGCTGGCGCCATTATTATCAGTGACGGTTAAAGTCACCGTATAATCTCCCGCTTGATCAAATGTGAAATCGGCGTTAGTGGTATTGGCGCTTAAGCCGTTGGAAACGCTCCACTGATAACTGGCTATGCTGCCGTCACTATCGCTGGATTGTCCGCCTTCAAAAGATATTGTTGACGGAGCGATAGCCGATGTAGCGGAGGCGGTAATTTTTGCGGTAGGCGCTTGATTCGCGTTAACACTAATGTTAGTCGATGTTTGTGATGATGCGCCTTGATTGTCAGTCACTGTCAGGGTGATTGTATAATTACCGGTTTCATTAAATGTAAATGACGTGGTTTGACCGGAAGCCGATAGACCGTTGGAGGTACTCCATGCATAACTCTGTATACTGCCGTCTTCATCAGTAGATAGGCTGCCATCCAAACTAACTGTTAAGGGTGCAACGCCGGATTTTGGGGTGGCGCTGAATTTAGCGATTGGCGGTTGGTTGATGGCGTTTAAGGTGACTATTAATTCCTGAATTTCGAGATTATCAACAGCGGTGACGTTTTGGGTGAGAGTTTTGGTTTCAAAGCCTGATGCTGAGATATTGAAAGTATGTGCGCCAGCTTGCAACAGATAAACGAATTGACCGTTTTGTAGGGGAACCGGCAAGGTATTAGCGTCTATGGTATCGGTGAATTGCGCATCGCTGATTGGTTTATCATTTTGGTCGAGGACGGCAATGAATAAACGCCCCCAACCTGCGCCTTGACCTGTACCGGGGCCAATTTGAATAGTATAAGGCGTTGCTTTGTCAGCGGAAATTTCCAGATAATAAAAGCCTGAATCTGCTTGGCCGATAAAAAGGGCCAAATCCATAAAGTCCGTGGTTTCGGCAACCAGGTTCAAGTTTTCATTATAAGCTTTTAGGGTGAGAACGGCGCCGGTCGAATTGCTTGTATTAATGCCGAAACCTTGTTCAAATGCGTGTTCGCCCCAAACATAAAATTTATACCAATCTTTGTCTGCGATTTCGTGAATAGTATGATGATCTTCAGTAATTTGAAAATCATTATGTTTGGCGTAGTAGATATCGGTTGCTTGAGAAAAATTATTGTCACCAGGCTCCTCAGAAGAATCTGCATCTACTGCGGCAAACGCTTTATGGATGGAGAAAAGCTGGATAATTAAAAAAATGACGACTAAAGAATGATTAATTTTCATGGCTTTATCTCCATTGGGCTTGGATTATGAGAAGGCTTTTATGAATGATGTAAAATGTGTGGTTGTAATTCCTCTTTTATTAAGGTTAAAACGTCGTGTTCCTTGATCGATTAAGCCATTTTTTACATCTCTCAGCTTGAGATTTTACAAAAGCGATCAGGTGGTTTCAGCGCCATATTTACTTGACAAGGCTTGTTTTTATGTATTCAACTAAAAACGAATGAATAAGGAACTGTAAAGAACATGTTCTTCTAATTCCTGGCTTAAGCCATCTAATCGTAAGCCGTCGCCCTCTGAATTAATATCATCGCCAAATCTATATTGATAGGCGATATCGAAAACAAATGTTTCCAAAGCGATACCGGTACCTAAACTAAAACCATAGACCGATTTTGGCTGGCCGTTAGTGGGTACGGGGTCATAAAACAGTCCCGCGCGTAAAGGAATAATATAATTGGCGCCAAATTCCTGGCTGATTATGCGGTATTCACCGCCTAGTCTGACATGGGTTGTGGCATCGACTTTAGATTCCGAAGACGGTGTAAATCCGAAGCCGATTGTTTCTACGCCATTAGCATCGCGACGAACAAAGTCGCCCCATTCGGTGCGGTAAACATCGCCGGCGACAGTTAAAGCGTCGGAGATTTGATATGAGACGCCGAAACCATATGAGATCGGCATATCATATTCTTCATTCTGAAACACAGTGGTTTGATTAGTCGATAAATTATCAGCTGAACTCCCGAACTGGGTGGTTCTTTCTATTTTACGTTCTACATCGGCAGTGAAGGGGGTTTTTACCACTGCGCCGATGACGATTTTTTGTTCATCTTGCTCGTAAACATTCCAGAATGCGCCGATATTGACATTGATGCCGCTGAATTTATTGGTTTCGGTTCTGATTTCATTATTGATGCTGGTAAAAGTCCCCCCGAAGCGACTGCTGGTTTCGGAAGTATCGAAGGTGACATACTGTTGTTTCCATTCATTCGGTTGAAAAATGTCATCCCATATATTTAATGAAACGCCAAAGGAAAATTCCTCCGTGACTTGTATCGCATAAGCTAAACCTAATGCATACAAATCACCGGTTTGCTCATAATTAAAACTACGGTCTACATCTGTTTGGCCAAAGGAGCCATCAATACCGAAATTAAAATTTTGATTCAATTGCCGGTCAAAATTAAATTGATGTTGGTAATTAAATGAAAAAATCATGTTTTTGCCGCAATATTCCGCGCTACAAGGTATGCTGGCGCTGGCATAGTTCATATCCGCGTAATCTACATTTTCGTCTGAATTGGCCGGAGGCAAAGCTGAAAAAGTATTATCTTCATCACGATTTACATAACTGCCGACAAACGCTATTTCCGGTTTTCGCAATTGGATTAAACCGCCGGGATTCCAGGAGGCGGCTGTTGCGTCATCAGCGATGGCGATGAAGGCGTTTCCCATCCCCAAAGCCCTGGCGCCGGAACCGACAGGGTTAAAGGTAGAAGCTATATTGACTTCATTAGCCGATATGCCTTGCCCGCTGGGGACTGATTGCGCTTTAAGCAGACTCGTTTGGGAACCAACTAAAGCCAATGCTGCTACATGAATAATTTTGTTTGGACGAGATGGCATATTAATACCTTTGGTTGTAAAGGCGTTTCGACAGAAATATATCGCCAAGCCTCAAAGTGGGTGGGAAAGGAAAAAATCGAGATGGAAATTAGCGTTAAAATTGAATTTTTTACGGGCGCAACGAGATAGTGTGGCATCACAAAAAACGATATTACGCATTTTGGGGCAATAAATGAATCCAACCCTATTTGAGGCCGCATCGTTCTTCCCCCTCCCGATGTAATAACCCCTGATTATTATTTTAGGTTAATTACTTATCTAATATGGCTAATCTATCCAGATAATGGATTAGAAACCTCAATTGACTAACTATAGTCTGTTTTATCAATCTCGTAAATGCCCATCGCCGTAAGCGACCCATTTATAAGTGGTTAACTCATCCGGGCCGACCGGGCCGCGGGCGTGTAATTTGTCGGTGCTGATGCCAACCACGGAACCTAGGCCATAGTCGCCGCCGCCGGATAAACGCGTTGAAGCGTTGATTAATACTGAAGCTGAATCCACTTGTTGTTCAAATTGTCGGGCTTTTTTCAGACTTTGAGTGACTATACTATCGGTATGGCCGGAGCCGTATTGATTGATATGGGTAATCGCTTCATCAATACCATTGACAATTTTGATGGACAAAATAGGCGCTAGATATTCGCTATGCCAGTCATCTTCCATGGCCGACTCAATATCAGATGTTAAATTTTGCGTGAGCGGGCAACCGCGTAGTTCGATGCCTTGTTCATTGAAAGCAGCTTTTATTTGCGGCAGCATGTTTTCTGCACACTGCTGATCAATCAACAAGGTTTCCAGCGCATTGCAGACCTGGATGCTTTGGCATTTAGAATTCACCGCCAGCTCAACGGCGGTTTTCGGATCGGCGTCTGCGGCGATATAAAGGTGACAAATGCCGTCATAATGTTTGATAACTGGAATTCGCGTTCCTTTGGCGATGCGTTCAATCAAGCTTTTACCGCCGCGCGGTATGAGTACATCGACATATTCCTCCATGTTGAGCAATTCACCGACCGCTTCATGACCCGGCGTGCGAATCATTTGTACGGCATGTTCGGGCAATCCGACTTCCAGGCAGCCCTGAACCATTGCATCAGTTAATAAGGCATTGGTGTTTATGGACTCGGAACCGCCGCGTAAAATGACTGCGTTACCGCTTTTGATGCATACCCC
>SPJK01050027.1_pt1 | contig 28082 bp, 18 predicted proteins | sample 3741771 | NCBI WGS metagenome assembly SPJK01 (sample SAMN10925997, study PRJNA522277) | cold seep metagenome | isolation source: Elba SIP-enriched marine methane seep metagenome, extraction at timepoint T2 | place: Italy: coast of Elba, Mediterranean Sea
AAGGGACTCGAGTGGCCAATCGTCATCTGCCATAGCCTGGAACAGAAATTGCGGGCCGAATTGTGGGGCATCAACCTAGTAGCGGAGCAAGAGGAAGTCGACTTGCAACAAGTGCTAAAAGGACGCCAAATCCGTTATTGGGTCAACCCTTATGCCGACCAGCAAGGGAATACCCCCCTGATTAACCGCCTCGCCGAGAGTGATGCTCAGCTACAGAAAACAGAGCAGTCCCTGGCAGAAGAAGCTCGTTTGCTATACGTTGGCCTAACTCGCGCTCGCGATTACCTCATCCTTCCCACCCGCATGAACAGCAAAACCAAATGGCTCAATCGCGTCTGCCAGGGAGGGGATGAAAACACACCAACACTCGACCCCAATACGCACGAAACTCCTTGGGATTGGTCGGGAACGTTCCTTGACAAACAGACAAGAACGTTTGTCTTTCCACGTAGTTTTACTGTGAGCGAGCCCGAATTAGAGGATGCTCCTTTTCTTACGCCAAGCCATGGCCGAGTAGAACATCGCCCCTTTGCTATTCGACCCATTGAGGAAGCTGCGCAATGGGGCATCTCTGCCCAGCTAGGCCAAATGATGACCTATACTACGGTAGATTGGCCCGCCGATGTAGATCAGTCTACCCTGGGGCGTGTCCTCCAACACTTCTTACTGGCCGATTTTCCCGACTTAGCTCAAACAGATCGTTTACAGATAGCGGCTGGCTTGATTCAGCGCTTTGATCTCCCGGAAAGCGTATCCGCAGATGCTTTACTCCAGCTCGCCGATCACTGGTGGACTTATACGCAAGGGCACTGGCCACAAGGACAGTGGTCGCGGCGTGTCCCGATCCTGCACCCGAAGGGAGGACGTGTATTTGAAGCGCAACTGGACTGGGTGGTCGAAACCGGTGAAGGCATCACTTTTATTCAGAACAGCAAATACACCGGCGACGACCTCAAACGACGCGCCCTCGAGCTAGCCGGCTTTTTCTTCGCCACGCAAGAGGCCTGGCATGCAGCAGGCGGCTCACCGGTCCGAAATTTTTTCGTCAATTTCGTCCTGAAAGGTGTGTTGAAAGAAGTGATCGTGCAGACTACCGACGCCCCTTATGCTAGCCGTGCGGAGGCGGAGGAGGGAATCCAGGGAAACCTATTTGACTAGGCATTTCCGTCGCTCCGCCGAAAGACCTCAGGTCGTACTTGAAGTTCAGCATGAGGTAGCGCTGCAGCACATTGGTCTGCACATTCTCGATATAGGTTTCCGTTACGGTTCGACTGATGCTGTTGTTCTGATTCAGCAGATCGAAGACCGAGAGGCTGATCTCACCGCGATTATCCTTGAACAGCTTGTGACCGATACTCATGTTCCACAACAGGTAATTTTGATCAAACTCCTCCCCCAGCCCCTGATACAACTGGTGGGTCAGATCGGTGCGGAAGATCAGGTTGTCGGTCGCCAACCAATTCAAACGCACGCGGCTGTTTTGATTGAAGTAATTGTCATTTCCGCTGCTCGTCAGGGTGTTATCTACCCAGTAGTAGTTGCTGCGGGAAGACAAGGTAAAATCGATGCGCTCGCTGATGTTACTGCTCAGGGTAAGCCCAAGGCCCGCGTTGGTATTGCTGGAATAGAGTAGCTCCTCATTGACCAAGCCGGGCGTTTTGGTATATCCAGAAGTCAGGTCTACATTCAGGTTTGACTGTAGGAAGGAAACCGGGAAGCCGTAGGTCATGAACGAACGCATGTTCCAGTAGCCGTTGAGGTTGACAGGTTGGGTCAGTTGGCTACCTGCACTGACACCGTACTCGGTCAGGACAGGATGCTCACTGCCAGCCAGGTAGGTGGCCGACGCCACATAATTCTGCGCATAAGTCCCGCCCAGCATGGCAAAGAACACCGATGATTTTTCCGTGTTCGTTTTCCGGTATTGGGCAAGTAAGCGGTGCTGATAGGAAGGTACCAGTTCGGCATTGCCCACCTCCCACTGCAAGGGGTTGCTCAAGTCAACCACCTCCTGCAATTCATCGATCGACGGCAGGTCTGTACCGGAACGATACATCAGGTTAACATTTTCCGAGCGCGACAGGTTCAGCCGGAGGCGTGCCATTGGCAACACATTCCAAAACGTGTCATCCGTCGAGGGAATAGCTGGAAAAGTCTGCTCATTCAATAAATCGGCTTTCTGCACATCCGCCCGTAAGGTGAGCAGCAGCGCACCGGCCCGCATATTATAGCCAAACCCCATCCGTTGTGTAAAGTAATCGTTGGAAAAAACATTAGTCAACTCATCATTCAGCAGATCGTAGGATTCCGAATCACTATTGTAGTCGAAGGTCTCTACCTCACTCTCCTCCTGCTGGTACGATGCTTTATAATTGAACAGCAGCATGCCGTTCTGTCCGAGCGGTTCGGTAAATTGTACATCGGCGGAGGTGTTCCAGGAATTGGCATCCAGGGTAGCGAACTGATCCAGCGTGCTCGTATCCGCGCCGTTCATCAGGAGGATACCTTGCGACAGTAGATAGCTCTCGCCGGCCTCCGGAGCATACCCCCCGCTGAGGTTAACCGACAGTGTCCGTCGATCACGGTTGAATTTATGACGCCACAGCAGCTTATTATTTAAATTAAGCGCCGACAGGTCAGCGGAAAACTGGTTGTTCGCTTCACTGAGCAGCTGCTCCCCCAGTAAGCTTTGACCTAGCGTCAGTTCTTGTCCATCACTGCCCTGCCACCGCAGGCTCGGCCGCCACAAGAGTGAATTGCGCTCGTCGATCGCGTAATCGAGGCGAAGATTGAATCGATGGTTCTGATTGATACTGGAGGTGCTATTTCCCTCGTCGTAGATTTCACTCAACGTACCCACCGCGCTGAAAAATTGCTGATCGCTCAGCTGATCCGACAGGTTATCGGACCGGTTGTAAAAGTAACTGGCGGTCACCTTGACTTTCTCGCCCCATTCATTGGAATAGTTGAACCCAATGGCATCCGAATTGGTGATGCCATCCCGCTGGCTGACCATAAAGTCACTGGGCAAGGTGCCTCCTGACTCACCTCCACCGGAGCCGCCGCCACGCCTTCGCCCGCGGCCGGAGCCACCCGATCCGCTCATCACGCCGAGCAGGTCATCAGAAGAGAAGTTCTGATCGTTGATGTTGTTGCTCATCCCGATGATCGAAATGCGCTGATCATCATTAAAGAGATTCAGGTTGCCGCCCAGCTTGTAGGTGCCTTCCGTCCCGTAGCCGCCGTAAAAGCTGCCGAATTGCCCGTTGCGCATAGTTATTCTGGTGACGATGTTGATCGTCAAGATCGTCTCGCCGTCATCGAAGCCCGTGAACTGTGCCTGCTCGCTCTGCTGGTCGAAAATCTGGATCTTATCGATCACCTCGGCCGGCAAATTGCGCAAGGCAGCCGTTGGGTCATCGCCGAAGAAACGTTTGCCATCGACAAGCACCTGCTCGACCTTCTCGCCCTGTGCCTGCACTTCTCCGTTGCTCACAACTACGGTAGGCATCTTTTCGATGAGGTCCTGGGCATCGGCATCCGGCATGGTCGTATAGGCATCGGCATTGAATTGGGTCGTATCGCCGATCTGCTGTACCGGAACAACCTGAGCAGTCACCTGCACTTGTTCCAGCTCCACCCCCTCTCGTAAGCTGATCGTCGGCAGCTCGTAGTCGCGAAGACCAACTTCGACCGTCCGCTCGACGGTCTGAAAGCCGATGTAGGAGATACTTAATTGATAGGTGCCGACGGAAACGGATTCCAGTACAAAGCGGCCTTCGTAGTCGCTGACCTGGGTAAAGTCGGCTTGCTGGTCGCTACCGCTAAGAACGATATGCGCTCCGGGTAGCGGGCCACCGTCGAGCGCGTCAGTTACCGTGCCACGGACGTTAACGCCTTGTGCGGCGATCGTCCCGGCGGTGCACAAGGCCAATAAGAGGGGAAGCAGGTATTTCATTAGATTGCGTTTTGCGGAAATGACTCCGGGAGAGAAAAAAGGATGCGGCAGGTGCCGCATCCTTGGTAGTAAGCTGGACAAGTGTGTCCATCACCCAAACATATTGAGACTTGGTCTCAATTAGTCGTTCTGCTTACTTTTTGCCGCGGCGGTTTCCTCTTTGCCGTTTGGACGGATTGGCCTGCAGCTCCAGGAGTTCGGCGTATTGATCATCCGTCAGCACCGCTGCGAACTCGGCGTTCTGTTCTTCACGGAGGCTCTCCGTGATGGTGCGCATGGCGTCGCGGTCGCGGCCGACTTCCTCGCGGGCAGCTTCCAGTTTTTGAGCATAATTCAGGTTAATCGCACTGATCTCAGCCCGTTGCGCATCAGTGAGTTCTAGGGCTTGCGCCAGTTGCTCCGCCTCTCGTTCCGCCCGCTGCTCGGGCGTAGTCTGCCGATCCATGCGCTGGGCGGAAACCGTAGCGGAAGCGGTCAGAAAAAAGAGACAAGCGATCAATGCGGACTTAATGGAAAACTTCATGTCATCTGGATTTAAAAGGGTAAATAAAAATCGTGATTACGAAAACAAAAGTGTGGCGAATCCGGCGGCGGTGAAAGTCTGATCAATGAACACGGCAAAAAACTCAATGAACGCGACCGAACGCCTCAGAACGGGCGCGGGGCCAGCAGATCCACATTTACCTGCCACAACATCAACGACTCCATTTGTTCATCGGAAAGATGAGCGGCGAGCCGGTCGATCCACTGATCCCAGACCGCTAACACCGCCGTTTTCCGAGCGACTATCTGCTCGGAGGACAGCAGGTGACGGCGGGTCCACCAATAATCTGCGTTGAGGACGCGAACGTATTGCATTTGCTGCTCGCTCAGCAGAAGTTCGTTCTGCATCAGGCGATTGAATTGTTGTAACTCCGGACAGGGGGAGAGGGCGGTGGCGCTCAATTCCACCGGATAACCACAGCCTACTTGCAGGCTGAGCCCCAGGGGAAACAGGAAAATGAAAATTCTCTTCTTCATCTTTCATAGATTTACCGCAAGATGCCTGCTGCCGGGAAGCGCCGCAATTTTTTTCAACCTATAGGCCCTGGGAATATCCGAACCGGACCTTTCTCTCTATTTTACCGAACAAGGCCAATTTTTCGCCGAAATTGTCGCGTGGGAATAATTTGATTGGCAAAGTCACCACGTTCATTGAGATTATTTTAGCTGTTGTTGTTTTTTCCGCAAATTTGTGTCATGGAAAGGATTCCCTATTCCCGGATTCTGGGCCAGATTCTGATCTGGATAGTGGCCTGGTTGATCGTGTCCTTCTTCCTCAGCGGCACCGAGGAGCAGTTGCAGCGGTATATCCGTCGCAGCACTATCAATAGCGTAGGCATCACGCTCACAGTGATGATCAACCTGCGCCTGTTGCTGCCGAACTTGTATTTCAAGAAGCGGATCGCATTTTATATTCTTACCGCCTTAGCCGTATTGGCAGTGGTTAACATGATACTGTTCAGCGACTTTTCCCCCTTTGCACAATGGGATTACGGCCAGAGAACCGGTCGTCGGTCCTTACCGGAGCCCCCCCCTGGCAACCGCGGTTCGCGATCGCCGAATTTCATCTGGATGGCTCGCTCGATACCCTTCCTTCTCTCCCTCCTCGGCAGCACCCTCGTGGAGGTCTCCCGCTTCGCCAACCTGCAGGAAAAACAGGCCATCCGATCGGCCAAGGAAAAGCTGGAAACGGAACTCAAGTTCCTAAAATCCCAGATCAACCCTCACTTCCTTTTCAATGCCCTAAACAACATCTACACCCTCACGCTGATCAAATCGAACGTCGCCCCGGAAAGCCTGCTGCGCCTCTCGGAGATGCTGCGCTATATGTTGTATGACTCCAATGAGGAGAAGGTCCCCTTAAGCAAGGAGATCGCTTATCTGAAGAACTATACCGAACTGTTTTTACTCAAAGACAGCCGCGGCCTCGATGTCCGCCTCGAACTGGATGAAAGCCGACCCGATCTCCCGATCGCTCCCCTCTTATTCATCCCTTTTGTCGAGAATGCATTCAAACATAGTAAGATCGAAGACCGCCGCTCGGCCTTTGTGCACATCCGGCTAGAGGCCGGTGAACAGCAGCTTGCCTTCTCGGTGGTAAATACCGTACCTGCGAAGGATTTCGCCAAGGACCAGGTAGGTGGGATCGGACTGGCCAACGTCCGGCAGCGGCTGGAATTGCTATATCCCGGCCGGCACGAGCTGCTGATCGATCATCGCGAGGAGAAGTTTCATGTCACCCTAAATATTGACCTATTTTGAAAGCCATCAAGTGCCTCGTCATCGATGATGAAGAACTGGCCCGCATCCTACTGAAGACCTATATCGACCGCCGCCCGGGGATCGAATTGGCCGGTCAGTTTGCTAACCCAATGGAGGCATTACCCCTCCTGGAAACCGCGCAGATCGACCTCCTCTTTCTCGACATTCAAATGCCGGAGATCACCGGCATCTCTTTTCTGAACACACTCACCAACCCACCGCTGGTGATCTTCACCACGGCCTACGCCGAGTATGCCCTGCAAGGCTACGAATTGAACATCATAGACTACCTGCTCAAGCCTTTCAGCTTTGAACGCTTCCTGCAGGCCGTCAACAAAGCGACACAATTGCTCAGTCTACGAAATACCCGGCCGCCGGAGGATATGCAGACCGATCAGCCAGCCAGCCAGTCGATAGAGCAGCTAGAGGCCATGGAATATATTTTGATAAAATCTGAACACAAGGTATTCCGCATCAAGCTCGACGATCTTCTGTATATCCAGAGCATGAGGGAGTATGTGGCTTATTACCAGCAGAGTGGTCGCATCTTGTCCCTGGATTCACTAAAAAGCCTGGAGAAAAGACTGCCCGGTGATCGCTTCATCCGCATCCACAAATCATACATCATCGCCAAGAGCAAAGTCCGGGCACTGGAAGGGAACCTGGTGCACATCGGGAAGGAAAAGATTCCTATCGGAGCGAGTTACCGCGAAAAGGTACTGGAGGAGCTGTTTTGAATATGCAGCTGCGACCGATCCAATGAAAAGACCTAAAGTTTCAAGCGCTGAAACAGCTCCTCTTTATACGACTTGCTTACACGGAAAGTCTTGCCATCTTTCATCTTGGTCACCACATCACCAGCTCCCGTATGCTGTATTTCGGACAGATAGCGTGTATTGATAATCGTTGAACGATGGATCCGCATGAAATTAGACGCAGCCAATTGCTCGAGCATATTCGTCATCGACTCGCGTAGTAGAAGGCGCTTGTTCTCTCCGGTATACACCTCGATATAATAACCTGATGCCTGGATGTATCGAATATCATCCAAGTTGACCAAGCTGATCTTATTCCCCTGCTTCAACGCTAGTGGCTCGGATTCTACCAATTGCTCTTGCTTCAGGAAGCTCATTAATTGACGCATCTGCAATGCATTATCTTCCTGGGCTTCCGTTTTCAGCGCGTCGATGGCCTTGTCCAATGACAGATAGAACCGCTCATCCTTGAATGGCTTCAGCAAGTAATCAAAGGCAAATACATCAAAGGCTTGAATGGCATATTCATCGAAGGCCGTGACAAAGATTGTCAATGGTATAGCTTCATTAGGGAGTGCTTCCAGTACGTCGAAACCGGTCATATCCTTCATCTGGATATCCAGAAAAATAAGATCAGGTTTCATCGTCTGGATCGCTTCGATCGCTTGCTGACCATTACGGCACTCGCCTATAACTTCTACGTCAGGGCGGCTATCCAAAAGTTTCTGTACACGTTGGCGTGCAAGGGATTCATCGTCGATAATTAGTAATCGGGTCATCTGGCTATTGGTTTGTTAGTCGGTGATAGTTGCTGGTTACTTAAAACCTCAGTTCATTGGAATAGCGATTTCGCTAACCACCCCCGGAGAAGTATTCCGAATATCGAGGCGGAAGCGATCGCCGTACAAGGTTTCCAGTCGTTCGTGTGTATTACGAATCCCGGTGCCACTACGAAGAATATTCTTCGATTCGGGAAAACCTTGCCCATCGTCGGAAACGCGAAGAATCAGGTGGCCATTTTCGCGCGCTGCCTCAATGAGCATTTTAACGTGAAGGTGATCGCCCGAAAATCCGTGGTGGATCGCGTTCTCAACAAGTGGTTGTAATAACATGGCCGGCACCTCCGTATCGAGGGCCGCCTCATCAATTTTCCAATCAATGGTCAAATCATCACTAAAGCGGGTTTTTTCAATGTCTACGTACCGTTGCAGCAACTCCAGTTCTTCCCGTAGGCTAATATACTGCTGGTCGCGCCAGTCCAACACTTTGCGAAGCAAGTCAGCCAGGTCTGCAATAACGGTTTTTGCCTTTTGAATATCAATATCAATAAGGCTGGTAATACTATTGAGGGTATTGAACAAGAAATGCGGATGCAATTGCGAGCGCAGCATTTTCATGCGGGCTTGCAAGAGCTTGGTTTCCATTTGAGCTTGTCGGTAGCGGTTCAGATCATCGCGCCGCACATAATAATAGGTGTAGGTGATACTCACCGTGAGGACATACAATAGAAATAGTTTATCGAAGTTCACCAGGTACCAGTACCAAAACTCCTGAGCCTGAGGCAAGCAGTCATCGGTTGTACAAAACCAGGTGGCCACTTCAATAAACGATAGATACCAAACTAAGGAAATGAGAATTGCGAAGACTAAGTGAATAGAGAAGATGCGCACCCACGACCAACTTCTGGTCAATAGGTACTTGGTTGTTTTGACAATAATAATGATATAGATAAAGCCAATTACCCAACCAACCACCCGATCGGGGATCATCTCGCTAAGAATGATCGGTTCTCCATCCAGCCGAAAAATAGCGAAAGAGCGGATAAAGGTCATCAGCTGTATGAGTGCATACAGCAGGCCGATAGCCATGATCAGTCGCCCATCTGGCCATGAGCCGATGGACTTCTGCTCCTCCACTTGGTTCGGGATCTCTTTCATATCCCCAAAATTAGGGCTTTTCCACACACCACAACACTTTCATACTGCCCGCCATTCATGTTTCGCTGCACAAGGCTTCCCTTTCACAGCATCGGTCAGTATAGCTAGGGGAAAAGGCCTACATTAGTTCTAGAAAGTGGAATTGTGCTACTAAAATGTTAGAGCACAAAAATGTGTGGCAAAAGCCGAAATCACCCGGCAACATTTTACCGACCTTGAAGATGAGTTGATAAACGATTCATCTTCAACAAGAGATAGGCAGCTGACCCCTAGGGTTGCTGCCTTTTTTTATTGCTTATACTGCCACAACCTCTATGGCTATGGCAAAAGCGCTCTCGATCACACACCTGCACCATAGGGAAACTCCTCCCATTTTTCCTGGTCCCTACACTACTAAGTAGGCAAAATTTACCTTCAGGCCGTTTTTCCTAGCATTCGTCGCAAAAATCGTAGGGTTCACTCCAAAAAAGTGGGGGGCAAGGCAAATTAGACGCATCTTTGTTGCAACCGATGAGCAATTAGCCTCGTCCTTATGAATGACTGAAATCACCAAACGAACCTGAGACCCAAAATTTAGTGTAAACCCGACTGTATCATGACTTACCGACTGTTGTTCCCAACGGCGCTATTGGCGTTGTTGAGCCTCGTTCTTATTGCCGCAACTCCCGCCACCCCTACCGATGTAGATGGAAAGGAGACCTTCTTCGACCAGCTTAGTAATCCAGACGTGACCAATATCGTTCTGACCACTGATCTGGACTTTATCCTCGAAAACAAATTTACCGACGACTATATTCCTGCGACCTTCGGCCACGGAGGCGAGAATTGGGATATGGAAGTTCGGGTGCGCGGCCGCTACCGTCGCCGGGTTTGTGACTTCCCTCCTTTGAAATTGAAATTCTCAAAGGATATGCTGGAAGCCGCCGGCCTGCAGCGTCACAACAAATTCAAACTGGTTACGCACTGCTCCGACACCTTTGATGCGACCGATAATGTATTGCGCGAGCAATTGGCCTATGAGCTATATGCATTGATCAATGGCGACGGATTCCGTACCCAACTTGTAAACGTTACCTACCAGGACAATGATAGCGACCTGCGCATCGAGCGCTTGGGTATCCTCATTGAAGACACCGACGAGATGGCAGAACGCCTCGGTGGTGAAGAATGTGACGATTGCTATAACCTCGCTGCTAATACCTTTCAGCCTAACTCTCAGGAAACCATCACCATGTTTCAGTACATGATTGGAAATGCCGACTGGTCAACAAAATTGCAGCGCAACGTAAAGATCGTTCAACTACAAGCTGGCGGCCGCTTTGTTGCCGTCCCTTACGATTTCGATTTTGCCGGCTTGGTTGACGCAGAATACGCTGTACCTAATCCGGACCTGTCGCAAACCGATGTAAAGGAACGCTTCTGGCTATGGGATATGGAGGTGGCCCCCAACCTGGACGCAACCATCGCCCACTTTTTAGCCAAAGAAGCCGCTGTTATGAGCTTTGTCGAAAGCTACGACCTACTATCGAAGCGTAGCCGCCGCAAGATCGCTAACTACCTGGGCGAATTCTACAGTAGCCTGCGTGATGGCAGCTTCCAACAAACCGCTTTGGCGCAAGGATAAAGAACGTGTAAAGGTATAAAGGTGAAAAAGTTGGTGGGTTCTATCAACTCATACACATTTAAACCTTTTGACCCATAAGATCTGAGTTCATAGTTTACTAAGCACTTCTAGAGCGGGCCATTGGTTCGCTCTTTTTTGTGATCTAGTCGTTTTCTTCCTTCTCATATGAAAATCACCACAGCAGATAATCACAACATCACCATCGCAAAAAAATTGCAGCATTAATCCTCCTTCCATTTTCATATGCAAGGATTAGCCCTATCTTTGCGCATGGAACGAATACAAGCAAATACCGACAAGTTTATCGGCGAGGGCCTCACCTTCGATGATGTGCTCCTCGTACCCGCCTATAGCGAAGTTTTACCCCGAGAAGTTGATGTTTCTACCCAGCTGACGCGAGAGCTACGGCTCAATGCGCCGATCGTCTCTGCGGCTATGGACACGGTTACCGACAACAAGTTGGCCATCGCCATTGCCCGGCAGGGTGGCATCGGGATCATTCATAAAAACATGAGCATCGAGGAGCAGGCCGAGCAGGTGCGGAGCGTAAAGCGAAGTGAAAGCGGCATGATCGTCGATCCAGTTACGCTAGCCATTGATTCGACCATCGGCGATGCACAAAACCTGATGCGTCGTTTTAAGATCGGTGGCATACCGATCATAGACGACCAGGGCTTGCTGATCGGCATACTTACCAATCGTGACCTACGTTTCGAAGAACACATCAACCGCCCGGTAAGTGACCTGATGACTTCAGAAAACCTGGTGACCGCTCCCGTAGGCACTACTCTCGACCAGGCACGCGACATCCTACAGCGGCATAAGATCGAAAAACTGCCCGTGGTGGAAGATGGCGGCCGCCTCGTTGGCCTCATCACTTATAAAGACATCATGAAAGTCCAGGATTATCCCAATGCCTGTAAGGACAGCCTGGGACGCCTGGTAGTAGGGGCCGCAGTTGGTGTTACCAGCGACATGATGGATCGCGTGGAAGCCCTGGTACGCGTCAATGTTGATGCGATTTGTCTTGACACTGCACACGGACATTCTAAAGGCGTGCTGGACGCCGTTCGCCTGGTTAAGCAACAATATCCTGACTTGCAGGTAATCGGCGGCAATGTAGCTACTGGTGCCGGAGCACTTGCTTTGGCTGATGCCGGCGCCGACGGCGTAAAAGTAGGGGTCGGGCCAGGTTCCATTTGCACCACCCGAGTGGTGGCAGGTGTAGGGGTGCCGCAGTTGAGCGCGATCAATCAAGCGGCTATCGCTTTGCAGGGAACCGGCGTTCCGATCGTCGGCGACGGCGGTATCCGGTACTCTGGCGACATCGTCAAAGCACTGGTTGCCGGAGCAAGCACTATTATGGCCGGTAGTCTGTTTGCCGGTGTAGAGGAAGCCCCAGGTGAAACCATCATCTTCGATGGCCGGAAATTTAAGGTCTACCGGGGCATGGGGTCTCTGGGCGCGATGAAAAAGGGATCAAAAGATCGTTATTTCCAGGACGTGGAAGACGATATCAAGAAACTGGTTCCGGAAGGAATTGAAGGGCGAGTACCCTATAAAGGAACCTTAGCGGAAATCATGATTCAATACCTGGGCGGCTTACGCGCAGGTATGGGCTATTGTGGGGCCTCGAAAATCGCTGAACTACAGGAGGCTCAGTTTGTGCGGATTACTAATTCCGGCATGCTGGAAAGCCATCCACATAACATTACGATTACGAAAGAGGCGCCGAATTATTCGCGCCGGTAGGTGATTAACCACAGCGTACACAGGGAACACAGAGAACATTTTCCCTTCAAGGGGATGTCGACAAGGGGTTTAACCCAACTCAGCGGCCTCTGTGTGCGCTGCGGTTACTATCATCCTAGCTAGTTGCGATTGATGATACTTTGATTCTCGGTGTGCGTATTCATCTCTATGTCGCGGTTTTCACCTACCTCCACGACACTTTGCCGGTTGGCACTCACATTCATCTCTTCCATTTCCACTTCTTTCACATTGGCGATGGACTGACGGTCGACGGCTAGATTCACTTCCTCAGCGCTGCCATTTACGTTCAGGATACTCTGGCGGTCAACGGCGGCGTTTAGCTCCTCCACTTCCAATTTTACATTGACAATACTTTGCCCTGTAACGGCCAGATTGAAGTCCTCACTTTCGATGCCGTCTTCTGCATTCAGGATCACCGATCCACTAATGGCCAGGTTTTCCAAGGCTTTCATTTCAATCTTGATACGTGGGGCATCTTCCCCTTCGCCTACTTCAACACCTTTCACGTGTAGCGAGCCATTGTCTTTTACTTCCCAGGTGACATCATCAGCATTCTCGACACGAGTGATCTGATTGCTATTGCCTTGTACCAACTCCACAATTAACGGCCCCTCAACGCCTAATCCAGTCAGGTCTCCATCAATTGTTTCTTGTGCTTGAATGTTTGTCCCGGCGAGTAATAAAAAGCCGGCGAGTAATAAGATGCGATTCATTTGCTGTTGTTTTTATGAACTGATTTAAATCGAATCAAAAGCTAGGTGCGACCTCTCCGAGGTCGGGTCAGATACTATTGTGGATGCTCTACCAATGTAGGACCTCTCCGAGGGCTGAATCCATTCTACTTCTCTGGATTTCGGAGAAATCCTACCTCGCTAGGCATCAAACAATCCTGTTTTGTACGACCACGGAGAGATCGCACATAGCATTTATATCTTGATTCGCATGAATTCCTATCACTTCAAAAGACCAGGGATTCTTCCGGGCGTTGCACGTTGAATAGAATCGGCTAAACATTTTTACATTTGTTGCACAGGCTCAATATCATGCGGTTAACTACCTCCTTCTTCCGTCGGTCCGATACCGTTCAAGTAGCTAAAGAGCTGCTGGGCACGGTACTGGTAACGGAGTTCGAAGGTGACCGAACGGCAGGTATCATCGTCGAAACAGAAGCGTACCGGGCGCCGGAGGATAAAGCCTGCCATGCCTACAACAATCGCCGCACAGCACGAACCGAAACCATGTTTCAGGCAGGAGGTGTAGCTTACATCTACCTTTGCTATGGCATCCACCACCTGTTTAATGTGGTGACTGGCCCAGAGGAAGAAGCGCAAGCCGTTTTGATACGGGCTATCGAGCCGCTAGAAGGTATCAACACCATGTTGGCGCGACGAGGCATGACAAATGTAAAGCCACAATTAAGCGCAGGGCCAGGCGTTTTATCAAAGGCCCTGGGACTCGATAGGCATTACGATGGTACCTCCTTGCTGGAAAGTCAACAAATCTGGCTGGAGGCCCGGCGCGAAGAAATTACAGCTGATGACATCGTAGCAAGCCCGCGAATCGGTGTTGATTACGCAGAAGAATGTGCAGCCTGGCCGTGGCGATTTCATTTGCGAGATAACAATTGGGTGAGTAAACGCCCCAAGAAGAAATGATGAAGAACTACACGATTATCCTGCTTTTATTAAGTACTTGCTGGCTCTCCGCCCAAACCACCGACTATGAGTATGCCGACCGGGTATACGTCGATAACCTCCGCACGGTGCGCTTTGGCCCGGATGGCTACCAACACCTCTTTCCTTTAGCGATCCTAGGTGATGCCTCCCCGCTCTTACTTTCATTCGATGACATGCATGCCGGCGTGAAAGATTATGTGTACACGATCGTGCATTGCGACCGCAATTGGGAACCTTCGCGCCTGGCTCCACTGGAATACATTGACGGCTTCGAAGAAGATGATATTCAGTTCTTCGACTTCTCCTTCAAGACCTTGGAGAACTATACCTACTATGAATTACTCCTACCCAATAACAATTTCGGCTGGACCAAGAGCGGGAATTACCTCCTCGTCATTTACGAAGACGAAGAGGAAAAGATCCCGGTCATTACTCGCCGGTTTGTGGTGGCAGAACGCAGCGTTGGGATCGATGTAAATCTTGTGCGGCCTGCGCAAGTGAGTAAGATGCGGACCCATCAGGAAATTGATTTTGCCGTTGACCATCAGCGACTAAATGTTCGCAACCCCTTGCAGGAGATGCGGGCCACCATCATCCAAAACCGGCGTTGGGATAACGCTATTGAAGATCTTCCACCAAAATTCACTCGCCCGGGAACAGCCCTCTACGATTACCAGAACCGAATTGTTTTTCCTGCCGGCAATGAATTTCGCTTTGTCGACCTGCGTAGTCTGCGTGCTCCGCAAAGTGATATCGACTACGTTTCGATAGTGGATAATGAACGCATAGAAGCAGATCTCGCCCCGGTTTTCAATCGTTCCGGCGCTCCTCATTTGAGTTTTTCAGATCTCAATGGGTCGTATGTAATCGAGAATTTTGATCAACGAGACCCTGCGCTCAACGGAGAATATCCGCATGTACTCTTTACGCTGAAGGCCGATCAACCCTTTTTTGAGGAACACGTTTACATTTTTGGCGAACTCAGCGAATGGCGATTGCAGCCGCAATTTCAAATGCAGTACAACCCGGCGATTTCTGCCTACATTGGTCGTTTCCCGCTCAAGCAAGGCTACTACAATTACGCTTTTGTCACAGCGCCCTCCGATACAGAAGACCTGGAGCAAGAGACGCCGGCCTTTGACACAATCGAAGGCAACTATGCCGATACGGAGAATGACTACCTAATCCTCATTTACTATCGACCGTTCGGTAGCCGCTACGACCAAGTGGTTGGCGTACTGCAGTTCAATTCTATGCAGACAAATTAGATTAAGGCAGGTGCCGGACAGTTTTGCACAGCACTCTATAGTTGCCAGAACATCATTTCCCTGGAATTCCGTAGTTTGTCAGGATGAAGTCCTTGCGTCATCCCTTTGTGCTCATCCCTTTGATGTTGGGGGTAGCTTTCGGATCATTTGGTCAAACCACTGATCTTAATTTCTTTGTTCCGGAAATAGTGGTGGCGCAAGAAGGCAATGAACTACTCAATCCCTTCCTGGGCGGCCTGGAGGCACCCCAATTCCAATCTTTCCAGCTCAATGATGACGGTATCCCTGACCTGCTGGTCTTTGACCGCGTCGGCAATCAACTGTTGCCTTTCATTGCACAGCACGAAGAAGGCGTACTCAATTTTCGCTTTGCCCCAAGTTACCAGTCACTTTTTCCTCCACTACAGTACCTTTTCCTGCTTAGCGATCTCAACTGCGACGGGCTGGAGGATATTATCACCTCCAGGACACTCACTTCAGCAGCCGATGTTAAGCTAGTGGCCTACCTGCAATCGCAAGATGGAGAAGGCCTGCCCAATTTTAGCCCCAAAGATTTTCGCTTGCCTGGACATCCCGATAGTTTAATTCGCATCCATGCGTTCGATATTCCCGCCGTTGATGATGTCAATGGAGATGGCTTAGCTGACTTATTATACATTCCCATTAGTGGCACGACCATCCAATATTTCGAGCGAGTAGATACCTCCGCGCAGTCTTGCGACAGCCTCTTTTTCACCTTCGCCGATGCCTGTTGGGGAGATGTCTCCTATGGATTGAATACCGACTTCGATCTGGGGGGATGCACTTCCGGCTTCGCCCCGGTGACGGGTTGTGCCGGTTCTGCCATGCGCCTGGAAGATTTTGATATGGATGGCGATATGGACCTCTACTTCAGCGGTCGCTACGATCGTCATATTCAAGCACTTGTCAACGGAGGCTCCCTGGACAGCGCTACTTTAGTTAGTCAACAGGAGGATTGGATTCGAGACGGAGAAGAACTACCTGATTTTCCTGCGACTTACAGCATTGCTACCAATGAGGACGATGTAGAGGTGCTGCTCATTGCCTCCAACCTCATTTCCGGCCTGGGTGTCGCCCCGACAACGAGTGAAATACTACAGTTCGAACGGAATACCGGAGATACCCTTTGGGAGCTGATCAAGCAACAGTTTTTGCGAGAAACAACGATCGATCATGGTTTTCGCAGCAGTCCTACCGTCTGGGATGTGGATCAAGATGGTTTACTAGACCTTGTCATTGGTTATAACCGGGCACATCCTCAGTATGCCTACGTATCGGGCCTGGCCTGGTACCGCAATACGGGAACGGCACAATCTCCGTCCTTTGTCTTACAAGATGAAAATTTCGGGCGCCTTTACAACCAACTCCAAAAGGCCCTTGCCCCTAGTTTTGGTGACTTGGATGGCGACGGGCAAGCGGAATTGGTCACTGGCCTCGCCAACGGAGAACTAATTACCTGGCGAGCTATAGATAGCCTAACGGGGGAATATGAACTGTACTTCCCTAATCCTTTAGAAGGCCTCGAAGTGGATGCTTTTGCGAAACCACAGCTGGTGGATGCTAATCTGGATGGCTTAGTGGATGTGGTATGTGCGTCCAGGAGTGGTCGCATTTCCCTATGGCACAACAGCGGTAGCGCCCATTCGCCGGCGTTTACCTTGACGACTGATACCTTGGGGCAATTTGTGCCGAGTGGTTACCAGCAAGAAACCAGTGCTTTTTTGCTACCACAGGAGGAAGGCTTTCAACTTTTTATTGGACAACGTGATGGTGAGCTTGCCGCCTACAGTGGAAGTATCTGGGATAACCCATTAACCCTTGTGCATGATTTTCAAGGGATTGATGTAGGAGAAAGAGCAAGTATGTGCTTGGCAGATCTCAATTCAGACGGTCTCCAGGATTTCGTCGTAGGGAATATGCGCGGAGGAATTACGATCTACTTCACCGAAAACCCGGTGAGCACAGGCAATCAAACAGCAGTTCCGCAGGAAGGCTGGCGGGTTTACCCCAATCCGGCAAGTCATTCCATGGTCTACTTTGAGTGCGAGCAAGCTTCCACCGGCGGGCAACTACTCCTGCTCGATGCCCTGGGAAGATCGGTCACTAGTTGGACGATCACGCCCAATACGACCCACGCAAGTTTGCCCCTACCAACAGGATTAACACCCGGCATTTATTTCCTACTTTTGACTACCCCCACAGTACAATCGACCCAAAGATTACTGATTCGGCAACTATGAGATTAAAACGACACCTGCTACTTGGACTATTCCTTGTCTGCTGTGCCCTTCCATCTGCCAATGCCTGCGATGGATCGGGCTACGTTATCAATGACTTGATCGATAATGGAGACGGGACCTGGACACTGGACATCACTGTTCATGTAGCAGGTGCCGACTGGGGCGGAGGCATCCTTGGAGGAACCAGAGGGTTTGATTTTTCTACTGATGCTGCAACGATCCTCAATGTTTCACCTACTAGCCTGACCAGCGCCAATGGTACCACCCTGAACAGCGTCATTGCGGGTAATACGGTCAGTTGGGGAGATCCTGATGCCGGCGCTTATTTTGTGCAAGGCTTTGAAAACACCCAAACCTTTGATGTCACCCTGACCTTAAGCGAAGAGCCCACTGTTTGGGCCGGTGGTGGCATGGAAAACGGCAACTGCCCAACCGGGTTTCCTGGCGCCCTCCCGGGGCCTGTGTACATGGGTGTATTCAACAATTTTGAGCCACCTCCCTTGTGCGAAAACATGCCAGACCTGGCCATCAATAGTAACACAACAATTACCGACAATGTATTCCTCAGTGGTGCCGCCGACCCGCTGGGAAGTTCTACCACGATCGATGCTATCTGTGTGCTCATTGAACACACCTGGATTGGTGACCTCACCTTGAGTCTTACCTCACCGGAAGGCACAACGGTTGTTTTATCGCAAACCAATGGTGGTAGCGCTAATGATTATGGCGATGTCTTAGGAGGCACCTATATGTGCTTTACCAGTGATGCCCTCTTCGATGTCGATGATTATACGGGAGGCTCAACCGGGGCTTATTTACCCGATAATTCGCTATCTAATTTTGACGGAGAAAACCCAAACGGTAGCTGGACGCTGACTGTTACAGATGGCGCCAGTGGAGATGAGGGAACATTGATCTCCTGGGGTATTGCCTTTTCGACTGGTATGTGCGATTGCGAAGCCCCAATGATCGACATTCCAGCGGTGGATCCGGTTTGTGTAGGCGAAAGTATTACCATCACCGCCAATGCCGTAGCTGCCGAGAGTATTTCGTGGTCGACCGGTGGTAGTGGGACCAGCATTACCATCACAGCAAATGGCAACCAACAAATAACAGCCACCGCTTCCAATGCCTGCGGTGATGCGACTGCCAGCGTAGATATTAGCGTTTTACAGCCCCCTACGCTTGATCCAATTCCCGATCAAACAGCTTGCCAGGGTGATCTCATCTTATTGAGCGCTTTTGCCCAAAATGAAGACAATATCCTGTGGTCGACCGGGGCTAGTGGTGCCAACACTTCTCACAATGCCTTGCAGACGGAAATCATCACCGCTACCGCCTCCAACTCCTGTGGTAGCGTTACTGAACAAATGACCTTAACGGTTGACCCGCCGCCCCAGATCACCGTACTCACTACCGACCTTTCCATTTGTGCCGGGGAAACCATTGTACTGGAGATTGTTGCAGAACATGCAGACGATATCCTGTGGTCAACCTTTGACGCTGGTGAAAGCGCCGCCGTCACACCCGACGTAACCACTACCTACCAAGTTCTCGCTACCAACGACTGTGGATTTGATGAGGTAGATATTACGGTCACCGTCCTGCCACCTCCCGAACTAAATTGGGTTCAAGGTGATCAAACGATCTGCGAAGGACAGAGCGCTACCCTGGAAGTCGATGCCACAAATGCTGACCTGATCGAGTGGTCCGACCTAAGCACCGGACCAACAGCAAGCGTCACACCTAATACAACAACCACCTACACGGTAACCGCCTTTAACAATTGTGGCCAGGATGATTTGGAAGCGACCGTGACCGTATCTCCTCCTTTTGAAGGAACGGCCGAAGTGTTTGCCTGCCAGGGCAGCACCATCAATTACGGCGGCACGATTCTTTCGGCAGGTGACACAGCGGTTGTCCTCCTCACCACCGCTGCAGGATGCGACTCCTTGGTGACCGTAACTGTTGGTGAAGGACTTCCCAGCAGTAGCCAGCTTGAGTTGCAGGCTTGTCCGGGCGATAGCGCCCTCTACCAAGGCCAATTACTGGCTGTAGGTGACACGATGGACTTCGTACTCACCAATGCGGTGGGCTGTGACTCCACGGTAACGGTGATCGTAATGGAAGCGCCTACTTTCACCAGCACCCAGGAATTATTCACCTGCGAAGGTGGCTTCGTGACCTATCAAGGTGTCGATCTTTTACCGGGCGACACGACCGATTTCGTGCTTACCGCCATGAATGGCTGCGACTCTACGGTTACGGTTATAATCGGTGCTCAACCTGCCCCCCAAACTGAACTGGAGCTCTTCGTTTGCCCGGGCGATAGTGTGGTCTATGCTGGCACTACTTTTGGTGCCGGAGCCAGTCAATTGTTCGCACTGGTTGATCCGGTCGGTTGTGATTCGTTCGTGCAAGTAAGTGTCACCGAATTACCCACTTTTAGTAGTGATGAAGAACTATTCGCTTGCCCTGGTGATTCGGTCCTCTATGCCGGGCAGATGCTGCCATCGGGAAGCGTACAAGACTTCACCTTAGCTGCTGAGAATGGCTGCGATTCGGTGGTCACCGTCATGGTGAGCACGCTGCCAACTTTTACTAGCACGCTGGAATTATTTGCCTGTCCAGGTGACTCCGCTACTTACGATGGGTTCATGATTGCTGAAGGCAGCTCTCAAGACTTCTTCTTGCAAGCACAAAATGGTTGTGACTCCATCCTTACCGTTTCGGTAGCGGCACTACCGACGTATAGCAGTTCTGTGGAACTGATGGCTTGCCCCGGCGACTCTGTTGCCTATGCCGGCACCCTAATCGCGGAAGGGGATTCGCAGGATTTCACCTTAACCGCCCAGAACGGTTGCGACTCGGTGGTGACTGTTTCGGTAGCCGCCTTACCCACTTTCAGTAGTAGCTTAGAATTGATGGCTTGCCCCGGAGATTCGGCTGCCTATGCGGGAAGCATGGTCGCCGAAGGAGATACCCAAGACTTCATCCTGACGGCTGCCAATGGTTGTGATTCTACCGTCACCGTCAGTGTGAGCGCGCTGCCTACCAGCAGCAGCGACCTTATCCTGTATAGTTGCCCGGGAGAAACGGCGACTTACCAAAATGTAGACCTGAATATCGGCGAAAATCAAGCGTTCACCTTGATTGGAAGCAATGGCTGCGACTCCATCGTAACGGTCAGTGTTGAAGCTTTACCCACCTTCAGTAGCAACTTAAGCCTCGAAAGCTGCGCCGGCATTCCGATCAGCTATGAAGGAACTGACCTCTTCCCAGGACAAACACAAGATTTCACTTTACAGGCACAAAACGGCTGCGACTCGGTGGTCACGGTAACGGTCAATGAGATTGAGAATATAGAGACGAATTTGGAGCTAAGTACTTGCCCGGGAAGCAGCATCACCTACGAAGGGGTCGCCCTCCTACCCGGCGACAGCATGGATTTCTCCTTTATGTCTGCAGCTGGTTGTGATTCGATAGTCCACCTTTCTATCGCTGCCTTGCCGACCTTCGCCAGCGATTTGGAGTTTGCCATCTGCCCAGATGAGGTAGTAACCTACGAAGGCACCACATTACTGCCAGGCACGACGCAAGATTTCACCTTAAGCGCTCAGAATGGTTGCGACTCTGTAGTGACCGTCACAGTAGAGGCCTTACCCACCTTTAGTAGCGGTTTCAGCGTCGATTTATGCCCGGATGAAGTATTCACTTACGAAGGAGTGGACTTATTCCCAGGAGACAGCCACGCGTTCACTCTAAATGCTAGCAATGGCTGCGACTCGACTGTGACTGTCACCATTAATAGTTTACCCACTTTCGCCAGCGATTTGGAATTCGTGATCTGCCCAGATGAAACGGTCACCTATGAAGGCGTGGAATTGGCTCCTGGCACGGTTCAGGATTTCATCCTACCGGCGATCAACGGCTGCGACTCCATAGTCACTGTCATGGTAGATGCCTTACCAGCGTTTGCTTCCGATCTAGCGCTTTCCGCCTGTCCCGGTTCGAGCGTGACCTATGAGGGAGTCGAACTCTTCCCTGGCGAAGAGCAGGCATTTACCCTATTGGCAGAGAATGGCTGTGATTCGGTCGTCACCGTGATGGTGGACGAATTACCCACCTTCAGCAGCAGCCTCCAACTGAGCACTTGTGAAGGTTCAACAGTCGACTACGATGGTGTCAGCATGGCGCCTGGGGACACGGGCATATTCACCTTCCCGGCCATCAATGGCTGCGACTCCCTTGTGACGGTGTCTGTTTCGGCACTGCCCATTTATGCGGAGACCTTACCCGTGCAAGCTTGCGAAGGAGGCGCTTACGATTTCTTCGGAACCATGATTCCTGCCGGGCAAACCCAGGTGTTTAATCTAGCGACCATTGACGGTTGCGACTCTATCATCACCGTGGCCGTTGCTGAGGTCAATCACATTACTACCCAAAGCACAGCCCGCATTTGTTCCGGTGAATCGATCGAGTTGTTCGGTGACGTGGTGCAACAGGCCGGTAATTACAGCGCGACTTATACCAGCGCACAAGGCTGTGATTCCACTCATACCATCACCTTGAGCCTCGATGCCTTGCCAACTCCATCTTTCACTAGTGAGGCCAGTTGCGCCGACGTGGCTACCGGAAGTATTCAGCTGGCTGCCAGCGGTGGGCAGGCTCCGTATTCTTATATGTGGGAAGATGGCTCCGCGCAAATCACCCATAACGACCTGCCAGGCGGTAACTATAGCGTAACGGTCACCGATGATAATGGCTGCAGCCGCGATCTGGTTGCTCAGGTCGACGAGCACCATCTCGACTTGCGTACGGAAGTCATTGACATCAGTTGCTTTGGAGCACAGGATGGCCTGATCACGGTCAGCACGCCCGGGAGTGAGGCTAATTTCAGCCTGGATGGTCACAATTTTGCGCCAGATAATACCTTCTCGCAACTCGGGCCAGGCATTTATGAGATTTATGCACAAGACATTTACGGCTGTCAGTACGAGGCACCCAGCCTGATCGTCAACGAGCCGAATGAATTCTTTGTGGTCTTACCGCCGGACACCACCATTCAATTGAGCGACGAGATTTATGTGCCAGCACAGACCAATCGCCTGGGCGATTCGATCAGCTATTTCTGGACGCCAACGGAATACCTGGATTGCGGCGATTGTCCTAGGCCGTTGGCCTCGCCCTTGTATACCACTCGCTATCGAGTAGTTGCGACCGATTCCAATGGCTGTACAGGCGAAGACGACATCACCATTTTCGTTGATCGCCGCCGCAAAGTCTACATTCCGAACGGCTTCAGCCCGAACGGGGACGGCATCAATGACATCTTCTATATTTTTTCGGATGCGAGTGTCAAACAGATCAACTCTTTCTTGATCTTTAATCGTTGGGGCGAGCCGGTCTTCGAAGTCTACGATAGCCACCCCAACAACCCACAATGGGGCTGGGATGGCAACTTCCGTGGCCAGCTCATGAACCCAGCCGTCTTCGCCTACTTCGCCGAAATTGAGTTTGTGGATGGAGAGGTGGAGATCTTTAAGGGGGATGTGACTTTGGTGCGGTAGGGGTTGTCGGTATCGATGCTGGGCTTTTATAGGTATCCGTAGTTTTCCAACTACGGATAACGGGGAATTGGAATTGGAGGAAGTGCGCTTGCTTTAAAGCATGGCTATGATGAGAACGTTGTCAATCGACTCAGTAATAACAATAGTGCGATGCGATTCAGAATTACTCGGATTAGAATTTCATTAAATTAAAGCAAATGAAAATCCTTAATGAGGCAATAAATGCTTTAAGAAACACGAAGCACCCTCGCTCTCAACTTGATATAATGTTACATAATCAAGTAATGTTACAAGTTTTCAGAGCGTCGGATATACTGAATTGGGAAACAGAAGTTTGCATGGAAGAAGATGATGAACTTGCCATTGCAGTATTTTTCCATCCGGCAAAGCTTTTTAATTCTGATAACTTTAGGCGATTTATTAATTCTAACTTTTCACAGATTGCAGTGAAAGTAGATTTGGGAATAGATACTTATATGGTTTTCACCCAAAAAGGTTTTTCAGACCAAGAAGTTGCCAATGCAATCAGTAAATTATTACATACAGTTTATCGTTTTCAACCTAATACAGAGTTCGAGTTCAAGGTCAATACATACTCTTGACTAGGTTACTCTAGAGGACTTGATTTTCATCGCAACAAAAAAGTCTGATAGCTCGTCTATCGGGCTTTTTTATTCCCTCGTTGTACGTCGTATACCGTTGCAAGGAGTTTGTAACTCCGCGCAGCTATTTTTCTACTCACTGATGAGCTAGCCTCTGGTTCCCCTGCTATCCGTAGTTTACCAACTACAGCCGTTATAAGAAGGCTGTGTCTCCGCACCCTTATGATAGCGGCGCAAGCATGGTATGCTACCCGTCGTAGTGATCAATTTTGGGATTATAGGGTAACTTAAAACCTTCTCTGACAATTTTTGCGGGCTTGCTAAAGATGCAGGCCATAAACGTCCGCATCAGGCGGAGAGTGTTGGCCAAAACTTTAGCATGCTTTGATCCGTAGAAATTGTCAGAGAACCACTTAAAATGCATGGCACCCAATTGATCTGATGGTGCAAGTTAGGAACAGGCGTTCTGAAGAAAGAAGTAACTTATGAGTGAAGGCAAGGACAGCATTATTATTGACCGATTACTGCTAATATTAGTATCCCTTTTGATCTTTAAAGGGCTAGATAGTTTTATGATTACCTTATGGGTTGATCATAAATTAGACCTCTATAATCCATTTGCAGATATTCCATTTTGGGTAAGAAACATTATGGTAGTAGCCGGCATGGGGCTTTCATGTGCTATCCTTATTATGTCCGCTGGCACAATGCGAATACTAAGCACTGTAATCTCATCCATTGTGTTTTTCTCCTTGGCTGGATTGGCTGTCTTCGATTACCTTTATGGCCTCGTGAATATTGGCTGGTAATTATTACAGTAGCCACTTTTCCCCTCTTTTACTTTTAGATGCTATAATGCCCAAATAAATCCAAAGAATTATGATGAAGGATCAAGGGAAATTAATAACTATGAAAGAGGGATATGAAATGATGATCCATATGCTTAATTCTTTCTATGAGTTTACCGGTAACACAGATTTGACAGACGTATTAAGTGGAGGAGAATACTTTGGTGGAGATCAACCTGCTGACTCTGCATTTTGGGATTATTGGTTGGAGGCAAGAACTAAACTTGCCAAAGAAGGACCATTGAGAAAATCATTTATTTAAGAATTACACAAGCTCATTATCCGTAGTTTACGAACGTCAAAAGCTGTAAGGAAACTATGTCCCCGCACCGTTATTATGGAGCTAAAAAGTATTTATTATCCGGCAGTCGCCTAGCTACTTCTCTCCATGAAATCCCATAGAAAAACTTCTTCTGAAATCAGTGAACTCCCTGACTGATTTCTAAAAGACCTTTGTCATTGTTAGCACCGGGCACCATTGCCCAAGTAAACCCAACCCCCTTAACAATGACACTGCGTTCATCCTTACTCTTACTCTCTTTTCTTCTTTTACTCAGTGAAGTTTCAGCCATCACCTGGATTGGTGGTAGTGGCAGCTGGGAAGTAGCCGCCAACTGGGATACCGTACAGGTGCCCAATAGTACCGACGAAGTCATCATTCCTAGTGGTAAAGTTTATCTGAATAGCATCACCACGGTGGCCCGGGTCGATTTTCAAAGCGGCTACCTCATCATCAACAGTGGGGCCGAACTCCAGATCGAAACGCCGAACACGCCTAGTAGCTTGTTGGTGGGAGGCAAACTGATTATCAATGGCACCCTACGTTGCAGGCACCTGACAACAATCGGGGTTCAGCCCTCCATCCTGGCTACTAATGCCGTCATTAGCATTTCAAACAGCGGTCTTTTACATATCCACAATGCAGTAGATGATGGGCTGCATTTGCTGAATTCCGATCTGAATAACCGAGGCCAACTATTGATCGAAGATTTGAACGGTCGCGGCCTCCATCTGGAAGGAAGCAGCTTAATCAACCACGAACTGATCACTGTGGAATCGATCCATGGCGGCGAGGCCATCCTGATAGATGCCGCCAGCGGTTTCATTAATTACGACGACGTCCTGGTAAACGATGTGTCTTTTTCGGATGCCGTGGTGAATTTTGGCGACCTGCGAAACTCCAGGGATTTCGTAGTGCAAAATTGTACGCGCCGAGGCATAGAAAACAATGGCACGCTCCGAAATTACACCTATGGTCAGATCCATTTCGAACAGATCAACTCGCAAACTGCCCTTTGGACAGAAGCTGGTTCCAATACCTATAACTGGGGAACCATCGAGTCCGTCAATTCTGTCAACGGCAGCCACAGTATCAAATGTGCGGGCGTGTTATACAACTATAGCAATGGCCTACTCGACATGCTGGCTGGCCATAGCACCGGCATTGATGTGTCGCCTAGCGGCGAATTCCACAATTACGGTACTATCACTATCGCTCCTCCAGGCACTGAGCAACGGGGAATAACGACTTTTGGCGAATTTGTCAATTATTCCTCTGGTCAGATTATCATGGACGGAACGTTTATCTTCAGCGGCCTGCGCAATGTTGGCGTCTTCAACAACGAGGGCCTGATCGATATTCACACCACCGGAGATGATAGTTTTTCCAATCTGGGCGATTTTGGTAATAAGGGCGAGATCAACATAGTCTGCGATAACCCGGGAATTAGCGGCGAGTATTTTATCAATGGCCTTTCTGCTTCCTTCACTAATGATGGCGGAACCATTATTGGGCGCACACCAGACAATAGCTTGGGAGCATGGTCGAATAACAATGTTTTTATAAATGCAAATTGTGGCCTGATTGATATCGAAGGTAAAATCACCTCCGATTTCAGCGGCGACATCACCAACGACGCCTGGATTATCAGCAATTCTGGAACTCCTCACGATATCCCTGCTGGCGACTTTACCAACAATGGTGTAGTGGAGGACCTACAGGGTGCCTTTGCCGGCCTTACGTTTACCAACAATGGACTAGTTGCTGACCCGCTGCCTAGCCCATTACATGTTGGCGACAAATTTGGTAATGCACTGAATATCTCAGCAAGCACTACCGTCACTGTAGATGGTTCCTGGATGAGCCAAGCTTCTAGTGGCGCGACTACCATCGCCTCTTATGACCAGGGTGATAATGTGGTGTCGATTGATGGCAACGCGTTTGGCCTGGATACTTTCTTCCTGGATGTTAGCTATGCCGGCTGTTCGCGCTGGATACGTGTGGTAGCGCCGGGCGGAGTCCAGTCACCGCTACCTTTCTCGGCCATAATTGGAAATGATCGCGAGATGCAGTACATGCGTGCTTATCCCAATCCTGGGCCAGGCTTAGTTCAGCTTAGTTTGCCTGGAAGTGACATCACTTCCGACTTTCACTGGACAGTGATCAATCTACAAGGGCAAATTGTCGCTACTGGGCAATGGCGAGAAAACGTCTCCCCTTCCCTTGACCTACAACACCTTCCAGCTGGAACCTACCTATTACAAGCTGAGGGTTCACAAGGAGAGCACTACCGCCAACAGTTAGTGATTCAGCACTAATCACAGCGCCTGTGCATTGTCCTTTTCTAGATCAATTATAAAGAGCGTGCACAGGCGCTTACTTTTCTCCTAAAATGCTTCCATTTGCCTTACCTTTGTGGCGATTTTGAACTAAGAGCAAGTTTAAAATCTCCTCAATGGCCTTAAATCGGCTCATCAGGAAATATTTAAACTTTCTCTAAATAGCCACATCCATGCAATTTAGGACGGAAAAAGATAGTATCGGACCTGTTGAAGTACCTGCTGACAAGTACTGGGCAGCCCAAACGCAACGCTCTATCCAAAACTTCAAGATTGGCGGCCAACGCATGCCCATTGAAGTGATTCGCGCATTTGCTATCCTGAAAAAAGCAGCTGCGTTAACCAATAGCGAGCTAGGAGCATTGGATGCTTCCAAAGCAGCGCTAATTGGGCGCGTATGCGATGAGATCCTTGCTGGCGAATTGGATGATCAATTTCCGCTGGTGGTATGGCAAACCGGCTCTGGTACACAATCGAACATGAACGTCAACGAGGTGGTGGCCAATCGCGGTCATGTCTTGCAAGGTGGTGCGCTGACCGACAGTGACAAAGCCCTGCACCCGAATGATGATGTCAACAAAAGTCAGTCTTCCAACGATACTTTCCCTACGGCCATGCATATTGCGGCCTACCAAAAACTAGTGGAGGTAACGATTCCAGGGCTGGAAAAACTAAGAGATACGCTTCGCGAAAAATCGGAGGCAATGGCCAATGTGGTCAAGATCGGCCGGACACACTTCATGGATGCTACGCCTTTGACCTTGGGGCAGGAGTTTTCGGGTTACGTTAGCCAGTTGGATCACGGCGTCCGCGAGATAAAGAATACGCACCCCCATTTGGCCGAGTTGGCATTGGGCGGAACGGCAGTCGGTACTGGCCTAAACACT
>SPJK01005175.1_pt1 | contig 27945 bp, 25 predicted proteins | sample 3741771 | NCBI WGS metagenome assembly SPJK01 (sample SAMN10925997, study PRJNA522277) | cold seep metagenome | isolation source: Elba SIP-enriched marine methane seep metagenome, extraction at timepoint T2 | place: Italy: coast of Elba, Mediterranean Sea
AAGCGGCAACAATTTTCTCCTCCGATTCTTGATTAAGAGTATCGCTTGTATTGTAAAGCATAGGGGTAGGTACCAATTTAGTTATCAAATTACTACCTTAATCAGTCAAGATCATATGAGAAACACGTTTATCCTTACTATCAATCTCTCATTTCAATAACCCTTTATTTTCCAACAATTTGAGTGTCTGTGAAACGGTTCCTTTTGTCTGCCCCAAGTATTCTGTAACGGCCATAGTAGTATTGGAAAACTTGTTACAGACTGACAGGTAGTGTAGTACTTCCAGTTGCACTGGTTGCAAACCATGCGCTATGCCAGATTGACGTAAACCTGTTCAGAACAGTTCGCAGAGCCGCTCAATATGGTTAAAAAGATTGATGTTATTCATTAGCTAATAGTATCGATTAAATACTAGTTTGACAAGATTGGGCTGACTTGCTACTTTAGTATTTAGTTTCGATTCGAAACTAAATTGGTTTTATTATTACCTTATAGGAATAAATTATGAAAAAAGCAACATTATTTCATGCAGTCAGCCCAGTTTGTGTTGAAGCAGAACAACAAATACTTAATGCTCTCGATAAAAATCGTTTTGACATTGAAGCGGTTAATCTTGGTGAAGATCTGATGTGTCTCAATGAAGCAGAGCATGCTGGAATTCAGTCTGTTTCTGCATTACTACTTGATGGTGTGCCTTTTCATATTAATTACGGAGCATCACTAGCTGATGTGAAAGGTGGTGCATAATGTCTTCACTAAAACTTACACTCACGATTATCGCTTTAGGTATTTCACTATCAGCCTGTGCACAAAATGCTCATAAGGGCGGTATTAAGGCAGATAAAGGTAATGCACAGTTAGCGCCATTTGACATTATTCACACCAAAATTAGTACAGAGGGAAATACGGTTATATTTCACATGTCTACATCGATTAAAGCTGGCACCAGTAAACCTGCAACGACAGGAAAACTAGCAGGTAGCCATGTATTTTCCTATGTCTGGCCGACAAGCATTGACAGTTATGAGGTGGGCTTTGAACACAAGGCAGGGATACTTGCTTTGGCCGTTACTTCACATCCGGATTTTGATGATACCCCTTTATTTGATGAAAACGGGGATGGAAATGTCAATAACGATGGTGATGTCTGGCACAGCCACTGGGTAGTGCTCAAACCAAATGACCAATGCGGCAAAGGAGCTTTAGGCGTTGTGGACATACCTAAGAATTCCGAAATCCGGTTACCAAAAACCTGGCCTGGGTTACCCATCCTGCTTGATAGTCCTGGCTGGAATCCTACCTTTGATGAAACAACGGTCGAAGTGCGTATTGCTTTTGAAGATATCGGAGTTGTTGAACAGGCAACTTTTGACGGTGTTACAGCAGGGCTCAGAGTGAACCAGAGTATGCACGCACCTTTATTATGCGTTATTGATGTAATGGATATTGCTTCTGGTGATTTAAGTTTGCCTGGTAAAGTAAACCAATAAGGGCATAAGTTGGCGGTAATCCTGAATACTTATATACCAGAACATACCGCCATTTTTAAAATCAGCTGACAGGTAAATATTATGAAAGTAGATATATACGATACACATGTCATTCTTGAGAATGGCAACAAGATGCATTTTGATGTTCTGGTTCAATCAGATGAACAGGCTGAGAAGGCAAAAGCCTTTGCACATGACTGGTTAATGAGTATAAAAATTAATCCGGCAGTGATTATTCAAGAGAGCTGCCAATATTGTCACACTGCATCAATCAGCGCGGATTATAAAGAAACGATACGAAATAATGGCTATGCCATTATTCAAATGGAAGGTTGTCCCGAGCCAATTTAAAAAGAATCATTAATAATGTATTGCATTATTCTCGTCAGGTGTATTAAGCGACTAGGACGCAGTCCATTGCTGTGGGCTCCCTTATTTAACTGGCAGTGATCGTTGCGGTTCGTTCCTCACCGGCAACCTACAATTCATCAATTTTGAGATCAATTTCTAAATTCACACTTTTCTCATTGTAAATCAGAAGTATTTTTTGAACTAATTTTTGGATATATTTACTTGCTTCCAACAAATTCATATCATTTAATTCCATGAATCTTCGGATTTTGGTAGGCGTTTGAAATCATCAATAACCCGTATGGAGTTAGGCGTTATATTCGACCATTGCCACAAAACTAAATTTTGGTTTTGTTCAGTGCAACCAGGGGCGAAACTGCGGCACTTAAGACCCAAAATACCCAAAGACTGTAATCGAGTGGCCAATCGCCATGTTGGAGGTTGTTGTTTTAGTGAGGCTAAGTCTTCCCAAGCACAGGCTAATTCAGCCGGGGTTGAATCAAGTACACTTAAGGTTTTAGGATCATTCAAATCAATAATATCGGTACAATCGACTTGATATGTAACAATCGTCATCGGTTGGGCTTTGAACGGAAAACCTTGTTGTGCTTCCATCCATGCTGTGGTTAAATCCAGTGAAGTGTATAAGGCCGGGGTTTCCGGGCGATTAAAGCGTCCTCCATACCTTTTGGCGCCTTCGCCTGATAATGGCTTGTACGCCCATTTAGGGTGATGTGCTCTATAAACAGTTCCGGTGAATCGAAATACGGGTATGCTCAAGCATAGCCACCATCAGCAATGCGGGAAAGATAGTCTTTAACTGCTTTTGCTCGTCCTTCCTTTACTAAGTCTTCGGCCGTTTTATCACCAAAAGAATTAAGTGGCTGAGAACGAAACCAGGCAAAAGCGCGGCCGACACTGCCTGACCATTCAGTAACACGGTTAATGATTTCCACCGTATCCCGTAATCGTGCCTGTGTTGCTTTACTTTTGAGTCTTGCCACCTTAGAAACCGAGTCTTTGGATAAGCCTGTCACTTCAGCAAGATCGCTTTTTGTGATATGTAGTTCTTTAGCTAATGCCGTTGATGCAACCAATCCATCATTGCCAATGACTGTGTGTAAAAAATCAACGCTCATATTGATGCCTCGTTTTATTTACATAATATAGGTGAATTATAGGGGCGCAGCTGAGATCTTGCAATATTCATTAGCTGCATAAGACTAAATAAGCTAAAAGACATCAACTTAATATCGACTAGTGCAGCACCAATCAACACTACAAATTCAAGCCATCATAATTTTTTCCAAACGAAATCAATTCCTTTCTGATCGCTTCACGAATACCCTTTTTATCTCTGGCATCCAGTTGATAGCGTTCGGCCAGTATTTGGTAATCCTGCTCCGATAGTGAAACTGTCAAACGTGGCCTTTTGGGCGGCTTGATTTCCAGTTGGATGATTTTTCGAATCTGATCGGAAGTGCTTAATCCATTTCGGTTTGCTTCCATGCGGATACTTTCAGATACCACACCGGCGCCGAATTCGAAGGCAATTTGTATGGCGCGGATGCTTTTATCCGATTTTTTCCAGTTTTCCGGTAACTGTTTTTCACTCATTTTTTATTTTTGTAGCTTGCTTGTATGTGCTGCATTTCTTCTGTTAGTGTTTTTACCCGTTCCCAGGTATCGTGCTCCATTTTTATTTTATGTTCCATTGCTGAATACACCGGCAGGAATGATCCCTCGAATAATTCCGCCATTTTGAATAACGCTTGGTCCAATCCTTCTACTGGTTGATTAACCACTTCCACATGCATATTGGCGGTTGCGATCTGTTCTCTCAACGAGTCGATATGTTCGGTCAGAGAACCCAGCGCGGATTGATCCTGTAATTGGCCTCGTATCGCCAGAAGTTCAGCCGTCACTTGTGATAATTGGTTAACTATCTGTTGTGCCGGGTCATCGTCATCACCAAGTCTGTTTAAGCGCGCATATTCACCGGTAATGTCATCCCACCGCTGTTGCTCAGCTTCGGTTAACACGCCGCGCAGGGCTTTTAGTTTTAAGAGATTCTCTTCCGCGCCGCGGGTAAGGGTTTGCGCTTCGCCTCGATAATGGTCAGTAATCAAATCTTGTAGTTCCTGATCGTTCAACACGGCAGTGATTTTTTCCGCCATTTTGTTCATATTGCGGTAACTGCCTTGTAGCTTAAATGGCGGCTCGGTGCGGTAGCGGTCATCCTGGGCTGCTGATTCGATATACTGACGATTGACAGCCAGCACCACGTCCCGAACCTGGAACATTTTCTTCAGCACATTGACGATTTCATTCATTTCCGCGCCGGAATAAGGATGCTCAAAGGCATTATCAGAAACATTTTCACCCTGTGCTTTTTTAATAAACCGGTACACATCCTCCATACCTCGTAAAGCCAGCGGTTGTAAAACCGGATTAGATGTGAGGCTGTTTTCGATATAACTGGAGGCAAAGCTTTGTTCATTGCCGCTTAACACGTCGCCTAAGTTATAGATATCCGCACGGTTAGCCAGCATATCCGGTATTTTGAACACTTCTCCCGATTCGGTATACGGGTTACCAGCCATGATCACGCAGAATTTTTTTCCACGCATATCATAGGTTCGGGTTTTACCTTTCCATACACCTTCGATCCGCCTGGAACCATCGCAAAGGGATATAAATTTCTGTAAAAACTCGGCATGGGTATGTTGAATATCATCCAGATACAACATGACATTATTGCCCATCTCCAGCGCCAGGTTCAGCTTTTCCAGTTCCTGAGCGGCAGTTGCATTGGGTGCCTGCTTTGGGTCCAGCGAATGTACATCATGTCCTAGCGAAGGGCAATTAATTTTCATAAAAATCAGACCCAGGCGATTGGCGATATATTCCATCAGGGTGGTTTTACCATAACCCGGTGGCGATATCAGCAATAACAAACCCATCAGGTCAGTTCTTTTGTTACTACCGGCGCTGCCCATCTGCTTAGCCAGATTATCGCCAATAATCGGCAGATAGACTTCATTGATCAAGCGATTGCGAACAAAGGAACTTAGCGGTTTGGCTTGAAATTCATGTAATCGCAGCCGTTCGCGTTGGGTATCGATCAAGCTCTGCTTCAATTTAATAAACTGTTGAAAGGCCGGAATTACGGTTTGCCGGTGATGATTCAAACGCTGATCAAAGACATCGACCGCTAGAGTTAAACTTTGCTTTTCAATAAGGGGGTGCTCACCCAATAAACCTTCCACAAGCACTTCGGTACTGTCTTGCTTAATCTGACGCTGAACCAGACCATTATCCAGCAACAGCATGACTGCTTCGGGAATATATCGGATCAGCGAGTTTAATGACTGCGATTCGCAATAACCTTCCAGCCAGGCGCTAACCAGCTGCCATTTAACCGGGAACTGCCCTGATTGATCTTGCAGCGCTTTGGTAAAATCCTGACTCAGGCCTTTTTCCCTTAAATAGCTTTGTAAGCCATCTGATAACTGCTGCGCCTGTTGTGAAGTGCTAAACTCCGGTGTCGGCTGCGCCGCTTCCCGGATCAAATAGGTCGTAGCTTGGGCAGCAGTCACCGAATCAATTGATAAGGCAGCGCCAAAATCAAGCAATTGCCGTTGCAAGCTGGCGCTTAACTCATCTACCGCCCGGTTGTGATCCAGATTTGTTTGCAGCAACATGGCGGATAAAGCCCGATGATGCAGAATGGTTTTATCATCGTCACTTAAACCACTAAAACACCAGAATGCTATTGCCAACGCCCTTTGTAACGGCGTGTAAACCAGTAAACCCGCAGACCTTCGAAGCGGCAGCAATTGTTTCAAAATTAATACTGCATCCTGGTCATGCACACCTTTTTCGTAGCCTTCCTGATAACGTTGCGCAGCAAACTGCCTGACTAATTTGAGCAGCTCGCCTTCAGCATAAACCGCTTGGTATAAGTCTTCCAGTTTTAATTCAGTTCCTCCCTGTTCAGCAAAGTCGATCAATTCAGCTGCCAGATATTCAGCTCGGTACACCACTTCCGTTTCGGAAATCAAAGTCTGTTGCCAGTAAGCTTGTAGCGCAGTTAGCTCCGGATTATCCAACAATTCATAAAAATCAGTGCCGATCAAATGCCAGGACATGTTTTGATTACGATTCATCAAGGTTAGATCTAATGTCTGGGTATTGACGCTAAACCGGTGCCTGCCTAATTTGATTAATTTGCCGCCATCCTCAAAAATATCCTGTTGATCTCGCAGGCTGCGAATAGCTTGTTCCTGAATTGCTTTGAGACGCGATTGTCCGTCATCCGCCTGTACCGAAGCCTTTAAATCCTGCAATTGTTCAATCAGCTGATGGAATTTCATTACCATGGCATCAGCTGCCAGAAACGTATTCAAGCTATCCGGATCGGTGAAGCTTTGGCAACGGCGTTGTATGCTGTTTAAAATGCGATCCAACGCAGCACCGATGTTTCCAATCCGGCGTTGCCGTTCATCCAGCAAGGCTTGTTTCCGGGTTTGAAACACTTCAAATAACTGTTCGCGCTGTTGTATGATATCGGCTAAAAACTCATCAAAATCGGCAAAGCGGCTTTCCAGCTCTTCTAATTGACTCAATAAACGCGATAACTGATCATCACATTGCTCGGGCGTATCAACGGTTTCCAAGGCGCTGTTGATGCTTTGCCCGAATAATTTAAATTGCGCGGCAAATTCCGCCACGGCTTCATCAGAACGAAAACTTTTGCGCTTCAGCCGAGCTTGGGCTTTGATTTGGTTCAGGCTACTATAGATTTCCGAAATTGCTTCTAGTATCGAGGTTCTGACTTTCGGGTCGTGGACTTCCAATCCGGCCAGGGTTTCGTTTAACAAATCCAACCCGGTACTAATGTTTTCCAATTGTTCCAATATCGGTTCAATTTCCACCGTGGCCGTACAGCCATCCAGAGTTTTCCGGGCCTGCTCCAATGCTTCTTGATAACTTTGTAAGGCACTGGGTGAATTCAAAAAAGTTACGGTAGCTTGGCCCAATTGCTCCAGCTCTGCCTTAGTTTGTTCCTGTAATGCATTCAGTGCGCCGGTGTCGATATAGCGCTGTTCCTGAAGCGTGGTCAGATGGCCCTGTTGTTGCCGCAGGGCAGATAAGGCTGCAACGAATTCCTGAGCTGTTTTCCAACTATCGACAAACAGAGTATTAATAATCTCTTGCTGCCGGGTTTTGGCTTTAGCCAAAGCTCGGTCTGCCTGTTGCCGGATACTCTGGACTTTTTCAAATTCATCCAGCACCAGTTCCGCAGTCTGACAAATTTCCCGAATATCGGCTTCAATGACCTGGACTTCGGTTGCGTCCAGCCAATGATAGGCATCGAACATGCGAGTCCCGGCCGCAATCAGGTCTTCATAATGCTCGACGCTAACCTGCTGTTCACGAATCGCGCGAACCAGACTATAACTATCGGAAATACCCCGAACCAATTCTGAGTTGCCGATTTTGCCAAAAAAGTTTTGCCCGGAAGGTTGATGAAGTTGGAACTCCTCATGAAAATAAGGCGTTTCCCATACCTGCATCGGATGAATTCGTCCGGGCTCCTCGTTTTCAGCCCGGAATGCCAGCATTTTTCCATCACGGAATAGACAACTACCGTGAGCATAGATCGGGTTTTGTAGGGATTTGTCGATCAGATTATAGGAAAACAACGCGCTGATTCCGGCTTCCGGTTCAAAAAAAACATAGAAGGCATCTTCACCATTCGGCGAACGTAATGCCCGGGAAAAATTCAAACCCTCAGGCGCATTCTCAAACACCTTGGTTTCGCCATTCTGTAAATAATAACCGCCGGGAAAAATCAGCCCGTGGTCATCTGGTAATTGCACACAGGAAAGCCCAATCGCGTCGATACGATTAACCTGCTGGCTTCTGGTGTTAAATACCAGATAACGATAGGTTTCTTCGCGGTAAGGTCGAACCTTGATTAAAATCAAGCTTCCGACCTGGGCATAATACCAATCGGCATCTGCTAGCGATTGGTTAGGCTCCTGTACCGGTTCTCTGAAAATGCCCAGACCGCTACCTGTATTGTTTTCCACCTTGATGGTTAAATCACCAGCGACAGTATCCACAAATACTTCGTCAAGGATATTGATATGCGGATGTATGCCCTCAACATGGTCTTCGCGTTTCACCACCGTCCATTCAAAATCATGGCTCGCTTGTTCGGGTATATCACGTTCACCCCGGTTATCGATATAATTCACCGCATGTTCGTTCATATGCCAGCGGAATACCCTTATATCATCCAAAGTTCTGCCGATCTGAAAAACTGCAAATAATTTGTCATGGCTGGTTTGCAGATACAGTAAGCGGGTATTTTTATAATATTGGTACAGCTCCTTAAAATCCTCGACGAACTTAGCATCCTGGAGAAAATGACCGTCCTGCTGATGTGCTTCGACTTCAAAACCGGATTCCGTTTCTATCAGATCATATAAGGCAAACACATCTTCAACAGCGGTTTCTTTTTTCAAACCGATATACACGTTGTAACCGAACAGCATTTGCTTATGCCCGACCCTGACGATATCTCTGGGCACACAATTATTCTCGGTACGCACCCTGACCCGGCCAATGATCTTCAGTTCGGTTTGACCGAACTCCTCAGCACGCGCCTGATTCAGGATATCGACTTTAGTCTGAAGCTGTGCACCTTGCTGCATTAGGCGTTTATGAATGACTTCATAAGCGCCGCCTTCAGCTACAGCTTGTTCAGTTGTGGATGTATTAATTTCGACCATAATCAGTCTGTTTTTCCTTTAAGTGAGGTATCATCTTCTGATAGCTACTTTTTTAGTTCTAAGGCATTGAAATTAAACAGATCGTTTAATCCAAACTCAAGTGCCGTTTATTTTCAGAAACTTAGCTTTTGAGATGTTGCGGTTCGTACCTCACCGGCAACCTACATTTAATGATGCCTCTTACCCTTTATAAGGAATCGAGTAATTTTTTCAGTTTCTGTTTATCCTGTTCGCTGCCGTTATGCATTAATTTGGTTAAAAATGCAGATACAGTCAGATTCTGGACATCATCTGCGCCGATATTGCTGGCAATTTGCTTGATATCCTGCAATAGGTTTTCATCGCCATTGAGATGGTCTTTTAAAGTAGTTTGCAAAAAGTCGCTTTTAGAGATGGTGCCATCAATCGATTTACCCACGGCCAGGGCGCGCATATAGCGTTCAAAAAATTCGCCATCACCACCCACGATATCAATATTGGCTTGTTTCACCGCGGCGCCGAACACCTCGGCATTCAAGGTTTGTGCTTCGCGATTAGCAGCAATTTCCGCCATCGCTTCATCATGACGATTATCAACCTGCAATCGATATTCCTCATGTTCCCGAACAGTCTTGTCCATGCTCGCCATTGCGGCAAATTTATCGGTCAGACCTTGTGCTTCCGCCTGAAAGTGTTCACGCACGGCATCCGCTTCGGCTTTACCGCGGCGTTCAATCGCTTCTGCTTCGGCAATCTGGATTTTCACTGCCACCATCGCCTGTTTCTCTTCCGAATCGGCATCGGCATTTTTAACCCGTACTTCCGCCATGCCTTTAGCCTCTTCACCTTCAGCCTCCGCCTGCATGCGTTGTTGTAAGACAGTCGCCTCAGCCAAACCTGGTGCTGCCTGTTCCGCTTTGACGCCTTCCGCCAGCCGTTTTTTGGCCTCCGCCAATTTGTCAGCTGCTTCGCGTTCCGCTTCCGCCAAGATCAGTTGTTCTTTGGCTTTATGCTGTGCGCTTTGTTCCGCAGCTTCCGCCGCTTTGATATCTTTAACCAAGTTTTCCTGGGCTTCCGCTTCTGCCGAGATCACCAAGGCCTGGCGTTCCCGGTCAGCTTCTGAGACTAACCGCAATTCTTTTATCCGTTCTTCTTCCTGCGCTACTTGCTTTTCCACTGCGATTCGGGTGCGAATAATATCGGCGATGGCTTTTTTCTCAACCTCCAGTGCCTTTTCTTTTTCTATTCGCTGTAATTCAACCTGCTTTTCGCGCTCAATGGCTTCCAGTTGTCGGACCCGCTCAACCTTTTCAGTCTCAATCGCCAAAGCCCGTTCACGGTTTTTTTCCGCCACTTCAATTTCACGCTGCTTGTTTTCATTCTCAATGCCCAAGGTCTGATCTGAAATGATGCGCGCCTGTTCTGCTTTGGTGTGCTCTTCCGCCGTCACCTTATCAGATTCGGCCTGTTCCCGTGCCTTAACGGATTCAACTTCCCGTTGTTGCTTGGCTTCAGCATCCGCTTGTTGACGCTCCAGTTCCAGAATCATTTCTCTGGATTCAACATCTTTCTTTTTGATTTTCATTTCTTCATCGCGCTCATATTCATTGGTGCTAATGTGCGCAATGGCGGTCAATTCAGTGATTTTGCGAATCCCCTGGGCATCCAAAATATTATTGGTATCCAGTTGTTCAATCGGGGTTTGCTCCAGGTAATCAATGGCAGCGTCTTCCAATACATAGCCATTCAGGTCATCACCGATCACCTGTATTATTTCATCGCGAAACAAATTTCGTTCCCGATACAAATCTTCAAATTCCATTCGTTTTCCGACAGTTTTCAAGGCTTCGGAAAACTTGGCATTAAACAATTCGTCAACAGTATGCTGATCGGAGGCGCGCTCACAGCCTATTGCCTGCGCTACTTTCAAAACATCTTCACGGGTTTTGTTAACCCGAACAAAAAACATCACAATGATATCGGCACGGATATTATCCTTACATATCAAGCCCTCGCCACCCTTTCGATTAATTTCGATAGTTTTAAGGGAAATATCCATTTTTTCCACCCGATGCAATACCGGAATAACTAAACTGCCGGTAAAGGTTACTTTCGGTTCAGCACGCAGGGTATTGACGATCATCGCCCGGCCCTGATCCACCTTGCGATACATGGAGGCAAACACCACCATGGCGCCGATCAAAATAAATGCCGCGATACCCGCGACGGTGATGATAAGTTCCATAGGCACTCCTAATTATTCCTGTTCAATTATGAAATAAATATTGTTTTGTGGGTCATATTCGTAAATTAAGGCATGATCGCCTTTTTTAAGCTGGTTTGCCTGTTCGCTGCGTACGGAAATAATCAAACCGGCACCGCCATCTTCAACTTTTGCCTGCCCAAAATTTTCATCCACGCGCAATGAGGTGATGATACAGGATTTAGAAACCAACGAACGATTACTGCGTGCCTCATGCACGATAAACAGCTTACTCAACGGTTTGGTGATTTTACCGGTTAAAAAAACCGCTACAATAAAACTCAGTAATACCACAGCAAATGCGGTGATCACCCGTAGGCCGTGATCAGCAATTAAAGGCAACAACCAGGCACTGCTAAACAGACTACTGGCCCATGAAAATAAAAACAGTAAGCTGGACGACAGGGTAATTGGCACACCGGCCAAGCCAAAGGTCGCCAGCAACCCGGACAAGCCGCCTTCAGCATCGACATCCATATCAACGGCATCGAAGTCGAACACGCCCAGCAAACTAAACAGCCACAGAATCAAACAGATTATTAACGGCACTGTGTAAATAACAGTGGGAAAACTGCTCATTAAACTCAATAAAGTTGCCATGTTTCACCTGTTATTGTTAATCTCCACCGCATCCACTACCGCAACTACTGCTGCAACCGCTGCCGCCACAATCACTGGTACTGCCTGAATCTCCACCACATCCTGATGCGCAGCCAATATGACCGGCACAATAGCTGTCGCCATATAAAGGCGAGCTTTTATCCTGGCAATTTAAACTGTAAATATATCCATTTTCTATATCCAGGCGATGGTCCAATTCAAATAATAAAGGTAAGCGAGATGGTGTCTTGGGATTAATTTTTTCTCGTTCGCAGCTCAAGCGCCAGGCGCGCTTTATGCCATCTTGAGCTGATACTTTGGATGACATCGCTTCAGTTGGGGTATGGTGTAAAAAACGCCCCATGGCTTTTCGGCAAAATAATTCATAACAACGGGTATAAAGAATAAACTCATGCCAGGCATCATCCACGACTTGAGATGGCATCGCGACCATACGTTTACCGGCTTTACAGCAGATATATAAATAATCACGCAGGCCTTGCTCGACTAAATCCAACTGTGACTCATCCAAATGGCCGTGCTTGTTGCGCAGCTTGCTTTTGATGACACCAGGAAACCGGTAGTTTTCTATATAATCAAGACGTTTTTGCCGGCTTATCCGGCGCAGCAAAACATAGCCCCCAATTACAATCAGTCCGGCGAGCATTACCCATACCATTATCTAACTCTCATTCACTATGCTGCTGTAATTGCTTTGCTTTGAGGCGATCCAGAACCGAATGTGCAGAAGCTTTAGAAGTGATGATACCGGCTTTTTGCAGCTTATCATGCAAATCATCGCCATCTTCCTGACGTTGCAATTCCAAAGCCGCAGTCATTTGGTCGCTACGTTTTTGCTGTTTTTGTTTAATACGTTGTAAAGACTCGGTTGCCGAACGTAACGCGGAACTGCTTCCGGAAAATTTTTCCGCGACTGCATCATTAGCCTTTTGTACACTTTCGGTGGTTTTTACAATCGCCAATTCCCGGTCCATCGCTTTGATATTGCGCTCGGTGGCTTTAATGGTTTGCTTTAACGTGGCAATATTAGCTGTATAGCTTTCCAATACAGCTTCCTGGGCATCCAGTTCATTGCTAAATGTAGCAATTTTTTCGGCGATTTCCAATGCCAGATTCTGATCATCTTGTTCCAAAGCCTGTAAGGCATAATTTTCATGTTCACTGACGCGTTGTTGCATGCGTTTCACTTCCCGTTGCACCCCCATCTGCTCGGCGATCACTTCGGTCAAGCTTTCCTTGGCACGATCCAGGTTATCTTTGGCTTCACGGATTTCCTGCTCCATAATTCGTACAGCCTGTGTATCGATTAATGATTCGCCGGTTTCACTGGCGACTCCACGTAATGCAGTCAATAATTTATCTAATATATTCATAAGTTTCTCCGGAATCGAATCACATCAAGTAATCAGCCATCACTGAAACCGCATCCAAGGTATTATCGCTTAAGGTTTCAATTTCGTGTAACACATCCTGCACGCTGGAACGGGTATTTAAGGCACCAAAAATAATATATTGCAAGCCTACTTTGGAAAAAGACGATAACGGCATCGGCAAATTTAGCACCAGCAACGATTCTAACATTTCTTCCCGCCTTTGAGGACGCACTTCTCGCTCCCGCCAAAGGTGACTGACACATAAGATCTGGCAATCATCGATGGTGATATAAATCGGAAATTCCTCCCGGTCTAGCAGCAATACCTGCAACACCTCAACATCACCATCTATCATCTCCACATTTAAAGGAATCCCGCCCGAAGTTTGGCTTTGATGCAGGGCCTTCAATAATACGTTAATGGTCATTACTTCACACATTATTTACTCCTTTTTCATCGAGTTAGCGATACCATACCGCATAACCCCATATTATGTCAAGACATATTATGGGGTTTATTTTCTACTAATAACATAAACGCCAGACAACACTAACAAGGTTCCAATGATCTGAGCAGAGCTGATTACTTCGCCTAAAACCCAATACGCCAGGAACAAAGTGCAAATCGGTCCGGTAGTGCTAATTATTGATGCTCGCCCAGCCCCAATTCGCTGAATACCGGCATTCATAAAAAACGCTGGTAATACAGTTGACATAATGGCCATGACTAAAACCAGGAAGAATACATCGGGTGCCACGTCAGGCCATTTCACTCCATGCTGCAAAGCATAATGACTGATAGCGACCAAGCAGGCTACTGTCATGGAATAGGCTGTAAAACGAGCCGATCCGATGCGATTGATCATTTTTGCACTACCCATCAAAAAACAGGCAAATACCAAAGCGCTGCTTAACACCAATACTGACCCGATAATAAGATTATTCGAACTATCCTGCACGGAATTAAAAAACACAAATGCCGTTCCACCATAAGTCAATAATAAAGCCAGCAGCTCCTTAATGCTGATCAACCTTTTACCGAATAAGGCAGATAAGATCACTACAAAGGTTGGATATAAGAATAATAATAAGCGCTCAAGACTGGCGGGAATGTATTTTAATCCGGTAAAATCCAGATAACTGGCCAAATAATAGCCAAAAAAACCCAATAGCAAAATAGCCAGCCATTCACGAAACTTCAATTGGTAATGCTGGCTGTTTCCGCCATGAAAAAACGCCACTCCAAGGAAAAAGGGTAACGCCATGATCATGCGTAACATTAATAGGGTAATGACATCAACTTTTTCACCGTACTGGTAAACCAGCTTGATGATTATCGCTTTAGCCGAAAACCCACCCGCAGAAAGCAATACCATAATGACACCCCAAACATGGGCGCGATGACTTTCCGATGTACTCGATTTTTGCACAAGATCCTCCTGTTTTACTAAAAAGCGCGAATCTTGCAAAGAGATGACAAAACAACTGCTACAAGATTCGCAGTTGTTTTGTTGCTGAAATTTGTTAGAACACAAGCAAAACACTACGGGGAAAGCAGACCTTTCTCCGCAGCCATATGGCATTGCTTGAAATATATATAGTTGTTTTATTCATGTCTCGATTGTATTTAATTAACCTTGTTCCAGTCAAGAATTGTTACATTTCCCTTTTATCCCGTATCACCTCATAGGCTTTGCGAATTTTCTGGGTTTTTTCTTTGGCAAGCGTCATCATTTCCTCCGGTAACCCTTTGGCAACCAGCTTATCCGGGTGATGCTGACTCATCAACCGCCGATAAGCTTTTTTAACCTCATCATCGCTGACAGTCGAACTCACCCCTAAAATTTCATAGGCATCATTGAGGCTGGTTTGTGATGTGGGTCTGCTACCGCTCCGGTTTTCCTGCTGCTGACTGTATTGATAAAAACGCTGTTGCGCAAGAATCTGCTTTTTTAATAACTGATATTCAAAATTCGAAATACCCAGACTCTGACATATATACTGCAAAAGCTGTTCTTCAGCTCGATCTATAATGCCATCCGCCAAAGCCGCCTGAATCTGTATTTCGATAAACATGCGTATCAAACTACGGCGGCGATGACACTCTTTACGAAACTGGACCAACACATCATCCAGTGGAAAATCAGCCGCCTTACCCTGTTGAAACAAGTTAATCGCTGCCTCACGCATTTCCGGCGATAATACTAGTTGCTCCATAACCCGCTTAGCAAGATCGATTTCCGATTTAGAAACCTGTCCATCCGCTTTGGCGACATGCCCCATAATTGAAAAAGTTGCGGTAAAAAACGCCATTTGTACGCGTTCCTGGTCGCCTGGATTTAGATTTTCTCCATCCAATTGTTCGATGTTATTCATACCTCGATCAAACTGATGCCCGACAGCCGCACCTAACATGGCTCCCAACGGACCTCCCATCAAAAACCCAAACGTTCCACCTAACAGTTTACCTACCCAACTCATTGTTCTAATAATCCAACTAATTTTGAAAAATGTTAAACTTACTCTATTTAACCCGGCAACGAAAGTCCAATTCACCATGACCCAAGCACCCGAGGCACTTTTTGAATCTTCTTTAACCAGCCTGCCCTTATTGGCACGCGGCAAAGTCAGGGATATTTACGATATTGACGAACACCATATGTTAATTGTCACGACTGATCGTATTTCCGCATTCGATGTCATTTTACCCGACCCAATTCCCGGCAAGGGCAAAGTTTTAACACAGGTTTCAAACTTTTGGTTTAACAAAACCCGACACCTGATCCCTAACCATTTATCCGATATTCCACTTGCCGAGATTTTACCTGACGAACAAGAACGCAGCCAGGTTGAAGGACGCGCCATTGTCTGCAAAAAACTTCGACCGCTGGCTGTTGAAGCCATCGTCCGCGGTTATTTAATCGGCTCCGGATGGAAAGATTATCAGCAATCCGGTTCGGTATGTGGCATCCAATTACCGAAAGGTCTGAGCCAAGCCCAACAACTGCCCGAAACACTCTATACTCCTTCGACCAAAGCAGAAATCGGCGATCATGACCAAAATATTGCCTTTGCAGAAACCGTGAAATTACTCGGACCGGATATTGCTGAAAAAGTTCGGGACATTAGCCTTCGCATTTATAATGAAGCCGCAGTATACGCTCAACAACGCGGCATTATCATTGCTGATACCAAGTTTGAATTCGGCCTGGACGATAAAGCCGAACTGTATTTAATCGATGAAGTGCTTACCCCGGATTCCTCCCGGTTTTGGCCCGCAGAGCAATATCAAACCGGCATCAGCCCGCCAAGTTTCGACAAACAATTTGTCAGGGATTATCTGGAATCATTGGATTGGGATAAAACCGACCCAGCCCCCTCACTACCTTCCGATATCAGCGCTAAAACCGGCGCAAAATATCGTGAAGCGGAACTCAAATTAACCCGCTAATGAACATGAAAACCGGATTTATCGGACTTGGAGCCATGGGTGCTCCGATGGCAAGTAACCTGGCAGCATCAGGTAATTTACAATTAATCTGGAATCGTACCGAGGATACCGCGACTCGCTATTCTGAACAACTTTCAGTACCGGTTGCCACAGATGTTAAAAGTTTAGCCTCTGAAATGGAGGTGATCTTTTTATGCGTCAGCGCCGATCAAGATGTCTTACAGCTGATCGAAACCATCAGTACTTGTGTAAAACCAGGCACCGTGGTAATCGACACCTCAACAGTCAGCAATCATACAGCAGTCACGGCTGCCGAACGTCTGGCCGAACAACAGGCTTTTTTTCTGGATGCTCCGGTTTCAGGAGGTGTGGAAGGCGCACAAAAAGGGACTTTAGCAATGATGGTAGGCGGCCCTGAAGCGGCTTTAAATCATGTACGCCCTTTGCTGGAAGTGTTGACACAACGCATTGAACACATGGGGCCAAACGGATACGGCCAGGCAACCAAGGCCGTTAACCAAATCATGGCTGCCGGCATCAATCAGGCCGTGACTGAGGCACTGGCTTTTGCCGAAGCTTTGGAATTACCGATGCATCAGGTCATCCAGGTAATATCCGGTGGCGCTGCCGGAAACTGGTTTCTGGAACACCGGGGCCTCAGCATGACTCAAGGTCAATTCAAACCCGGCTTTAAACTGGCCTTACATCAAAAAGATCTTCAAATTTGCCGGGTCATGGCAAATCGCAACAAAGCAGGATGTGAAGTGGTAGAAAAAACCATTCACGATTATCAACAGCTTATTGATCAGGGATACGGCAATGAGGATATTTCGTCATTGTATCGGAGCAAAAAAACTTAATCAGTAATCAGGCGCCAAGACCTAAACAGAATATTAGGCCCATAGAGTGCAAAAACAGGTTTTTGCACTCTATCTCAAATAAATTAAACAGGCACCTGAGCTCCGGATTTAATAGACAACTGCGACTGTTCAATTTTCTGTAACTCTTTGGAGAAAAAATCCTTCAGTGTCGGTGCCGAGAATGCTAAAGCAATACTGATCAATAAACCCAAAACCAGTTTACCCATATCAGTACCAACCAGGCGCCAAACCTCTTTTTGCTCTCTGACATGCGTTACCCAGGCAATGGCAAATTCACGTCCACCCAACAAGCCCAAAAACACCCAGGTGGTACTCATGGGAATATTGCTCATTTCCTTAAAGATGAACAGAATAACCCCATATAAAAAATCGATAATCGTTGCCGAACGGATATCAGTGGTATTGGTTTTACTTAATACAATCCTTTGAATTTTGCCACCCCTTCTGTAAAAGATGATAGCGTGTAATATTAAAATCCAGGCTAAAGAACCTATTAACCAAGTCAAACTGATTGTTCTCACACCATCGGCATTCAGTCCGGCTGATGGCGCATAAACATAGATATTCGCCAAATCCTGCGTCAACCACTGGCTCCATAAAAAAGCCGTACTCATCCACTGCAAAACCACCCATTTGGCTGGAGGTTCCTGATCAGCGGTCTTTAAAAATTCTGATTCCTGTTTGGCCACCACAAAACTGTACATCACAAAGCCCACCACAATGGCTACCAGGTAACCCAGCAAAGATTTGGTCAACATCTTTTCCAGGTTGGTACTGGCAAAAACAGTCAAAATCAAAAATGTGGTGCTGACCGGAATTCCAAACCGAGTCAGAAAAAACACAAATATGGGCGGTAAAAGATAGACCCAGCTAAATTCTGCGGGTTGCGGAAATTTGGTTAAGCGCCCATAGGAAACATCACCACCATGCACAACCCATCCATAAACCAAGGTGGTAGTCAATACCAGCATGGCGAACAACCATAACACCCACCAAGGGCGATGTGAATTGGAGCTTAAAAAAGTCCCTAAGGTCTGAATTGCGTCATTGGCTACAATCGAATAGGCGGCAATGGTAAAACCAATCACCATTAACAACAATTCAACATTTACGTCCACGAAATCCCCCAAAAAATTATTAATTCAAACAAAACAGCATCTTATTATCATTCCTTTGCATCTATATCAGTCACACTTCAAGCATGCGAGGCTATTGTATAAGCATTGCCACGAGTTTGTATGACATTTTTATGAATCTTGTCCCATTTCAGTCATCTTGGTATTAGTCAAGAACAGTTATACCTAACCCATAATTAACTCACTGTTTTGATTTGTTTGGCTTTTTTATTCCGGAAACATGTCTAAACCGAAAACCGGAAATAAATAATGTCATAAAATATACACTTGCAGCAACGGCAATCCACATCGCTAATTGCAAGCCACGGGTTATGGCATCCCATTGCAACCAAAGTCTGACATCAACGCAATGATAAATAACAGCGACCATTGCGGAGCTTGCCAGCACTATCCGTAAAAAAAACAAGCGCCAGCCAGCTAAAGGCTTGTAGATATGCTGCCAGCGTAACTTTCGAAACAATAAAGCGGCATTTAAAAATGCCCCTAAAGAGGTTGCCAGCGCTAATCCGGCATGTGCCAGCGGGTAAACCAGGCTTAAATTCAATACCATATTGGCGCACATAGCATAGATGCCAAAACGCACCGGAGTTTTCATATCTTTCCTTGATGTAAACCCCGGCACCAACACCTTAACCAGAATAAAAGCCAATAAACCGATAGAATAAGCTTTCAGGCTCTTGCCAGCCATCATCACATCAGTTCCGGAAAACCGATCATATTGAAATAAGGTTGACAAAATCGGTTCGGATAGCATGAGTAAGCCCAAAGCCGCCGGACAACCGATCAACAAAACCAGACGCAAGCCCCAATCCAATGATTTAGAAAACTGCTCATGATCATCGGCTGCATGGTTTTTGGATAAACTGGGCAAAATAACCGTTGCCAGGGCAATGCCGAATACGCCTAAGGGAAATTCCACCAAGCGATCAGAATAATACAACCAGGAAACACTGCCGGTCTTTAAGAACGAGGCCAACAAGGTATCCAATAACAGGTTTATTTGGGTAATGGATACCCCAAAGATAGCAGGCAGCATCAGTTTCATAATTCGCCTGACCCCTGGATCATTAAAACCAAACCGTAACCTCGGCATCAACCCTAAACGCAATAGTGCCGGAAATTGAAACAATAGTTGTATCATGCCAGCAGCAAATACTCCCCAAGCCAGAGCTACAATGGGGTCAGGCAACAACGGCGCGAGCCAGATGGCAGCGGAAATCAAGCAGACATTTAGGAAAACCGGTGTAAATGCGGGCACCGCAAATTTACCATAAGTATTTAATATTCCACCTGCAAACGCCACGGAGGAAATAAAAAACAAATACGGAAAAGTAATTTTAAGCATTTGCACCGCCAAGTCATACTGATTTCCCTGCCACAAAAAACCGGGAGCGAATGCAATGATTAAAACCGGTGCTGCCAGGACTCCGATAATAGTCACCAGCATCAAAACTATCGCCAAGGTCCCCGCAGTGCGATCAATAAACAAACGCAAGGCCTCTTTGCCTCCTTGCTCCTTATAATCAGATAAAACCGGTACAAATGCCTGGGCAAAAGCCCCCTCAGCAAACAAGCGGCGTAAAAAATTGGGGATTTTAAAAGCGACAAAAAAAGCGTCAGTACCCGAATCCGCGCCAAAAATTCTGGCGAATAACATATCCCGTATAAACCCCAAAATTCGGGAAATCATGGTCATAGCGCTGACCACTGCAGTTGATTTGAAAAGTTGTCTACTCACGCTCGTTGCTTATGTTTTAGATCGTTTTAATAATTTAAGTTGACAATGATAGCATTTAAAAAGATAATGATCGGTTCTTATTAACATTTATTAAAGCAATAACCGAGGAACTATGGCTAATTCACCACAAGCTAAAAAGCGTGCTCGCCAAGCAGAAAAAAGTCGCGTCCGTAATGCAGGCCAACGCAGCAACATGCGCACCTTTGTCAAAAAAGTTATTGCTGAAGTCGAAGCCGGTGATCAGGAAAAAGCTCAAACAGCTTATAAAACTGCAGTTCCGATTATTGACTCAGCAGTAAGCAAAGGCCTAATTCACAAAAACAAAGCCTCACGCGACAAAAGCAGATTAAATGCTATAGTACGCGCAATGAGTGCCTAGCAAGACTCCAATGCACACAAAAAAGCCGCATCGCTGTAAAAAGCAATGCGGCTTTTTTTATTTCAAAAGCGTGTTTATTTAGCGATTTTGTTAATTCTTTTTTAAAGAATGATCACGCCCAATAATCTGCACAGGGAGTATAAAAACAAGTTTTCATACATTCCAGCTACTATGCAAAAACCTGTTTTTGCACTCCTGTATTCATTCGCTGAGTAGTTAGCCTGAAGCGGCGCTCGGAAAGCACAATAAGCCTCCAGCCCAATAAGGCGCAAAGCATTTGCACCTTGCACAATCCCTAGCTAAAGCCTAATTAATTCCCATACACAGCTAGCGCAGCGGCTAACGTTTAGTCATCGGCACATATTCGCGCTTATCATCACCGGTATATAATTGCCTTGGACGGCCAATTCGGTGCGTAGGCTCTGACATCATTTCCAACCAATGGGACACCCAGCCTGCAGTACGAGCAATCGCAAACATCACGGTAAACATATCTTCAGGAATATTCAGAGCCTTATAGATAACACCGGAATAAAAATCTACATTAGGATAAAGCTTTTTCTCGATAAAATAGTCATCCTTCAAAGCCACTTCTTCCAAAGCCAGCGCCAACTCAAACAAAGGATCATCATTGTTGGAAACATTATCCAACACTTCATAACAAGTATCGCGAATAATTGTCGCACGCGGATCAAAATTCTTATAAACCCGATGCCCAAATCCCATTAGGCGAAAAGGATCATTTTTATCTTTAGCCTTAGCGATATATTCAGGAATCCGATCAGCAGTGCCGATTTCCTCCAGCATACTTAATACCGCCTCATTAGCACCTCCATGCGCTGGACCCCATAGCGCCGAAATCCCCGCCGCTATGCAAGCGTAAGGGTTTGCGCCGGTGCTGCTGGCTAATCTGACGGTAGAGGTGCTGGCATTCTGCTCATGATCAGCATGCAGAATAAACAGCAGGTTTAAGGCTTTAATTGAAACCGGATCAATATAATGTTCTTTATCAATATATTTCTGAGATGGCAGCGAAAACATCATATTCATGAAATTTTCACAATATTCCAAGTCCAAGCGAGGGTAAACAAACGGCCAACCGACTGAGTGACGGTGACAGGCTGCAGCAATTGTTGGCATTTTAGCCAACATACGCATGGCCGAAATACGCCGGTGCTCAGGGTCATCCATATCCAGTTCGCTGTGATAAAAAGCCGACAAGGACCCCACCACTCCAACCATCATGGCCATTGGATGTGCGTCATAATGAAAGCCATCAAAAAAGCTGCGCAACGCCTCGTGCAGCATGGCATGATGATTGATTTCCGTGGTAAAAACGTCCAATTCCGAAGCCGACGGTAAATCGCCGTTCATCAAAAGATAAGCAACCTCTAAAAAGCTGCTTTGTTTAGCCAGCTGCTCGATGGGATATCCCCGGTATAACAACACACCGTTCTCACCATCGATGTAAGTGATCGCACTTTTGCAACTAGCGGTGGAAACGAACCCAGGGTCATAAGTAAACAACCCCATATCCTTGCTTAACGAGCCAATATTAATCGTTGGCGTTCCTAAAGTCCCACGCAATAATTCAAACTCAGCCTGTTTTCCGCTGGATGAATCAATGATCGAAATCGAATCTTTTCCCATATGCCTTATTTAAAGTTGAACAAGTTGATGACCAGTCTATCAATATTGATCAAATCTAAAAAGCTTATTTTCCATATTTTTTGCGGAATTTATCAACACGGCCCGCAGTATCTACGACCCGTTGTTTACCTGTATAAAAAGGATGACATGACGAACATACCTCTACATGCAGGTCTTTACACAAAACCGACCCGGTTTCAAATGTATTACCGCAACCACAAGTTACAGTAATTTGTTTATATTCTGGATGAATTTCTGGTTTCATTTCAATCTGCCTAAACGCATTACAAATTTGTTAGTGAACCACGTATAATACGATGTCTGTTTATTTTTATCAACATACAATCAAAAAAAATGCGCATAATCTCGCTAAACGCCAATGGAATCCGCGCCGCCGAGCGTAAAGGTTTTTACCCCTGGATGCACGAACAACAAGCAGATGTCATTTGCATACAGGAAACCAAAGCCCAGGAAACGCAATTAACCGCAGAAGCATTCCATCCCGAAGGTTACCACAGCTACTATTTCGACGCTCAAAAGAAAGGCTATAGCGGGGTAGCACTGTATTGCCGAAAAAAGCCGGATCAAGTCATCAAAGGCCTGGGTTGGGAAGATATGGATATCGAAGGCCGCTATATTGAAGCGCAATTTGGCCGCTTAAGTCTAATATCGCTATATCTCCCTTCAGGCTCATCCAGCGAAGAACGACAAAACATCAAATTCAGCTTTTTAGACCGATTCATGCCATTTCTGCAAGCTTGTGCCGAACAGGATCGTGATTACATCATCTGCGGGGATTGGAATATTGCCCACAAAAAAATTGATATCAAAAACTGGCGCGGCAATCAAAAAAATTCCGGCTTTTTACCCGAAGAAAGAGCATGGATGGATCAATTATTCGACCAGGAATCCTGGACCGATGCCTTTCGTGTCGTCAACCAGGAGGAGGAACAATACACCTGGTGGTCCAACCGCGGCCAGGCCTGGGCCAATAACGTCGGCTGGCGCATTGACTATCAGGTCATCAGTGATCGCTTAAAGGATACCGTGCAAGACGCTTCGATTTACAAACATCAGCGCTTTTCGGATCATGCACCGTTAATTATTGATTATGACTATGATTTTTAAGCTGTAAGTGGTTTAAACCGCAGGGATGCGGCATAGGGTAATCTGAATATACCCGGAACCATCACAACCAAATACTCAAGCAACGAACCACAATTTCCAACCGCCCATTACTTCGGTGTAATTTTCAACGCTCACGACATACAATCAAAACCGCCGCCAACACAACAGCCGGAACCCCTAGCGCAGCCGCATACAGAAAAAACACCGGATAACCATAACCATCAACTACCACACCGGAAAAACCACCCAGCAGCTTGGCGGGCAAGGTCATTAACGAACTAAATAAGGCATATTGCGTCGCCGTATATGTGCTACTTGTCAAGCCGGACAAATAGGCTATAAACACCGAAGCAGCGATACCGCCACTTAAATTATCAGCGCTAATAACCGCCGCCAAAGCCATCAAATCAGGTTTCGAAATTGCCAGCCAGGCAAACAACAAATTAGTCACCGATACCAAAATCGCCCCCAACAGCAAAGGTCGCCTGACTCCGTATCGCACCACCAGCACTCCGCCTAATGCAGCGCCAGCCAGGGTCATAAAAAATCCAAAGACTTTACTGACATCGGCTATTTCCTTTTTACTAAACCCCAGATCCAGATAAAACGGATTAGCCATTACCCCCATGGTAATATCACTTAATTTATAAACCGCAATCAATGCTAAAATCACCAGACCAAATCGTCCGTTACGCACGAAAAAATCCACGAAGGGACTCACAACCGCACTATAAAACCATACCGCTATTCGCTTGGATAACTTTTTCTCAGATTTGTGCAGTGTAACTACAGGCTTATGCTCCGGCTCACTAATCAACAAAGTGGTTACCAAACCCACAGTCATTAACGCTGCCATTGCCTGATACGCAACCGCCCAGTTACTGAATTCGGCAATATAAAATGCACCCGCACCGGATGCCAGCAACGCAAGTCGATAGCCAAAAACATAAGCTGCCGCCATCGCCCCTTGAAATTCAACCACTGCCGCTTCTATACGATAAGCATCCACCACAATATCTTGTGTCGCAGAACTAAATGCCACCAGCACTGCAAATAACGCAATGACCTGCAATTGCCCCTGCGCATCAACACTTGCCATACCCAGCAAACCTAAGGCTATGCCCAATTGTGCCAGCAGCATCCAACTCCTGCGTTTACCCATGCACCGGGTCAAAAAAGGTAAAGGTAAGTGATCAATGACAGGTGCCCACAGCACTTTGATCGAATAAGTCACGCCAACCCAGCTGAAAAAACCGATAACAGTACGCGCTACACCTTCATCGCGTAGCCAGGCTGATAAGGTCGAGAAAACCAACAAAAAAGGCAACCCGGCAGAGAAACCTAAAAAAATCATGACCAGAACCTTCGGCTGTAAATAAACAGCAAAGGCCGAATGCCAAGTACGATTTTCCATCAGTTTAAGGGTTGAAATTGAGAAACCACGACAGCGTTAAGCCACAAACACATCAACGCCGCCGCAGTAAATAACAGGATTATAAATTAACCGTTAACAACATAGTGAGTGAGAATACTCGCTATATAGCCCAGCGCAATGAAAGGTGTCCATTTCATGTGAGAGAAGAAAGTGTATTTGTGATCGGATTGCCCCATCAAAGCCACACCAGCAGCCGAACCGATCGACAGCATCGAACCACCAACCCCGGCAGTCAAAGTAACCAGCAACCACTGATACAAGTCCATGTTCACATTCATATTCAATACTGCAAACATAACCGGGATATTATCCACAACCGCCGACAACACACCCACCAGGATATTCGCAGTGGTATGACCCAAGCCTTCATACATCGCTTCGGAAAGCAATTCCAGATAACCGATATAACCAAGACCACCTACGGCAAAAACCACACCGAAGAAAAAGAACAAGGTATCCCACTCTGCGTTACGTACTTTATTGAAAATATCAAACGCACCTTCGTCTGCAACCGTGTAACGGGTTTTTAAAACATAACCGTAAATCATCAGTACCGACAAGCCTACCATCATGCCCATAAACGGCGGTAAATGTAAAAATTGTTTAAAACTCACTGCGGTCACAATGGTTAGCAAAAACAACACGCAAATCTCAACCGCACCGACTTTTAGCTTCACCACCGGCTCACTTTCGCCGCTGCCCGGCTGCTCATCGGGTACAGCAAAATGCATAAAAGCTGCTGGCACTACATAATTCACTACCGAAGGAATGAACAGGGCAAAGAAATCAAAAAATTCCGCATAGCCTGCCTGCCATACCATTAATGTAGTGATATCCCCAAAAGGACTGAACGCACCACCGGCATTAGCCGCTACCACTAAATTAATAAAGCCGATACTGACAAATTTAGCATTATTCGCGCCCACCGCCAGAACTACCGCACCAACCAACAACGCTGATGTAAGGTTATCAGCAATTGCCGATAAAAAGAAAGTAATCCAGCCGGTAATCCAGAATAAATGCCGATAGCCGAAATTTTTTCTCACCAACCATGAACGCAGCGCTTCAAATACATTGCGTTCCGCCATAGCATTGATATAGGTCATGGCCACCAGTAAAAACAACATCAATTCAGCGTATTCAACTAAATTTGATTCAAATACATGGTGGACCGTTTCAAATGGTACTCCTGCTTCGTTCGCCATTTTTGCCGCATGCGCCCAAATAATGCCGGCCGCCAAAATAACCGGTTTGGATTTACGCATTCCGGTAAACTCTTCAGCCATCACAAATCCATATGCGATCATGAATATCATAACCGTATAAATACCAGCCTCTGTGGCTGTCAAATCCAGGTTTTCAAACTCGGATGCAGACGCTATCTCAGGTAATTCCACAGCAGCAGACGCAAACTCTGGTATGAGTATAAGCGACACAATCAACATTATAAAACGAAACAAAATAACCCCCTTAATATACAAAAACCAATTGGAAACATATATAAACTTAATTTACAACCGCCCATTCTATCACCAAAGAATTTGTTTTGTCATTTTCTGCACGACAGTATATTATGTTCTGTTCCATATACCCGCATGAATCAATTTGATGGTATAACACTATGTATCAGTACAACGAAAAAGATCAAACCTTATTGAATGAGCGCGTCGAGCAATTCAGAGGTCAAACGGAGCGATTTTTAAAAGGGGAAATGAACGACGACCAATACCGCGCACTGCGTCTGATGAACGGTCTTTACGTTCAAACCCACGCGCCCATGTTGCGAGTGGCCGGACCTTATGGGCTATTGTCTTCAACACAGCTAAGAAAATTGGCTGAAATCGCACGCGATTATGACAAAGGCTTTGCGCATATCACCACCCGCCAAAATATCCAATTTAATTGGCCGGAACTGGAAAAGGTGCCGGATATTCTCGAACATCTGGCCAGTGTGCAAATGCACGCTATTCAAACCAGCGGCAACTGCTTGAGAAATACCACCACAGATCATCTGGCCGGTGTATGCCGCGATGAAATAGAGGATCCAAGACCGTATTGCGAAATTATCCGGCAATGGACCATACTGCATCCGGAATTTGCTTATTTACCACGTAAATTTAAAATTGCGGTTAGCGGCGCAACGTATGATCGAGCGGCGACGCAGCTGCATGATATCGGTTTACACCTGGTCAAAAACGAATTTGGCGAAATCGGTTTCAAGGTTTTTGTTGGTGGCGGACTGGGAAGAACACCGGTGATAGGCAAGGTAATTCGGCCTTTCCTTGAAAAACAGCATTTATTATCTTATTTGGAAGCCATTGTCAGGGTATATAACCTGAACGGAAGACGCGACAATAAATACCGAGCCAGAATCAAAATTCTGGTACGCGAAACCGGCCTAAAAAAATTCAAAGCAATGGTCGAACAGGAATGGCAACAAATCAAATCCGGTATGGAAGTCAGTGAACAACGTTTCGAAGAAATCAAACAACACTTTTCACCACCGGCTTATGAGAGCGATGCTGATCAGGATGACAGTTTTGATCAGTATAAACATCAAGATCCTGCATTTGCTACCTGGATCAAACATAACACTAGCAATCACAAAGCTGATGGTTATCGTGCGGCCTATGTTTCATTAAAAGCGCCCGATTGCCCTCCCGGTGATATTACTGACAGTCAATTGGATGCGGTTGCCGACCTTGCTGACCAATACAGCTTTGGCGAAGTTCGCACCACACACCGGCAAAATATGGTATTGGCTGATGTTAAACACGCTGACCTCTACCCACTATGGCAGGCATTAGATGCATTAGGCCTGGCGACACCAAACATCGGTTCGGTGACTGACATGATCTGCTGCCCGGGACTGGATTTTTGTGCGCTGGCTAACGCAGGTTCTATTGGTATCGCCAAAGAAATCAATGAAGCACTGGATGATATGGATTATGTGCATGATTTAGGCGAAATCAAAATCAATATGTCCGGCTGCATGAATGGTTGTGCGCATCAAAGCGTAGGCAATATCGGCATCTTGGGCGTTGATAAAAAAGGCGTTGAATGGTACCAACTGACAATCGGCGGCTCTTCCGACAACCAGGCTGCACTGGGAAAACGTCTGGGCCCAGCGGTCAGCAAAGAAGATGTTACCACTGCCGTGACCCGAATTCTGGATGTTTATGTCCATGAACGCCTGGACGAGGAACATTTTCTTGAAACCGTTAGCCGAGTCGGCTTAAACCCGTTCAAAGAGCGAATTTATGCAGAT
>SPJK01017402.1_pt1 | contig 27864 bp, 36 predicted proteins | sample 3741771 | NCBI WGS metagenome assembly SPJK01 (sample SAMN10925997, study PRJNA522277) | cold seep metagenome | isolation source: Elba SIP-enriched marine methane seep metagenome, extraction at timepoint T2 | place: Italy: coast of Elba, Mediterranean Sea
CTGGAACAATCCTGCAAAGAAAATAAAGATGATATTGAGTCCAAGTTTCAGCAGGTGCTTCAGAAACTTCACATTATTTTTAATAGCTTGCAAGGATTCTAAAACTAGCCCGGCAATTTCGTTGTTGATGGGCTAACCTGTATTAATGTCATTACCATGGGAAACTGCCAGATCAAATCTGAGTCAGTACATATTAGCCGATGTCATCACCGGCGTTAAATTCGTCGATGGTATTAAACAAACCGGAGTTCTAAATCAAGAGGTCGCTTGACTCTCCATACACCAGATTTGACTATAGCTCGTGTTTCTCTCATCTGGGCGAGAGAAGTTCTATGTAGACGGTTTTTTAGCAAATCACGCTCCTGGGTGACTCTGGCCAATTCTTTTTTTAAACGTCTTAGCTCGTCATAAAGGTGTTCATCTGTTCTTTCTTCAGCCCTTTTTGGTTTCGAATATTTACTGATCCAAGTATGCAATGTATTGGGATTGATGCCTAAATCTTTGGCTGTTTGTGCTATGGGTTGATCTGATTCAATCGCAAGCTTAACAGCCGATTCTTTAGATTCTGATGTATAAATATCGGGTATTGTCTTTTTTTCGCTCATTTGGGACACAATTGTTTCCTTTTGGTTTATTTTAAATTGTGTGTCCGGTTTAGTGTATTCATATCATAGAATCCCGGTCATGATTTGGTCACACAGTATAGTTGAGCAAATATTTCAGGCACAAAAAAAGCAGTTCAGAATTAACTGCAACTGCTTGATTTGTATAAGCTTGGATGGTGGGTCGTGAGCGATTCGAACGCTCGACCATCGCATTAAAAGAGCTAATTGTCTAGTACAATTATTTATTAATCAATAAGTTATGCACATTGTCCCGCGCGTTTTTGGTCACGTTTTGACTGTTTTTGAGTCTGTGTGACTGGTGTGTGTCACGATTTGGTCACGGTTTATTTAGTGATGGCCCGGATGGTATAGAGCAACTGGACGTAGCCTTCTTTGTTGGTTTCGGCTGGCAGGAGGATGGATTTTAAGGCGAGCCATTCGGTTTTATTGATGTTGAGCGTTTCGGTTAACGCTGTATCCGCTTCCAGGTCTTTCAGGCCTGAAGGTACCGGTAGCTTTTCCTGTTGGGTGCTGTTGGTTTCGCCGAGTAGATAGGACAGTGGAACTTCCAGCAGTTTGGCCAGACGGTTAAGCAAATCGATAGTGACGCCCTTCTCGCCCCGTTCGAGGCGGGAGATGAAGCCCTGGTCGATGTCGAGCTTGTCAGCCAGTTGTTGCTGAGTGAGCCCGCGCATTTTACGGGATGACTTGATTCTTGCTGCCAGTGTTTCCATGCCGGCATTATGCCTTAAAAACATATATATGACTATGATTTTGTTTAATAATATGACTATGGCACATTATTATGACTATAATTCATCAGGAGGCTCGTTTGATCAACGTCGGTGAACGCATTCGCTGCATTCGCAAATCATCGGAGATGACTCAAGCTGAGCTGGCTGTCGCTCTGGATATGGATCAGAGTGAAATCAGCCGGATTGAACGGGGCGAAAGAAAGCTTTCGGTCCATTGCCTGATGCAGATTGCTGCCGTGTTGTCGGTGCCGGCGCAGAAACTGCTGGAGGCCTGACATGGGCAAGTTTGCTCAGATGCCGATTGAAGCATTTATGGACCGGCGTTTGAGCGGGCGTGATTTGCGGGTTCTGGGTTTGTTATATGTGCATGCGGATAAAAACGGTGTCTGCTGGCCGTCGCGGGGCAAACTGTCTGAGTTGTCGGGATTACCGGTCAAACGCATTTCAGAGACGACAACCCGACTGGCCCGGTTTGGCTGGTTGACCAAGCAAGGTAAAGGCGGACGTTCAACAGCCTGCCTCTATGGCCTGCATATTCCGAATGACTTGAGCGAACCGGCAAACGATACCCTCCCGAATCCGGTAACGGTTACCGAAACGGGGACGGTTAAGCATTCATTACCCTCCCCAAAACCGGGAGGGTTTATTGCAGAAACGGGCCCCATTTTGGGGACTAAAACGGTCCCCGAAACAGGGAGGGGCATAGAACAGACCATGGAAAAGACCAATACACCACCACGACCACACACAGACGGGCAAATCGTGAGTGGTGGTAGTGAATTATTTTTTCCAAAACAACTGTCACGCAGGGAGATAGACAGTGCGGAGCAAATGCTGGGAGCGATTCCGCAAAATCAACATCAGGTGATTCTGGATGTGCTGGCAGCCAGTATCGAGGCGGGTTCCATTCGTAAATCAGCACTGGCCTGTTTAGGCGGACTGATACGGCGATTCAAGGCGGACAGTTTTGATCCGACGCCCGGGCTGCATATTGCCGAACGCCGGGAGAAACAGGTCCAGCAGCAAGTCAAAACCCAACCGCCTTCGACGGATGAAGTATTGCGTCAACATGCAAAGCTCAGAGGCATTCCGGAACATGATTATCTGAAGCAACTGGGGCGGCACTGATGACGATTGAGGATTATGTGCGCATGGTGATGAGCGGCAATACCCCGCAAGCCCGGCGCAATTTGTTGAACAACGTGCCCTACCACTGGCGCGAAAAAGTGAAAGCGAGAGTCATTGCCCAATTTGAGCAAAAGAAAAACAACCGTCACTGAACACCATGAGCAGGCCGCCTTATTTAACTGGGCGCATTATGCGCAGGCGGCCCTACCGGAGCTGAGATTACTGCATGCCATACCCAACGGCGGCCACCACAACAAAATCACGGCGGCCAAGCTGAAAGCCGAAGGCGTTAAACCCGGCGTGCCGGATATCTGCTTGCCGGTGGCTCGGGGTCCATACCACGGTCTGTATATCGAACTTAAAACACGACAAGGAAAAGTCAGTACCCGGCAACAAACCTGGCTGGCGGATCTGAACGGTCAAGGCTTTAAAGCGTTGCTCTGCTGGAGTTGGACATCAGCACGGCAGGAAATAGAACATTACCTCACCTTAACATCAGGAAAAAACCATGAATGAAGTATTGCAAATTAACGATGACGCGAACACCCCTGAGCATGAGCCGATCCGGATCAGCGGCCTGGTGATGAGCTTGAAAAAAATCACCACCAATAACAATGGCGTCATGCAAATATTGCTGGAAGGCGCAGCCACACCGGCCAGCATTCCAGATACGGCGGCGATTCTGGCCCTGCAGCATCTAGAACTGGTTAAAGTCACTCTGGAATCGTGCGAAGACTGAGATGGAACTACGAAAAACCTATTGCGAAGTCCGATTGCTGCGTTGGGCGGTGCTCGAAATCCTCATGTATGCCTTATACATTGTGGTTTCTACGCTCCGTCCGCCTTGCACTCGAACTGCTCATGACGGTTTATCGCAGTTCCCCTGTTACACTCTTTTGTATGATGAACCAAGCCATGGCCACGCCGCTTGATGACGCATTAAACCTGGTGCTGCTTTATCATCCCAGCATCGCACAAAAGCAAATCATTGCCGAGGAAACGGCGCAGCAAACAGATTGGGAGGCCAAGGTTCGCTTAGGTTACAGCTATAAAGAGACCACGACCGAAAGCATGGGCCCTAATGCGTCCTTCATGGTGAACATTCCGTTATTTTCCCGTAAACGTCAAATTGAACATGCCAAAGCCCGGTTAGCGGTATCTGTTGCGCGGGATCAGGTCCGCAGTGCTTTCCTGGCCGAATTCAGAAGCCTGAAAACACTGGCCAATGATCACTATGCCGCCCAGCAACGTTACGCCCTGCAACAAGACAAACTGCAATGGTACAAAAAAGCCGTTGAAGAAGGCCGGTTGGAGGCGGATGTATTGTGGACCCAGGCTGAAGCGACTCAGTCTGCCGAGCTCAAAGCGCGTGAAACCCAACAACAATATCAAACCGTCATGACCATCATGGCCAGACAGTATGCCCGGGAACAATGGAAAACATTACAGGATTTATTGGCCGCCGCCGTGAAATAGTACAAACGCTATCGGCGGTTACAAGAGGCAGCAATGTCCTGGTCAAAGGCCGGGGCGGCATCGGCAAATCAGCTTTTTTGCAACAGCTTCATGACGCCCTGAAACAACAGAACGCCTATTTAATCTGGGTACCAACGGGCACCACCAAACAGGTCACAGAAGCCATTGCCCGGCAAATTCATCAACAAAGCGGTTTGCCCATGCCCGCAAATTGCCTGCCGCCAAGAATTTTAGCCAAAGCCAAACGGCAAGGCGTATTGCCCTGGTCCGATTTAAACCGCAGTTTTAATCGGCTTTCCACTGGCCAGGCCACGGAAATTATTATCAACGCGATGCAAGCAAAACGCTATCAGGTTTTTATCGACAGCCTGGAAGTACCGCCGACCCAGGCGGCCTTGTTTGCAGACATACTCAATCATGCGCAAGTGATTGCAGCCATGGACACCATTAACCGGCGACATCGGATAGACCGGCTGCTCTGGCGTTTTCAGCAGATAACCGAATTAAAAGCTCTGCCACAGGAAGACTGTTTAGACATTGCCGAACGCTGGCTACTGCAGAATCCAATTCGATTTTCCAGCCCGGTAGTCAAACGCCGGTTTCTACGTCATATTGCCCAGGATTCCGGCGGCGTGCCTGCGGCAATACGCGGCATGTTGGAAGCGGCAAACAGTGAAGATGAAATCACTCCGGCCAAAGTCAGAGCGTTCAGCCATGAAGCCGGCATCCGTTATCTGGATATGAGCCCGATACTGGTGCTGGTGGTGGTTGGTTTTATGGTGATGAAATATGTCAGTCGTGGTGTTGGTGAAATTGAAATGTATGTGATGGCGGGTGTTTCCACGGCATTATTTATGGCGATCCGCTTTTTTATGTATCGAATGAGACGATGATTACGCCCACACACCTGGTTGCAGCGCAAACAACCTATCTGGGGTGTTGCGTGGCAACGGCGCATACACCGGTATTGAACGAAGCGTTGCTGGCCTGTGTCGCTGGAATATTACCGGATATTGATAAACGACAATCCTATATCGGCAGACTGGTCCCGTTTCTATCCACACCCTTTGAATACTGGTTTGGTCACCGCACCTTCAGCCACTCCCTGCTGTTCCAGGCAATCCTGTTGCTGCCGGCTTACCTCTGGTTGCCACAAGGCTATATGCTGGCCCTGTTTGCCGGCCTATTCAGTCACAGCGCCATCGACATGATGACCGAAACTGGCGTGGCCTGGTTTTATCCCAGCCGGGTGCGTTGTGTGATTCCAAGGAATCCACGCTACCGGATGAGTGTCATGAGTCAGGGTGAATTGATCTTTTTGATTATTATCGCCATGGCCGGACCGATTTTTATGCACTTGGCAAAACTGGAACAAGGCACCGCCGGCCTGCTTCAGACCGCCCTGGGCAGAATTGAATCGGCCCGGCAGCAGTATGATGCTGAGAAAGGCAATCATGCCTGGTTGCTTAAACTGGAAGGTCGCGATAACCGCAGCTTTGCCGATGTGTCAGGGCGTTATCCGATTATTGGCGCCTGGAGAGAAAGCGGATTTATCGTTGAAACGGACAACGGCCCGATGTCCGTGTGTTTAAATCAAACCTGTCACTGGTATGCTGACCATGCCGTGTTGATTAAAGGCGAAGCAGAAACCACGACCACCACCACCGTGAAGACCGAACAACTGACGCTACAAAGTCTGGTTAATGCCCTGGATGATTACCATCAGTCTGGCCAAGTCTATGTACTCGGGCAACTGCAAGCACGCCAAATAGTCAGTCACCCCCCTACCGTTGAAGCCAGCGGTGAGCACATTACCTTATACTATGCGACACCGGACATGATCCGCTTATGGCCAAAGCAAACGCTCAGGTCCGTGGATATCACCCTGCAACTTAGGCATGCGCCTGACCTGGACCCGCCCAAACTAACCCTTGAAAACCAGCAACGAAGCCTTATTCCATTACTGTTACAACGCTGGATAAACACAGCAACGACTCCAAACTGACAAGATCCCTCGTGTACAGGAATATAAAGAGAAAATTACGCAACCAATTAAAACAATCTTTGAGAAGCCGTTACCCTTATTTTTGGGTGTTTGCATTGCTTGGATTGATGGCACCGTGGCTGAATGTTGAATACATCGGCCCGCTGTTTTATCCAACAGACACCTGCCAGGTGCGCCGCATTTATGACGGTGATACCATGACGTTAAACTGCAATGGTCGGAAAGTGAAAACCCGGCTGTATTGCATCGATGCGCCGGAAATGAACCAGCATCCCTGGGGCCGACAAGCCCGCGATGCTCTGCGCAACATAACGCCGAAAACCGTTATCTTGAGAACAGTCGATACCGATCAATACGGCCGAAGCGTTGGTGAGGTGCTTGTGCCAGGATCAGGTGAATCGTTGAACCTGCAATTGGTTAAACAAGGTCAGGCGGCGGTGTATTGGCAATATTGCAAACGGCCCGGGTATTTTTGGGCGGAACAGCAGGCGCGAAGCGCCGGGAAAGGTGTTTGGAGTCAGGCCGGGCTGCATCAGAGCCCTTGGATCAGTCGTGCGAATGGGAAATAAGTCTGAATCACCAATAATCGGGTTTAATTATCGGTTTTTTTCGGGTTGCTATTTTTTCAGGCAATTGAGAGGCTGCTAATTCTTTTTCCAAAAGAAAACGTCGTGTCCAGTCCGCATATTGACTTAAAGAAGCATTCGCCGGCCGATGGGATTTACCTGACTCTGGCTTTAAAATGGGGATTACCACACCAATATTGACGGCTTGCCCCAAATCCTGCCGTATGATCTGAAGAGCCGGTACCAAATCCGTATCATTAGATACGATAACAACTTGATCACAATGTTGTTGAATCATATCCCGGTAGAGTTGCAATGCAATATTAACATCGGTTTGCTTTTCTTCTAATCGCCAGACATCAACCCGATCAGACTTGTCTGGCGGCTGTTTGTATCTCAGCAATCTTGCCCGTTCTAATGAATAATAACCTTTGATAATTTCGATCTTTTCGGGATACAGGGCAGATAGAGCGCGATGATAATTGTTTTGCGACTGTTGAGCTTCTTGATTTCGACTAGCTACTTTTGCCTTTACGTCGGCGGTAAAGAACTTAATTTTTTCAATGTGGGCCTGTGGCGACTGTATTTTAACGACATGTTCTGAAAACAACGTGTAAATATCCAGCCACTTATACGCAGTATTTTTTAAACAGCCATAGTAGAGGTTATAGCCATCAATATATACGATGGTTTTCACAGAAAATCCTTACTGTAGAAATGAAAAAACCGCCTTACGGCGGTTTTTCCGCCCTAAGCAGAAGCCAACTGAATGACTCTGCAAAGGGTGAGTCGTGAGAAGAAGTATGACAAACAATTGAACGCGTATCAACATGCATTGCAATTTATTTTTTATAACTAATCATGGTTTCTGTCTCTTAAAGAAGACATTTTCAAAGACAATAAAAACCACAAATAACCATAAGTCACTGTCCAATATAAATTATTTGGACATTCCTACCGGACATTTTTCAAGACAAACCTGCAACTTGCCAGTGCTTTCGCAGTTCGCCTTTGCCCCCAGTCACCAATCGCTAGATCAGGCTGAAAACGCACCAAATTCAACTTTCTCCACTGCATCCAGATTAACAGACTGTCTGGCATGCCAGAGGTCGTAATTATCCTGCATCGCCAACCAGCTTTCCGGAGTTCGCCCCAGCGCTTTGGACAAGCGAAGCGCCATTTCCGGGCTAATGCCGCTGGTGCCTTGCAAAATACGGTTTAAAGTGGACGGCGATACGCCAAGCTTTAACGAAAGCTGCCGGCCGGTAATGGCAAACGGCTGTAAATAAACCGCTTGAATAAATTCGCCGGGGTGCGGTGGATTATGCATTGTCATTAGTGGTAATCCTCATAATCAAGTACGTAGGCATAGCCTTCGAAAAATTCAAATGTTACTCGCCAGTTGCCATTGACCCAAATTGACCATCTCTCTTTGACAGCCCCTTTTAGTGGATGCAGTTTGAAACCGGGGATATCCATATCGTCGATACATGTGGCCGTATCCAGAGCCGCTAACTGCATGCGTAAACGTTTCGCATGCTGCGGCTGAATGCCAACCACCGAACCCGAGTCATAAAACCGCTTCAATCCTTTATGACGAAATGATTTAATCATGAATCAATACTAGCATATTGCGCAACGCGCAACAAATAATACTACCCACCCTGACGCTTAACCTCATCCAACGTTTTGCCATTCTTATATTTCCACTCTGTCCAGCCATTGGCCGATCGACCTAATACGGCTACCGCTGCCGCGCTGGGCGAGGAAAACACATAATCAGACGCAAACCGGTAAACGCCTTCTTCTGCTTCTTCTAAAACACCTTGTTCCAGCAAATCTTTGCGCATACCAATGACCGTAGGGCCAGCCGCTTTTGACACATCAGGATTACAAGTCGAACCGGCAAACACCACTAGCCCCTCTTCCGTGTACTCACCCTCCGCCAGCGCCGCCTTACCTTTGCAGACAATAATCTCTTTAGTGACCGGCTTTTTGATTTCATCAAAAATCGGATAGCCCAGCGTGGATGCTAATACTTGCATCGTTTCAAAATTATCATATAAATCGGCTTCGACTGATTCCGATACATGCGGTTTGCTCGGTGCATTACCGTTTTCCAGAGCATAGCGATTGGCTTTTTGCGCCACGTCACAACACAGCCATTCCAGAAATTTAATATGCGTCTTGGTAAAAAACTGCGTTTTGGACACAAACACCAAGGCATGCGTCCAAAAATCCTTGGCTTTGTTATGCTGTTTCAAGCGTACCAGACAGCTTTCCGCCTCACCAATTTAGGCTTGCGGTTTGGCATCGGCCGGGCCAAACAGTAAATAAACACCCACCCCCTCCAACTCGCTGCGTTTGACCGCATCCTCCAATTTGGGACGGGGAATTAAAATCGCCTGTACGGTTCGACTGGTAATTTCCGCAATTTTGACGCCACGCGGATTACCATCGGGCAGATAAATTTGTATCGTTTTTCCAGAAGTTCGCATCATCCACAATCCAAACAGTTAAACAAAAGCACCACACTCAAACCAACCCCCCCTGCCCAAACTTTACCCATTGATAATCCGCCGCCTCCAACGACACGCCGAACAATTCCGAAGCATCCTGTGGGGTATCGCACAAATGAATATGCTCGGCGGAAATCAGCAACTCCCCGCCGAAACAATTGGCTTGCCACTCACTGCTGCAATAACAGGGAATATTTGCCGTTAATTCCTTACGGGCATACCCCAAACCGGAATGCATAAGCAGGTGGCCGAATTCATGGGCTATGGTCAATCGATCCCGGCCATGACCGTCACAGGCGCGTTCGTAAATATCTTCCCGGATCAGCATGAGCTTGGCATCCGGATAGGTCAGGCCGTGGTCGTCACCCATTTCGGCTACTTCGCGGATATCATAAACAAATTCCGGCTCCAGCTGATGATAGGCCTCCATAAACTCAACAATCGGAAAACGCGGTTCGGTCCATTGGATCGTCGCCCTGATTTGTTGAGCCAACATACGAATCTCTTTGCGCTTCCTGGGCGGAACCACCGTACACAGTCCAGTCAAAACTCCTCCTCCCGGGAATTATTTCACATGCTGATCCAACAAACGTTTAATCTGATTCAACGCGTCCTCCGACAACGATGGAAACTGTCGGGCAAAGGCGGTGGCCACTTCGCGTTTGGGTTCGGAAATGCCATCCAGCGAAATATTAACACTGCTCTGCGACAGCTCGGCCGCTCGCTTGATCTGTTGGACCGTTTCCCCTTCCAATGCAAAATATTCGACCACCTCATTCACCAGCGTATCGGGTAAATTTTTCCGTCCCGTTTCCACCGCCGACAAATATGCTGAGGTCTTACCCAGCGCCGTTGCCATCTCTTTTAATGTGACCCCTTTCTCAATACGCAGCTTTCTAACTTCTTTGCCAAATCTTGTAATCATTGCGGCTACCCTTATTGTGCGAAATGTCATATTAGCATATTCAGGTAAAACATGTTAACCAGTTGTGGTTAATTTTCACAAAAGCCGGTATTATTTTGAGCACATCTTTTCCGGTAAAAAATGGAGTCGCCGATGCGTCCAGAAGGCTTTAACTATCACACCCAAGAAATATCCAATGCAGTCCATTCAATCCTGGCCTGCGCCAGCCTGTTCAAACAAGGCGGCGATGACAATACCGCCGCCTTGCTATCCGTGCTGGCCCATCACATCGATGAAAACCTGGGTGAGATTAAGGCGTTGACGTTGCCGAGAGAAGACTTAGAAAACGATCAAGACTCCGCATAAACAGAACTTTGCGCAATAATGCGATCAATCTCGGTTCTGAAAAAACCTGTAATCGCCTTACACTCATCGTGATCCACCGGGCCACCTTTGTTTTCATGTAGGTCAAATGGGCTGCCGATCACAAAAATATTTTCATCATTAAATTCGTTAGCGGGCTGGGTGTAATTCATGCTGCCGGCAATCACAATCGCATCATCGATCACCATTAATTTGTGATGTAATTTACCGACGCCCGGCATTTTATCTTTGTCGGTCAGAAAAACCTCGATGCCTGCATGATGCAGCCATTCCGTCGCCGCCCAGCTTTGTTTGCCCTGGCTTTTCGATCTCTTGTAGTTGACAAAAGTTGACGCAATACCCATAATATTCAGGTCATGTCAAATTCACTTAATACCCCTGCAATTCAAGATGCGATGGAAGCATCAGGCCTCAACGCGGCTAATCTCGCTAAGAAGATTGGTGTCTCGCGTGAGTCCGTGTCTAAATGGTTGAAAGGTGAATCTTATCCGCGCCCGGATAAATTACTTAAATTAGCGTTAACACTCCAGTTAAAACGAGAACAGATCGTTCAACCAGCTCAGCCAGCTATTGAGCCAGTCATTGCTTTTCGCAAACGTGGCAGCACTAAAACCACCGTGCGTCACAAAAGTAATGCCCGGGAAATGGGGTATTTGCTCAAACCTTTGGTGGAATATCTGCCCTTTGATCAACTGATTGGCCCAGCTACCCTCAAGCAGCCAAAACTGGATTATGGGTACCTGCAAAACCTGGTTGAAGAAATACGCCAGGAAATGGGCGTTAGCGCAATGGAAGAAATCACCTATCGCCACTTAATCAAACGTTTCCAGGACATGCAAACGGTCTTGATTCCCGTTTTATGGGGCGCTAAAGATCGGCATGAAAATGCGCTGCACATATTTCTTCCGGACTCTAAAACCACCTGGATTTATCTCAACCTGGACAGTGAGGCACACGATTTCAAGTTCTGGATGGCGCATGAATTGGGCCATGTGTTGGCGCCAGACTTGAGGGATGATGAAGGCGAAGATTTTGCCGACGCGTTTGCCGGCGTTTTATTGTTTCCGGAAAATTTGGCGAAAAAAACTTATTAATACGTGCACGAAACCCACAATCCCGGTGCACAAATGAATCGGATCAAAGACACAGCCCAACAATATACTATTTCGCCCATCACCGTTTACGCGGAAATAAACCAATATGCCAAGCACAATGGCTTACCTGCTATTGATTTAGAAAAATCTATTTATGGCGCGGCGAATAATTTAAACAAACAATATATGACCATCAGCGAAACCTTGTTTGATGGAGAAAACCCTTCGGCTCATCAGTATATGGAACTATGCAAAAGAGAATTTGACAGCCCTCTCTTTGATGCGCTTAAAACATATCTAATTGAGCATGATAAAAGCGCCAGCTATCTTCAGTCCATCCTCGATATACCCTATACCGATGCCAAGGCCATTCATACAGAATTGGTATAAACCCCGTAGCTAAGGAAGTCCAGGATGGCAGAAAAACAGCAAGCGAAAAAAATCAAAAAATCTGCCCAAGCAAAGATCCTGCTTGACTCCAACAGTTATTTCCGGCTGGCGCGTGAAATACACCCCTTATTGTTTCAAGAGTTCGGCGATAAAAACTACTGCCTTTATGTGCTGAAAGAACTGGAACAGGAATATGAACGCAGTTCCCGCCTAAAATCCAAATTCACCTGGGTTAGCGAACCAGCGTTTACTGAAAATCGCAGTAAAAGAATCACCTTATCCAAAGCGCAAAAGAATGAGCAACCCACCGTATTTGACTTTATGTGGGATCACGTCATTACCAGCTTGCCGGGTCCTTCAAAAATCGATGTGACCGTTTTAAGTTACGGTTATGTGCTAGAGATTCCGATCGTGACCGACGATGATGACATGCTGCAGCTGGCTGAAGTCTTTGGCGTAAAAACCTACAAAAGCCTGGATTTAATGAAATTGATGTGCGATTGCCATCATATCGATCTCAAGAAAGTTCGCCGAATTGTTGCTTATTGGCGCTATGACGATGATCTGCCAAAAAGCTTTACCAGTGACTACCGGCGGTTATTTGGCGAAGAGCCGCCTTAATCATACCTACCCAAAATATTAGAACCACGCTTAAATTCATTTTATGGCTTGAGGACATAAACGGCTATAATGCTATGTTTATTTTCTCCATATGGGAGAATTTAGAACTAACAAAATCTCCTTATTTAATCTGATCGCTACTCTATATGACCGCAAAAAACACAGATCTAACATTCTTTACCAATGAAGAGAATCAAAATCTGTTGGACAGGTTTAAAGCGACATTAACAGATACACAACTATTTGATGTCTTGGTTGGATATTTCAGATCCAGCGGTTTCTACCAACTTTACTCATCAATCGAACCTATTGAGAAAACAAGAATTCTGGTAGGACTGGGAATTGACGATAATGCATACCAAACGATTAACCTCTATCATGCGCAAACGGTCATAGATTTTGATTCCCACAGTAACGCCAAAAAACATTTTCAAGACCAGCTGGCCGATGAAATTGAGACATCACAGGAAACCGATCAACATCTGGAAACGGGTATAAAAAAATTTATCGAATTTCTCCAGGTAGACTGCCCCAACGTTCCAGAGGACAAGCAGCTGGGTGGAAATGGAAAAAAACTGGAAATCAGAGCCTACCCCTCCAAGAATATCCATGCCAAAGTTTATATAGGGCGTTTTCATCCTGAAGATAGAGACTATGGATTCGTCATAACCGGCTCAAGCAATTTTTCCTATGCCGGGTTAGTAGCTAATCGCGAATTCAACGTAGAACTCAGACAAAAAAGAGATGTTGAGTTTGCTTTGCTACAATTTGAAAATCTATGGAAAGATTCGGTTGATATTTCCCGTGACTTTGTCGATACCATACAAAGCCGAACCTGGTTGAATGATTCGATTACCCCTTACGAGCTTTATTTAAAACTGATCTACGAATATCTGCAAGAGGACATTAATTTACAGACACAGATAGACACCTTCCTGCCGGAAGGCTTCATGAAGTTGCAGTATCAAGAACAGGCCGTCATTCAGGCCTTAAAAAAACTGAACGAATACAATGGCGTATTCCTGGCCGATGTAGTGGGATTGGGTAAAACATTTATAACGGCGCAACTTCTGCAACAAATCAGAGCCAGTATTTTAATCATTTGTCCACCGGTTTTAAAAGATTACTGGGAAGAAAGCCTGCAGGATTTTCGCGTACCAGCCAAAGTAGAATCATTAGGCAAACTGGATCATATTATCCGGCAAGGCTTAGATCGTTTCGAATATATCGTGGTTGATGAAGCCCACCGTTTCAGAAATGAAAACACTCAATCCTACGCTGACTTGCTCGATATTTGCCGAGGCAAAAAAGTGATACTGGTCACGGCAACGCCCTTGAATAATACTATCGACGATATATTTGCCCAGCTAAAACTCTTTCAAATGCCCAAAAACTCAACGATACCGGGCATCCCTAATCTGGAAAAGTTTTTCAATCGCCTAAAAAGACGACTGGCTCAGCTGGATAGAAATGATCTGGAATATCGTCTGGCCATGCATGAGGTCTCCACCGAAATACGAGAAAAAATCCTCAAACATGTCATGGTGCGTCGAACCCGGACTGATGTTATCTCCTACTTTAAAAATGACACCGATGCGCAAGGTTTAACATTCCCGGAAATGCAGAACCCGCACAAAATCATCTATCAATTTAACGGACAAGTTGAACAAGTTTTCACCGAAACGGTTAGGCAGTTGCATGAATTTCGTTACGCTCGCTATATTCCACTCCTTTACTATGTCGGTACTAAAGGCCTGACAGAATTTGAAAAGCAACAACAGCGGAACGTTGGCGGTTTTATGAAAGGTATTTTAATCAAGCGCCTGGAAAGCAGCTTTTATGCCTTTAAAAAGAGCGTTGACCGTTTTGTAGCGTCTTATGAGCAATTCATCCAAATGTTCGAAAACGGCACGGTTTATATCAGCAAAAAAGTCAATGTTTACGAGTTACTGGATAACGATGATATCGACAAACTTGAACAATTTGTCGAAGCGGAAAAAGCGCATAAATATGACGCTAAAGATTTCAAAAAAGAATTTCTGGATGACCTAAAACATGATTTGCAAACATTAATCAGCATCCAACGGTTATGGAAGCATATAGATGAGGATCCTAAACTTGATCAGCTGATTAAAGATCTAAAAACGCATCATGCGCTGAAAAATAATAAATTGATTATTTTTAGTGAATCAAAGGAAACAGGAACCTACCTATTTGATAACCTGAATACAGTATTTTCCGGGCAAATCATTTTTTTCTGTAGTGAAGGTGGCCGCCTGCAAAAAGAGGGTAAAGAGAGCAGATGCACTCCTTCAATTGCAAGAGACTTGATCAAAGCGAGTTTTGATCCGAATCACAAAGAACAGACCAACGATTATCGAATATTAATCACCACTGATATTTTGGCTGAAGGCATCAACCTGCATCGATCCAATATTCTAATGAATTACGACCTGCCCTGGAACCCGACGCGGGTATTACAGCGCGCGGGGCGTATCAATCGTCTGGGAACAAAGCACCAGCAACTCAATATATTCAACTTTTTTCCGACCAGCCATGCCGATGCCCATTTAGGCCTGGAAACCAATATCACCAACAAAATTCAAATGTTCCATGATATTTTGGGTGAAGACGCCAAATATCTTTCAGATGGTGAAGAAATAGGCAGCCAGGAACTGTTTGAAACCTTAAACAATAAAAAAGCTTATACCGGTGAAGATGGCGAAGGCGATTCCGAATTAAAATACCTTGAGCTGATGCGCCAGATCAGAGACGAGCAGCCGGAACTTTTTAACAAGATTAAACGGCTTCCCAAAAAAGCACGATCCGGTGCGGGTAATAAACAAATTGATAGCGATCAATTAGTCACTTTTTTCCGTTTGGGGAAACTGAAAAAATTCTACTTGAACGAGAACGGAAAATCGGACGAAATCACTTTTTTCGAAGCGGCCAATAAACTGGCCTGCGAACCCAAAACCCCAAGAACAAAAGTCCCGGCAAATTATTTCCATTGGCTTGAAACCAACAAACAACGCTTTCAAATGGATATGACCATCGATGCGGATACCGAGAAAAGCAGCAGCGGACGGTCAAACATTGGCTATATTGAAAAACGGTTAAAAGATAAAGCCTTCAGAAACTGTCCAAAATTTACCGACATAGATGAAGAATACCTGGATGGCTTAAGGCGCATGATCGCCCAGGGCACGCTGGCCAAAAAAGTGGCGCAAAAAATTAAAAAAGAAATCGAAACCACTTTGGAGCCGTTGGAAGTCTTAGCTGTTTTACGCAAACATATTCGCTCTACCTCGGCAACGCAACAACAAAACCGGGAAACGGCAAAGCGCGAAGTCATCCTATCCGGTTACCTCATTAAGGAATAAGCGATCAACATGGAAAAAAAACAAGCCTTAGCAACCATTGCAGACGTATTGCAGCAACCGTTTAATCGGGAAAAATACCTCCATTTCATTCGCAATTTGCTTAATCATATTGAGCCGCGTAACGATCAACCATATAGAGGCAACCTGATACCGGAAGCCTACCGGAGCCACATCAACCAATACTGGCGGATCGGCAAATACATCAGCCCGGATGAAGTGGAAGTAGATCTTTTGATTGTGGAAGTCAAAAGCCTATCTAAACTGGACCGCGCAAGAACCACGTTAAGAAACTTCGCTATCGACCGGCTCAAAAAATTTGAAAAGGATTATTCCCTGATCGCGTTTTATTCACAGGAAGACCAAGGTTCAGATTGGCGTTTTTCTTTTATTAAAATCGAGCACCAAGCCTATCAGGATAACCAAGGTAAAGTAAAAACCAAAACGGATCTTACGCCAGCCAAGCGTTATTCTTTTTTAGTCGGTGAACATGAAAACACCTATACCGCCGGAAAACAACTGCTCCCCTTATTGGAATCGGACGCCGCCTATCCCACCGTTGAGGACATCGAACAGGCTTTTAGTATTGAAAAGGTCACTGGAGAATTCTTCCAACAATACAAGGAATTGTATATCAAACTGGCTGAGCATTTAAAATCACAGCCCTTGTTTGCAGAAGACCGGCCGGAAGAACGGGATTTGCATGTCGCCCGCTTCGCCAAAAAATTGCTCGGGCAAATTGTTTTCCTTTACTTTCTACAAAAAAAGGGCTGGTTGGGAGTAGACAAAGATCAAGCCTGGGGCGCCGGCGATAAACGGTTTTTGCGCAATCGTTATGACGCAATGGCAGAGCAAAATAACTACTACAGCGATTTTTTGCAATACCTGTTTTATCAAGCCTTGGCGCAACAAAGAGATGACGATTGGTATCAACGTTTTAATTGCAAGATTCCCTTTTTAAACGGCGGTTTGTTTGAAGCGGATTACGATTGGCAAAAGGATTTACTGATCATACCCAACGAAATTTTCCATAACACAGAAAAAAACAAAGCCGGTGATGTCGGCACTGGCATTCTGGATGTTTTCGACCGCTATAACTTTACTATTAAAGAAGATGAGCCACTGGAAAAAGAAGTGGCGGTCGACCCGGAAATGCTCGGTAAAGTCTTCGAAAACATGCTGGAAATCACCGAGCGAAAAAGTAAAGGCGCCTTTTACACCCCGCGCGAAATCGTCCACTATATGTGTCAGGAAAGCCTGATCCAGTATTTGCATGATGTTGCCCCGGAAATCCCCAAACAGGATCTGGAAACCTATATCCACAAAGGCCATTTATTCCTGGAAAATGCCGCCTTAGCCTTGGCTGTAGATAAAAAAATCAGCCGCGGCGAACAAAAAACCACCATTCACAAGCTAGGGCTACCGGACAGCATCCGCGACAATGCGGAACGACTGGACGCAAAATTAGAACAGATCAAAATCTGTGATCCAGCCATCGGCTCTGGTGCTTATCCGGTCGGTTTGCTGCATGAAATCGTCAATGCACGCCTGATTTTGCAAACTGTGACCGGCCAACCCGTCAATATCTATGAGCTCAAGCGCCATTGTATTCAGCAGTCTATTTATGGCGTTGATATTGACGCCAGCGCCATCGACATTGCCCGTTTACGTCTGTGGTTGGCGTTGATCGTCGATGAACCCGATGACGGCTCGATAGCGGCTTTGCCGAATCTCGATTACAAAATCATGCAAGGCAACAGCCTGGTAGAAGACTATCAAGGCATCAAGCTGTTTAATGAGGACTTCATAAATCTGCAAGATAAATTTGAAGTTGAAATACAACGATTAAAGAAGCAAAGTAATCAACTAGAGGCTGAATATTTTGAATTACACAAAACCAACCGCTTAACCGCCGATCGCAAACAGAAACTGGAAAAAGAAAACCAGTCGTTGATTAAACAAATAAAAAAATTACAACATGCCAATATCAATGATGAAATACAAATGGATTTATCAGAATTTGATCTTGTCAATGCCGCTACAACCAAAGCCAAACAACTGGAACAACTGCACCAGGATTTTTTCTCGGCCTCAACCCCGGATAAAAAATCCACTATCCGTCAGCAAATCACAACGCTGGAATGGGAGCTGATTGAAGCCACCCTGCAGGAACGCAACCAGACCGAGGCGCTGGCAAAAATTCAACAGCTTAAACAGAACAACGAGAAACCTTTTTTCCTGTGGAAACTGAATTTTCCGGAAGTGTTTAAGCAGCATGGTGGTTTTGATTTGGTCATCGGCAACCCGCCTTATGTGCAAATACAAAAATTCAGTGGTCAGCAAATTCAGAAGGACTGGGAAAACCAAAACTACGCCACGTTTACCAAAACCGGCGACATTTATTGTTTGTTTTACGAACAAGGCAACCGGATTTTAAGGGACAATGGCACGCTTGCCTTTATTACCTCCAATAAATGGATGCGGGCCAATTACGGCAAGGCATTGCGTAATTATTTTCTCTCTCAGGTCGCTATACACCAGGTCATCGATTTCGGCGATTCTCCCATTTTCAAAGAGGCAACAACCTACACCAATATCATGTTGTTTTCAAAAGCCAAAACCGCTACACAAGCCGATGCCTGGGATGTCAGTCAAACTTTTATTCCACACGCTTCGCTGGAGACCATGCTATCCAAAGCAGGAAAAGGAAGCGCTTTTTTCAGTGAAGATTCATTCGTTGTCGTCCCTGAAGAACTGGGCCGGATAAAAAAACGGATTGAAGCTATTGGCACGCCGTTAAAGGATTGGGATATTTCAATTAATTACGGCATTAAAACCGGGTTTAATGAAGCGTTTATCATTGACGGAAAAAAGAAAGCCGAATTGATTGCCCAAGACCCAAAGTCAGCCGAAATCATCAAGCCCATTTTGCGAGGGCGCGATATCAAGCGTTACCGGGCCGATTTTGCTGATTTGTGGTTAATTGATACGCATAATGGTTATAGCAATGAATCGCCAATAAAAATTGAGAATTATCCTGCTGTAAAGGATTATTTGAATGGTTATTTGGAAAATATTACAAAACGACAAGATAAAGGCGTTACACCCTATAATTTAAGGAATTGCGCTTATCATCAGGAATTTGATAAAGAGAAAATTGTGTACGCAGAAATTGTCTTTGATTCTGCATTCTATTTTGATAATTCTAAAATGTTTGCAGAAGCGACTGCTTTTGTTCTTACAGGAGAAAATACCAAGTATTTAACAGCCTTACTAAATTCTAGACTTCTTACTTTTAGTTTCAGAGCATTCTATGCTGGCGGCGATTTAAGAGGGAATACTTTTCGCTATAAAAAGGTATTTCTTGAAAATCTACCTATAATCAGAAATATTGCTGATAGTAATAAACATTGTTTTGAAGGATTAGTTGATTATATTCAGTGCACTAAATTCCACAACCTTAAACTCCAAACCGCCTACTTCGAACAACTGATCGACGGTTTGGTCTTCGAGCTTTATTTTGCCGAAGAAATTAACGCCGCAAACAAACCACTCCTTGAGCATCTGGGCGAATTAAAGCCGCTTGCCGATGCTATGACTGAAGAGGAAAAACGCACCGTTATCCAAAGCGAATTCGACCGCCTGTATGACCCGACCCACCCGGTGCGTAATCATCTGGAGACCCTGGATTCGGTTGAGGAAGTCAGAATCATCAAGGAAGCGCTGGCATGAGTGAAATCTTTAATGTCTATTGCGACGAATCCTGCCATCTGGAGCATGACCGGCAAAAAGCCATAGTGTTGGCAACGGGGCTTTATCGGCAATCCAAACGACAGAGGGAGTCTGATCAATAGCGATAAAAGGCTGAGTACGCCCGGATGGACGGCCTCGTTACTCCTTCTACACATGGCAGATGAGTTAACAACAGTATTGATGTTTTACCAGAAAATTTCAAGCTAAAAAAGAAAAGGAGTAAAAGAGCTTTAGCTCTTTGCAAAACATGCAATAGCTAAAGCTATTGAACTCCAGCATGAACTAAAAAAAGACCAATGTGAAAATAAAAACAATAGAAATCAATAACTACAAGGCTTTTTACGGCAAGCATAAAATCAATGTTGGCGGCAAAAATCTGTTCGTTTACGGCGAAAACGGTAGCGGTAAAAGTTCATTGTATTATGCCTTGAAAGATTTTTTTCAATCGTCGATGGAAGACATCGATTTAAATGAACTGGAAAATATCTTTATCCCGGATGCAAAAAAAGGCAACAGCTACATTAAAGTAACATTTAACCCAAACAGCCAGGGACAACATAAAAATCAAAACCATGAGTTGAAGTCACCCGCCAAAAGCATTGATTTAGGAACCGATACCAGCATCCGCGATGCCAATAAACTTAAAAGCTTTCTAACCTACAAGCATTTGCTGGAAATCCACCACATTCAGAAAGGCAAACAAATCGATTTGTTTAACCTGTTGGTGAATGGCGTGTTAAAGCATTTCAGGTATTCATTGACCCATGGAAAAGAACTTGGAGAACTATGGCAAACTGTAGAAACGACGATAGCGAAATCGACTGACCGCAGTTTTACAATTACCCAGAAAAAGAAAGAGGTGGATGCAGCACTGAAAACTTTTAACGAAGCTTTCGGCGAGTTATTCAAAACTGACAGTCCGGAATATATTCTGAAACACGCCAATCCTATTCTTGATCAATTCAATCATAATCTTGAAATCAGGCTGACTTACCGGCAAGCAAAAGCGGACGATGATTATCAAGCAATTTTAAATAATCATGTCCACATAGACCTGACCTATGCCGGCAAGAAAATCAAGCAGCCGCATTTGTTTCTGAATGAAGCTCGATTATCCGCCATTGCTATTTCGATCTATCTGGGCATGATTAAACGTCATATCCAAGGTATTCCCTGTAAGATTCTTTTTCTGGATGATATTTTTATCGGTTTGGATATTGCCAATCGATTACCCTTATTGAATATACTCAAGACCGAATTTCCCGATTACCAAATATTTATCACTACCTACGACAAACCCTGGTATGAATATGCCAAAAGCTTTTTGGAAGGCGCTGAAAACTGGCGAACGCTGGAATTTTATGCACAAGAAACTAAAGAGGGATACGAAAGACCATTGATTAAAGATGATGGTGATTTCTTACAAAAAGCAGAAAAATATTTTGATGAATGCGATTATAAAGCAGCAGCCGTATATGCACGTTCAGCCTTTGAAAAGCAGTTACAAAAATATTGCCAGAAAAAGAAAATTGCCGTCCCTTTCAAACCCAAATTAAAAGATTACTCCTCGGAAGACTTTTGGAGTGTCATCAAAAATGTAATTGAACCTGATACCAAGAATGAAGTAGAACAGTACCGAAGCTTAGTTTTAAACCCTTTTAGCCATTATGACACCGAAACTCATGCCATAAAGACGGAATTACAAAATGCAATTTCAGTCATTAAAAAATTAAAAATGGAATTGGATGTTTAAATGAAGTGATTGGTGACGTTCGTTCGGCTACCGCCCAACTCAATCTTTATAAACATCCCTGCTGACCGCCTATCAAACCGTTGGCCGCTTTAACCCATGCAACAAGGCATTGAGATCAAAATGCTCACCGAGCTTTGGGGGATTGCATGATGACCTTGGCAGTGTTGAATAAGATGTTTGAAAAAGATTAAATAATCGGCAAAAATCAGCCGATAGAAGACCGAAAATATTACTGCGCAAAGTATATAATAAAAGACAAGGTAAATACGCGACAAAATAATCGGAGTACCAACATGATAACGGTAAAAGAAAAAATGGCGGAAGTGATTAAATCACAGCCCGATGATGCTTCCTATGATGAAATTATGCGGGAACTGGCTTTTCAACGCATGGTTGAGCGGGGACTTAATGATTCCCGCCAAGGTAAAATCATTGACAATGAAGAAATGCAACGTCGCATTCAATCATGGCAAAAATAACATGGACTGCTGAAGCTGAAACCTGGTTATCTGAAATCTTCGAATATATTGCTCAGGAGAATCCTGCCGCTGCAAGAAATGTTGCACAATCCATTTACGAACAAGCGCAACGCTTACAAGACTTTCCAGAAATTGGCTATAAATATAGAACAGAAAAAGAAGGCGACGTAAGAATTCTGCTCTACGGCCATTACAGAATTGCTTATTTGATCCGTAGTCCAGACCAAGTTGATATTTTAGGCGTTTTTCATGGTGCGATGGATATTGACAGATATTTGCAATAAAAAACCCAGCTTTAACCGTTCGTTCGGCTACCGCCCAACTCACTCTTTGAAATCATCCCTGAAAGCTCGCGGTAAGCATCCATGCTAACCGCGCCGGACCGTTGACCGCATTGAAACCGCAAATCGTCTGCTCCGGCTTAAAAGCATACGTCCCTGTACACTTTTAAACACTCCACTCCCGAATTGCTCAGTCCTATGATTGCTTGGATTCCTGAGCAAAAGCATCCCTGCTGTTCGGTACAGGCATCCATGCCAGTACCGCCGAACAGCCTGAGCAGATAACAAACATTGATCATGCTTTAGCGTAGCTTTCCCTGCGCATCCCTGCAGTCCCTGATTCGTACTTCCCTGTACTCAAGCGGTCGTCATCCCTGCCGGTCATTCAGCTTCCCTGCTCAATATTCAACCCCAGCAGCAGAGGTCGGCGGCAGTTTATCGGGCCATAATTTTTTGGCCGATGCAAGGTCGTTCGTCCGGTCGGGCGCTCCACCTTGCATCGGCCAAAAAATCACGGCAGTCGTTTTATTGCCGCCGCCCCCTGCCGCCGGGGTTGCGGTGTCGGGCTGTCCCTGCTCGTCCCTGTTGGGCGGCTTCCGTGCCGCCCCTTTCGCCGCTTCCTGCGGCGGTGGGTGGCTCCGTAACTTTCATGGGGGTTTGTTATGTATGGTTTTGTCAGTGGTGGTCGTTCTTTTGGTGCCGGGGTGGTGCTCAGGGTTTCCCGTTCCGGTTGGGTTTGGGCGTGCCGGGCGCGTTCTCCGGTTTAAAATCCGGCGCCGGCTTGTCTGTTTGTGCCGTTTGCGTCGCGTTCCGCGGCGTGTACCTGGGCTCGGGCGGTTGCGGTATCGTTGGGTTGGCGTGCCTGGGTGCGTCCGGCTCGCCGTTGCGCTTCGGTTTTTGAAGTCAAGCTGGCCTTGCCTGCCGGGTTGTCGGCCCGGTCTGCCCGTGCGGCTTTACCGCCGGTGGTTGGGTAATGGGCGCTGTTCTTGCGGTAGCCGGTTCGCGGGTCTTGTCCGCTGCCGGTGAGGAAATTGTCTTGGAAACGGCTGTAAAAATGATCCGCTCCGGCTGTGCTATATCTGTGGGTTGCTGTACCGGCGTGGATGCGGCGGTTTTAACGGCTGGTCTTCCGGTCGCATCGGTTCAGTGTTCAACGGTATTTGGTCCGGATGGCGCCGGTTCTGGCCCCTTTTCCAATGTGGATGGGATTTTATCGTTTAGTCGTCGTGGTGGCGCCGTTAACTGGTGCGCCGGTGGCGCAATATCATTGCCTTTGCCGGTCCGGCTGGTGGCGCGTACCCGGTCGATAGTCAATTCGGCGAATCAGGGTTTGATCGTGTTCTTTAATGGGCCGCGTTCACGGGGTTCGCTATTGGCCTGCCGTATTGCCAGCAACCGGGGTTTGCCGGTCTGGGCATTTCCTCTGGGGTTTTCCGGGCGTGATCTGCCTTGTCCGAGTGCTGGGCATTGGCGGCCTGTTTCGGGTTGGTCGGGTGCCTGGCGTTGGGTTGCTGCACAGCAGACTATTTATAAATTAATCTAACATTATTAATTACATTATATGTCTTTTGGACATATAATTAAACTGTAGGAGGTGCTGATATGCAGGATTTAAGTTTGGGTGATATGTTGTCGGATCTTGCCCGGCAGCAGTATGAGTTAAGGTTGGTTGAACAGGCACGAGATATGGTCAATCGCGGTCAGGGGAAACCCTCATTAGAGCATGTGAGGGTTTTGTTGGTGTGGCTGGAAAGTCTCCAGCCGGTCTCTGCAGACGACTCAACCCCGCCTTTTTAATGCCTTTTGTTATGTCTATTAGTCATTATTTGGAGGTCTTATGTTAGCAAACAATTCTTTAAATTTACCTTTAGGTCAATTGTTAGCCACACCTGGCGCTTTGTCGGTATTGCAAAGAAACCGTGTCCGTCTGTTCGATTTAATCAAACGCCACCAGGCCGGAGACTGGGGCGATATTTCTCAGGCAGACTGGGCGGCCAATGATCTGGCCGTTCAGCAAGGCGGTCGGGTTTTGTCGACCTATTTGACTGCTGGCGGACGTTTCTGGGTGATTACTGAAGCGGATCGTTCTGCAACCACTGTTTTATTACCGGAGGAATACTGATGAAACACGTATTAGAACACAGCAGCAGCCAGTCGGCTGCCGCGCCAGAAAACAATCCTGGTTTGCCGGTGGTCACCGGTGCCAATCCTTTGGATTTACCGGCCAATGTTTTTCAGGCTGGCCTGGACCGGCGCGGTGAAAACCGTAGCGCATTAATGGCCTGGGTGCGCTCGGCGTTGATTGAAGGCGTCGATTTTGGCCGCATTCCCACCAAGCGCGGCCCCAGCAAACCCAGCTTGTGGAAGCCGGGCGCGGAAAAAATCTGCGGCATGCTGGGGCTAACGGTGCATTTTCCCAATTTGAACGATTACGAACAGGCCGCGCTGAAGGGCGTGGAGCTGCAGAACATTATCATTCGTTGTGAAATCGTCGATGGTTCCGGGCATGTCGTCGCTAATGGTGTCGGCGCCCGGTCGCTGAAACAGGATTACGGCGATATCAACAAGGCGTTAAAAATGGCGGAAAAATCCGCCCATATTGACGCCACTTTGCGAATGGCAGGGCTTTCCGAAGTCTTTACCCAGGATCTTGAGGATATGCAGGCTGTTTCCTCCGATGCCGGAATCAATCCCGCCGCTTCTCCTTCCTCCTCACCCACAGCACAGGCGGGTGCTAACAGCGGTTGTGGTCCCGAACCGTCCGGCACAAACGGGGCACTAATTAACAGCGTCCAGCTGAGTCATTTGCTGGCGCGCATCAACACCTTAAAGCTGGATCAGGAACGGGTTCGGCAATGGGTATCACGCGCCAGCAAAGGCCAGATACAGGAATTTAATGAATTAACCCGGGCTTTGTATGAGCGTCTGTTAGCCAAACTGGATGACTGGGCGGAACGCATGGCCATACAGGAGGCAGAAAGATGAGCAAAAGTATTTTTAACATTACCCGGCCCCGTGAAGGGGCCGATGGCAAAACCTATTGGGACCGACACGGCATTCTGGTGGTGGACGGCGACAAAATCAGCATCAAGTTGGAATCCGTGCCGGTCGGCGAATGGAACGGATGGTTTAACTGCTTTGCACCGAATGATGAGGTTAACCGTCAACCTCAACGCCAAGCACAGCAATCGCCCGATGGTTTTGACTTTGATGATGACATTCCTTTTTAAATGACACAGGAGCAAACGATGAGTACTTCACTTTATGATTTAAGCAGCGATTATTTATCGGCATTGGATTTGTTCACCGATCCGGAACAGGATTTGCCGGTCGAAGTCGTGAACGACACCCTGGAAGGACTGGAAGATCAAATTCAGGAAAAATCGATCAATGTGGCCAAAGTGCTGCGCAATATGGAGGAAACCGCCAAGTCCATCAAGACAGCGGAAACACAAATGGCAACCCGGCGTCGGGCGATTGAAAACCGGGTGCAATGGCTGAAAGACTATTTGAAAGCCAATATGGAAGCCACCGGAATCCAGAAAATTGAATGCCCGTGGTTCCGGCTGGCGATACAAAAGAACCCGGCCAGTGCTGCGATTGCGGATGAAAAACAATTGCCGGATCAGTATGTCACCGTTGAACTGGCCTTGCCGTTGCAGAGTTATCACCAGTTTAAAGACCGCTTGGGCGAGCATGACGTTAAATTATTCAGGGTGGACAAAAACGCGCTGAAACTCGACCTGAAAGCGGGAAAAAGCGTTCCTGGTGCCAGTTTAAGTGCAGGCACCCGCTTGGTGATTCGTTAACTTGAATTGGCCGCGGCTTTCCGGCCGCGCCGGAGGTGTTTATGGAACCTTTATTGTTTACGTTGGATGAAAGCGCCAAACAACTCAGCATTTCCCCGCGCACGGTACGGCGCATGCTGGAACGTGGTGAGTTGCCTTCGGTGCGTATAGGCCGGGCGATCCGCATTCCGGGCGAAGCGATCAAAAAATGGATAGACATGAATATGTCAACAGAGCATAATCAGACTTGCGCGGGCAATGTGCAAGGAGGAAAAAGCACATGCCATACAAACGTAAAGATAGTCCCGTTTGGTGGGCCAGTTACGTCGACGCAAGCGGCAAAAGAGTTAGGCGATCTACTGGATCAACGTCGCGCAAGGAAGCCGAAGCCTTAGAAGCCAAATGGAAGCTGGAAGTCTATCGGCTACAGCAATGGGAAGAACAGCCGGAACGAAGTTTTGACGAGCTGATGCTGATTTACATCCGCGCCACCGAGAACGAAAAACGTTCGGCGGAACGGGATAAAACCAGCCTGGCGAATCTTTACCCGTTTTTTACCGGCCGTAGCTTGAACAGTCTGACTCGCAAGGACATTAACGCTTACATCAGCCAGCGAAAAACCGATGGCGTGGTCAATGCCACGATCAACCGGGAAGTTTCCTTGCTGTCGGCGGCAATCAACTACGCAATCAATGAGCTGGAATGGGATATTCTCAATCCGGCCCAAGGACGCAAGTTGAAGATACCGGAAGCGAGGATTTGCTGGATCAGTCGGGTGGAGGCAGCGGCGTTGATTCAGGCATCGGGTAATATCCCCCGGGCCGATCATCTGCCGGATTTCATACGCCTGGCGTTACATACCGGCTGCCGGAAAAACGAATTGCTGAAACTGGACTGGCAACGGGTGGATTTGAAAAATGCGTTGTTTTATCTGGAAGGTGAGCACACCAAAGCAGGCAAACGCCGAACAGTGCCTTTGAATAGTGAGGCTAAACAAGCACTGCTCAACCGCGCCCGCTTTCGTGCAAGCCATTGTCCTGATTCACCTTGGGTATTTTGCAATAAACAAGGTGGTCGTGTAAACGACTTGAAAAACAGTTTTGCCACCGCCTGTAAACGGGTTGGCATTCAGGATTTCAGAATCCACGACTTGCGTCACACCTGTGCCGCCTGGCTGGTCACCAGTGGCGTGCCACTCACGGAGATCAGGGATTTACTGGGTCACAGCAGCGTCACGATGACGGAGAAATACGCCCACCTGGCACCCGAAAATGTCAGGGCGGCGGTTCAACGTCTGGAGCACTATCAGGATGCCGGTCACGATTTGGTCACGCTGTACAAATGATCAAATATTTCAGGCATAAAAAAACCAGCTAAGTCGCCGGTTTTTAAGATATTTGATGGTGGGTCGTGAGCGATTCGAACGCTCGACCATCGCATTAAAAGTGCGGTGCTCTACCGGCTGAGCTAACGACCCCTAACAAAGATTTACAATTATAATGATAATTTTGAATCTTTGCAACTATTTTTTGTTGTTTTTACGTTTCGCTTTCATCTAAACTTTTATTTTCTTGAGGAGCCGATTCATTTTTAGTTGTTGTCTGTTGCTGCTTGCGTTCAGCAAATTCTGAGGCATATGAGCGCGATTTTAATATAGGTTCGGATTGAGAATCAGCCGGTTGGTTTTGTATCGGTGCTGTAGGCTCATTTGCATGATTCTTTGATGAATCCTGGTTTTTATCATTTTTACGATAGTTTGGATTTCGGTTGCGTCTGCGGTTATTCGATCTGCGTGTGTTTCTTGGTTGATTAGAATTATTTGATTCCTGGCGTGATTTGGATTCTTCTTTATTCTCTTCAGTTTGTTTTTCTGTAGATGTTTGGCTGTCTTCGGTGGAGATTTTTTTGTCTGCAGCAGATTTATTTGGGCGCCGATTATTTTTTTTCGGGTTTTTTGGGTTCGAATTATTTCGCTTGTCTTTA
>SPJK01000372.1_pt1 | contig 27855 bp, 25 predicted proteins | sample 3741771 | NCBI WGS metagenome assembly SPJK01 (sample SAMN10925997, study PRJNA522277) | cold seep metagenome | isolation source: Elba SIP-enriched marine methane seep metagenome, extraction at timepoint T2 | place: Italy: coast of Elba, Mediterranean Sea
AAAAAAGCAGAACCATCCCGTGAATTACGAGTTACTCATAGATCTGCACAAGGCCAATAAACGCCAAGGCCCCGGCGGGGACGACCAAACCATGCAGGCCTTGCGCCTGGCCGGGTTGATGGATGCCCCCCAACGCCTGCAGGTGGCAGATATCGGCTGCGGCACCGGTGCTGCCGCCCTCGCACTGGCTGAGAATTTGAATGCAGACATCACTGCCATTGATCTGTTTCAGGATTTTCTGGATGTCCTAAAGACCACTGCCGAAAATCGCGGCGTTGCCGATAAAATTACGCCGGTGGCATGTTCAATGGATGCGCTGCCCTTTGAAGACGGGCAACTCGACGTAATCTGGTCAGAGGGCGCGATTTACAATATGGGATTTGAAAATGGCGCGTCCTATTTCAAACGCTTTTTGAAGCCCGGCGGGATTTTGGCAGTGTCAGAAATCACATGGCTGACCAAGGATCGCCCAACAGAAATCCACGATCATTGGGTGGGCGAATATCCCGAAATTGCGACAGCCTCTGACAAAATTGCCATTCTGGAGCAGCAGGGATTTACCCTGAAAGGCTATTTCCCCCTGCCCTCTTCAAGCTGGCTTGAAAACTATTACACGCCCTTGGAAAATGCCTTTGACGATTTTGTCGCCAAACATAACACCGCCGACGCAATCGCAATCGTTAACGCGGAACGGGCTGAAATCGCGCTTTATAAAAAGTACCATACCTATTTCGGCTATGGTTTTTATATCGCCCAGAAGGTTTAAGGCAACCAAGTGGCGCAAAACAGGCGCGGGTTTAGATGCTAAACAACAAACGGCGTACCGGTCAGACGTTCCGATGCCGCCCATAGCGCGCTGGCGTTTTCATCATCACGCGCAAGGGCTGTGCGGCTGGCCTTGCCCGGATCACCACGCATTTCGCGCCACCCGGTTGGCCCGTAATAGTCGCCCTGTTTTGCTGTAGGATCAGTCGCCGCCAACAGGGTCGGCCACGCGCCTTGTGATTGGGGCTGCGCCACCAGCCATGTCGCAAAGCGGGAAATCGCCTGCTTCACCGCGCCAATACGGCCCGCATCATCTGAATTGACGATGCTTGTTGCAGCAAAACCCGGATGGGCCATTACGGCCATTGCCGGGCTGCCCTTGGCGGTCAGCCGCTTTGCCAATTCATGAATATACAACATGTTGGCCAGCTTTGATTGCGCATAGGCCTGCATGACATTGTAGTTACGCTTTTCCCAATTCAAATCATCTACACCATACCGTCTGACCATTTGGTGCGAGGCTGACCCGATGGCGATAACACGCCCGGCGGCAGCTTCAACCAACGGTAATAACCGCGCATTCAACACAAAATGCCCCAGATGATTGGTGCCGAAATGCAATTCATGACCATCACTTGTGTGGGCTAAATCACCCGACATCAATCCGGCATTGTTGATCAGGAAATCGATCTTGGTTTCTGTCTTCACGATGTGGTCGGCACACGCATTTACCGACGACAAATCCCCTAAATCAAGCCGCACAATATCAAGCGCCGCATTCGGTGCCGCATCACGAATTTCAGACGCAGCGGCCTTTGCCTTCGCCTCATTCCGGCAGGCCAGAATGACCCGGCAGTGTTTGGCGGCCAACATCTTGCTGGTTTCAATACCAAGTCCGGCATTGGCACCAGTTACAACAGCCACCTTGCCGGCCAAATCCGGCAGCGCGTTAGGGTCAAACATCACATCGGTTCCTTTGGAGAAGGTCAGTCAAACGCGATGCCCCAATAAAAGTGCCATCGCCTTGGCGCCATTATCGCAACAGGGTCTGACAGGTCAACCTTGCCGCGCCGATAATGTAGCCGTAAATTGACCATTCGTTCACATGCACAGCCGGAAACGCACCATGTTATCAGCCGAAGAACAAAGCCTTTGCCAGACCCGCCCGAATGTTATTGATTATGACAGGGTGGAACAGCTGCACTATCTGGGCAATTACACCCGTCGCCTGCCCGTCAGCTTGGCGCGGATGATGGAAAACGCCTATGATTGGGAACACCTGCCCTATGTTCACGCGTCATCCTTTAGCGCGATTGAACTGGTGGATAGTGGCAAATGGGGCTGGCGCGCCAAAACCGGCCTGCCAGAAGCGGCAGGCGGGGGGACGCAATTGCTTGATCTGTTGATCGACCTTGATCGGCACTATTGGGCAACGACCGTCTTCGCCGGTATGGGCGAGGGCGTGCAAATCCACACACAGGCCACCGGCGTCACCGAGAATGAAATCGACATTGATGTGCGTTTCTATCTGCCCGACAAACCCGACGATGAGGTCGCCGCCATTGTTCTGTCCTATATGCAGGACCAATACGCAACCTTGTATGACGAGGACGCCGATTTAATGGCGGGCCGTCAAGCGGCGCTTGATGATGCCAAGCGTTGGCGCGCACAGGGCGGCACAACAGACAACATTGCCGTAGGGCGGCTGGATGACCTTGGTCCCGGCAAAACCCATATTGTCGAAACGCCAACGGGCCGTTATTGCGTGCGCCATTGGCAGGATCAATGGATTGCCCACAGCGCCGTTTGCCCCCATCTTTTGGGGCCGCTTGACGACAGCGCGATTGACGATCAGGGGCACATCACCTGCCCGTGGCATGGCTACAGCTTTGACGTGACCGGCGGCACAAATGTCGGCACCGGCGATCATGAGGGGGCCGCCAGTTGCCGCGCCCTGACGATGGCTGAAACAGTTGCGCGCGACGGTGTGCTATATCTAAAGCTGGATTAGGCGATCACATAGCCCGCCTTGGGGAAATGAACGTGGATCAGGCCATGTGCATCAGTATCGCGGGCAATAATCCACTTTACGTCTGTTTCGCCAACCAAGCGGCCCATTGTGGCATCCCGCATATAATCATCTGGCGCGATGGCAACCTCGTCCCCTGAAGATGTATGTTCCGGCGCAATAGGCGCTGGGTCGTGGGCGGCGGCAATCGACAGGGCCTCATCCACGCCAAGCGGTGCAGGCGCGCCATGACCGAACGCTGTCATCCGGTCACGCCAATGCACAAGGGCGCTGTCAGCAGCACCGATTTTGCCGCCTGCAAGAATGGAGTTGATCCATACTGTGTGATAGGCGGCAAAGTCCTGACTGTCAGGCGTTAGCCCCCCCAAAAACTGTTTATCGCCCAGGCGCGCTTCAAGCTGCCCAAGATGCTGCGTCCAAATCTGTTTGGCATTTTTCGGCGTTACATCCCCTATGCCATCGCCTGCCGCCCCGGCCCGGTCCACCATAAATTTGATAATTCCCAACCCGCGTTTGCGCAACATGTTGACCAGCATCTTCCCCTTGGGCGCTGCCAAAATGCTGGCAAAGAATACGTCGCCTTCGGCGCTGTCAATAAAGGCCTGCGCGTCGCTGTCTGCATTTTCATAGGCAAGCGTCGGATGGTTGCTGCGCGCAGCAATCTGCGCCCCGATCAGGCGGGTGTCGCAGTAAATATCCGCGCCATCCTGCAACACGGGAATACGGCGATAACCGCCCAGCAGCGGGTCAAGCGACGGGCGCGGCGGTTGCGGCGGCACATCAACCGATTGCCATGCCAATCCGGTATATCCCAGCATGACACGGGTTTTCTCGGCATAGGGTGATTCAGGATAGTGATGCAGAATGAACATGGAAAACCTTTCCCGGTATAATATGTTACGCGTTGGCAGCCATTTTAATCTTACCACTCGACAATGCCATACCAACAGCCCCAAAACATAGCGCAATCAATGGATAGCCAATGGCAGGGTCAATCGGCATGGCAGCAGCCTCGAACGCGATACCGGCGCGATAGGACAAGGCCCCCGCAAGCCCAAACAGGGCAAAGGCGATGACGGGCCTGCCCATCAACCATGACAGGCTACCTTGCGCTGAAAACCCAAGGCCAACCCACAGGATGATAATCCAAACGGGCGGCAATAATGACGGTTCAGCGCCGCTGCGCGCATAGACCAATATGCCCGCCTGGGTCAGCAACGTATCGACCACAAATCCGGCAATCGCCAACACGACCAAGCCCTGCCAACGGGGCGGCACTTTGCTGATAAAGAAAAGATGGGCAGCGACATATAACAAGAACGCGCCAATAGCCGGATACAGCAAATGGTTGGCGCCGCCATATATGCACGCCCACCACAATATCTGAAAGCCAACAAAATCAGCCACCATCGGCAGCTTGTTCTTCAAAACACCCATAACCCAATCCCAAAAACCCGTTATAGCCCCATTACGGCCAGCGGGTGTCATTGGATCACAATTAGATTATGCCCGCACATTTATTGGGAAACATGCGGGCATCTGGGCGGGTATTTAGGCCGGAGATTAGCGGGTGATTAACAGCAACCGCAGCCAACGCCAACCGGAACGGCGCTAGGTGCCTCAGTCTGTGCTGATTGTTTTTCAGCGACATCAGGCGTTTCATCGCGTTGCACCTCGCCATGAAACTTTTCTGCATCACCCATGGTGTGATAGGCCTCCCACGCGACACCGGCGGGGTCTTCAACCCATGTCTTGTCGGACTGGGCATAGCAGCACACGGTTTCGCCCTCGTTAAAGCTTGCAAGGTCTGCCGCTTCGATCTGAGCCCGGACAGCGGTCAACTCTGCGGCATTGTCAGTTTGAATGCCCAGATGATCAACGCCGGTCTTCTCACCGGTTGAGATCGCAAAGTTTACATGCGGGTCATCCAGCATCCATTTGGCGTAATCATCCTTCACCTTGGCAGGTTCTGCCCCAAACAGGGCGGAATAAAAGCGGATTGAGTCGTCCAAATTCTGGACACCCATATGGATATGCAAGCGTTTCATGGCACGTTTCCTTTTCATCTGGCCCCTCACCTGACATTGGCAGCTGCTGGGCGTCACCGTTTCTATAATTCCAACATAATCGAATTATAGAATTGTGCAAGGGGCAAAACCCCCTTTTTTCACCACGGGGTCGGCGTGCGCCGGTTTTTAAAGGTTTTTCTTGTAATCCAGCTTTACGGATTGATTGACGGCGATCTCTACCGCCTTTTGCTTGACCTTATTGCCCCCGGCATTGCGCGCGATAATATCCCCGAAGGAGATTGAAATCGGCTCCGGCCAGCTATCGGGTGTCCATGTTTGGGACCGTTTGAACGCCTTGGCGCAGTGGAAAAAGCATTCTTCAACACTGACATGCATCACCAACACAGCATCCTGCCCACGCGCTGCCATATCGGCGCACAAGGCGGCATCATCATCCAGCACACAGGTGCCGTTGACACGCAGGGTTTCTTCCATGCCGGGGATCAGGAAAATCAGGCCGATCTTGCCCGTTTCAATGATATTGGTCAGACCGTGGGCCAACTTGTTACCGGGCCGTTCCGGCACCAGCAAAGTGTCTGTCCCTTCGACCCTGACAAAGCCGGGGCCATCGCCCTTGGGCGATACGGTCGGCTCCCCCTCGCCCGACACAGTGGCCATAAAGGCCAAGGGCGCGCGGCCGATAAACGCGACCGCCTCCTCAAACAGGTGGTCATAGATTTTCTGCTGGGTCAGCGTATGGGGATTGCCCAAACGGTCCCGTAGGGCTTCAACTGTTTTGATCTGTGCCACGCTCATCTCCCTGTTGGATGAGCGTGACCTTATCAGATCAGAAGCTTAAGCGGAACTCTGCTGTAATCGTGCGGGGCAATTCAGCGGCGGCAAAATGCGCCCCGGTGAAAATCGGCACGTCTGAGCTGACAACCAAGTCAAGCTCGTCAGACAGGTTGCGCCCATGAACCGTGAACGACCATGTCCGGTCTTCTGCAGCAATACCGATGCGCCCGTTAAACTTGGTCATCGCATCCTGATAATCCACCGGATCAAGGTCGGTATCAAAGAAAATTTCTGAGTTATAGGTCACGTCCACCCCGGCATAAACCAACATGCCCGTATTGCCAACGGGGGTCTGATAGTTCAGCCCCAGCGCCCCGTTCCATGTGGGCGCATTGGCCAAACGGTTGCCCGTCAAATCACATGGCGCATCTTCATCTGCCTGACATGGCCCATTGGGGAAGCTGTCATAGCGGCCATGGGTGTAGCCGCCAGATAGGGTGATCATGATGTTTTCCGACAATAGGGCCGCGGCATCAACCTCAACCCCCTGGGTAGTCGCTTCGGCTGCGTTTTCAACAATGAACTGCAGCCCGTTAAAGACTGAAACCTGTAGATCTTCAAAGTTGGTGTAGAACAGCCCCACATTAACGCTGACGGCACCGCCAAAGAATTTGGTCTTCACGCCCGCTTCATAGGTTGTGGAGTTTTCAGGCTCAAACTCTATATGTTCAACCCGATTGGCCGAGGCTGAAAAGCCGCCCGACTTCCAGCCCTGCGCATAGGTGGCATAGGTGGTGATTTCTTCGGTGACTTCATAGCGGACCGATACTTTGGGCGACAGATTACTTTCGTTCCGCTCAATCGTTTCGTTGAATTCTTCTGATTCCGTCAAGGCGCGGAACACAATCCCGGCGCCGGGAATACCTGCGGTGGACATGGTGTGGATGAAGTTGATTTCCTTTGTCTCGCGGGAATAACGCAGCCCGCCAATGACGGCCAGATTGTCCAGCACATACCATGTGGCCTGCCCATAGACCGCCATGGAATCACCATCCATGTCATAGATCTTGCGGCTTTGTTCGCCCTGAAAGCTGCCAATTCCCGGCAGGTTCGGCAATAGAAGCGAGGCCAGGGCACCAGGCGTTATCAACCCGCCCAGCGTCTGAATCGGATCGGGCGTGTTGATGATGTTGATCGTCGTGTCGTTCAGGACATTATTGTTGAAGTAATAAAGCCCGACAATGTAATCAATCGCGCCGTCACCGGGGGACAGAATGCGCAGTTCCTGACTGAACTGGTCATAGTCTTCAGGCCCTTCAAGGGTCAGGAACGGTACGGGCGAGATATCTGCATCCCACAATGTATCCTGTTCAAACCCGGTATACCCCGTGATGGATGTAAATGTATGGCCCAACAAATCAGCGTTCACGGTAAAGGAGCCGCCAAGCGTATCGCGTTCAATGCCTGACAACCGGTCAAGGGATGACTGATAATTTGTGATGTCGCCTTCAACCTTGGGGTCAAACAGCTTGAACACCGCTTCATATTCAGCCGGCAGCGTCTTGAGCTGCGCGCCCTGTCCGACCTGCACAACAGATGAGCCTGACGCCATGAACGTCATGTCCAGCCAATCGGTCGCAAACAGTTTTGCCTTCACGCGCCAGTTTTGATTGTCCGTGTTCCATTCATCAACATTAATGGCGGTGTTGTTGATATAGCCATCGCGTAAATTCTTGCCAAAGGCACCGCGCAACACCAGTTTGTCATCAAACAAGGGCACGTTGATCATGGCTTCGACCTTGCGCTGGTCAAGCTCACCCCCGGCCAACACCAGATCAGCAGTAAATTCCTGCACCGGCGTGCCGGTTGTGATGGCAAGTGCCCCGGCGATTGTGTTTTTGCCGTACAGCGTGCCTTGCGGGCCGCGCAGCACTTCTACACGTTCAATATCCAACAGGCCATCTGACAGATAGCTCATCCGGCCATAATAAACGCCATCAAAAAACATACCGACAGACTGTTCAAACCCGATATTAAAACCGGACCCCAGCCCACGCATATAGATAAAGGACAAAGTCGGCATGGCCTGAATTTCCGTATTCGGCGTCAGGGCCGACAGGTCAGTCAGGGTTTCGATATTCTTTTCCTTCAGTGTTTCACCACCAATGGCGGACATGGAAATCGGCACGTCCTGAATATCTTCTGCACGTTTTTGGGCAGTGACGATGATTTCATCAAGTTGCAGGCGCTTTTCTTCGGCGGCAGGTTCAGGTGCCTCTTCTCCGGCCTCAACCTGTGCCTCAACCTGTGCCTCCACCTTTTGGGCGGCTGCCAATTCCGGTACAACAAACAATGATGCCATCAAGGCATAGCGTGATAATTGATAAGTCATGCTTCACATCCCATAAACCGGTTGAGGTGCGCCCGCAAAAAGCAGGCAAGGGGGGGGACTGCACCCCAACCGATTGTCCCCAAATTAATGATCAGTCGCCGGATTTTGCCGCACCAAGCGCCGCATCCAGTTCCCAAATCCGCTCAAAGCCGATGAGTTTGTTCAAATCGGCAAATTCCATCCGTGGCCCTTCGATGGCACCACGCTGCTGCAAGCCCGCATAAACTTGCGTCAACGCTTCTGCGGCAGTGGCAAGGCCCGTCACCGGGTAAATCGCCATGGCGAAGCCCAACGCCTGCAATTCGGCATTCGACATGATGGGGGTTGTGCCCCCTTCAACCATATTGGCCAGCAGCCACGCGCCCTTGAACTTTTCACCAATGGCGACCAGTTCATCCTCACGCGCGGGGCTTTCAATAAACAGAATGTCGGCCCCCGCTTCCAAGAACGCATCGGCACGCGCAAAACATTCATCCAACCCATGACTTGCATAGGCATCGGTGCGGGCAACGATCAGAAAATCTTTCGATGCGCGGGCATCCGCTGCCATCTTGATTTTCACCACCGCATCATCGCGGGCGATGACTTCGCGGTTTTTGGTGTGTCCGCAACGCTTGGGGAAAACCTGATCTTCCAACTGAATGCCTGACGCCCCGCCGCGTTCATAGTCGATGACCGCGGCCTCAACATTGATCGGCCCGCCAAAGCCAGTGTCGGCATCGGCAATCAGGGGGGTATCAACCGCGCTGCAAATGGTGCGCACGCGGTCTGCCATATGGGTTGCGGTCAGATAGCCGCTATCTGGCCGCGCCAACAGGCTGGCACTGGTGCCATAGCCGGTCATGTACAACGCGCCAAAGCCCATTTTGTCAGCGACCAGCGCGCTCAAACCATCATAGATACCCGGAGCGAGGACAAAGTCTTTCGCCGCCAGTTTTTCACGTAATGAAGGGTTAGCCATGTGCTGTCTTCCTATATCGTTGCTTGTCCTGGCGCTTGTTATTCAGCCGCTTGCGCAGCGTGCGCTTCAATCTTGGCCGGTGCGGGGGACGGTTTGAAGTCCGTTTCGTCCAACATAGCCAAGGCTTCTGCGCGCGTTGCGTCATCAAACACACCTGTGGTCAGGCAGAATTCAACGAAATTGCCGTTCGGGTCCTTGGTATAAACCGAATGACACCAATTATGGTCAATCTCCAAAACAGCCAACCCGGCGGCCTGCCATTTGGCCCGCCATGCCTCCAGCTCATCCATGCTATCGACGCTGAACGAATAATGATTGGTGCCATCTGGCATGTTACCCGCCACGTTCAGGTCGAACTGCAGCTCATCGTGATTGGGCACGTCGTTCAATTCCCAAAAGGCAATGAACGTCGTGTCATCACCGCCCATGCGGTAAAAGAAATGCTTGCCCCAACCGCCACCGGGCAGCGGTGCAACTTCAACCTTCACAAGTTCAAACCCCATAATGTTTTCATAGAAATTATGGGTGGCCTTCATGTCCTTGGCAGCCAGCGCCAGATGATGATAGCTCATAATCGTTTCCTCTTTGACTTATTGCTTATTTGTCGTCGTCCGTATCAACCATGGCCATCACGTCGGTTGACGCGCCCTCAGGGGCGGCAATCTCAACGCAGGGATCGTCACGATCATCATATTCAAGGCGCAAGGCCCGGCTCATAATCGCGTGCATCATGTAGGTGCAGGTGATGTAGGTGAATTCCAGAATCTCTTCATCTGACAGGTGCTTCTTCAACTCATCAAACAGTGCCTCAGGCACGCGGCCACGTTCCAATACAAGGCAATCCGTGTAGGCCAACACCGTCCGCTCAACCTGATTAAAGCATGTGGCAGCCGCCCAATTGGGGATTGCCTCAATCTGTTCTTCGGTCATGCCCACATCGCGGGATGCCTTGCAATGTTGTGAGAACACGAACTGCGACCCGACAGTGTAACCGGCACGAATTTGGCCCAGCTCACGCAAAAGCGGATCAATCTGCCGGTTCGGGTCGCGGTAAAAGCGGAACCCGTCAGTGGTGTGATTGAACGCATCGGGGACGATATTGAACACAGTCCACCAATTGCCCGGCGTGCCGGTTTCTGTCCCCGGCTCCTTAATCGGGTCACGGTCGCCAAACAGCAGATCAAAAATCGCGTTTGCATACGGGTTTTCAGCCTCACGGCCTGCTTGTTTCAAACGTGGCATTGCCCCTGTCCTTCCTATTTCACTATCGCTCTATTTACTTTATTCAATTTTATTGATAATCAATTTAGTTGATTAATAGGCGCAACCGGGTGTATGAGTCAAGACATGGCAAACCACAAGACCGATGAACATATCGACGCGGACATGCTGGATCTGCTAACGCAGGACGATCGGCCCGCCCTGATGGCGACCCTATTCCAGACATTTGTGTGGTTTGATCGTAATTTGCAGCAAAATCTGGTCGCGCGCGGCTGGCCGCCTGCATCGCGGACGGAATCTCAGCTGTTATTGCTGGTCGGGTCGGGCGTCACGCGGCAAAAGGATATTGCGCGGATTTTGGGCCTGACACCGCAGGCGATCAACCAAACCTCCAACCAGCTGATTGCCAAGGGCCTCATCGCGCTTGAACCCGACCCTGATGATCGGCGGCAGCGCATTATCGTCATCCCGCCTGAGGGGCTGGACATGCATCTGGATGCTGTGGCCATCCTTGCCGGGCTGGAGGCTGAGATCGCCCAACAAATCGGCGGCGTGGCCCGCATGGGGCGATTGGATGAGCTGCTGGTGGGCATTACATTGGAAGACCGCACCCTGCCCGATCAACAGGTCGATCGCTGGTCTGATGCAATTGTAAAGCGGCTACAGGACAAGGCCGCAAAAACCGCCTGACCGCGCGTCAGGGCCGTTAGGCCATGACAATCTTTAACGCATAGCTGGCGAAACTGTCCGCCACCTGATCGGGCGACTGCATGGTTTCAGGGTCGTACCAGTGCGGCACGCGCAGCCCCATGCTTGAAATCGCGCGCAGGGCCAGCACCGGGTCATCCACGGCAAACACGCCCGTCTTCACCCCCCGCGCCATCACATCGTGCAACAGGGTTTCTGATTCAGATCGCACCGCCATGATCGGCGCTGCCAATTCATCGCCCAGCACATGCAGTTCTGAATTTACGATGATGCCCAACATGGGATAGTCGCAATGGGACAGGACATGCGCCCGCACAATCGCCGCCAACTGTTCTGCCGGATCTGACCCGCATTCCAACATGGCAGCACGCAGGCGCTGTAAATGTTCCATATGGCCCAGCCGAATAATTTCAGCCAGCACATGTTCCTTTGACGGAAAATGGCTATAGAGCGTCGTCGGATAGACCTTGGCCGCTGTGCAAATGTCCCGCACAGACGCCCCTTCATAGCCATGTGCCGCAAATAATTGCAGCGCAGCTGACAGCACCTTGCCCCGCGCACCCTTTGGCATAACCCCCGGAGGAATCACCATTTGTTGCGCTGCGACACGGCTTTGCTTCGGGACAATCGACATAAAACAAACACTCGTTACCATTGAATATTGAAAGTATATTGAAATTTTTGTTGATTTTCAACAAGAATTCACAATAATAACTAACGTTCGTTACATTTTTATGAGGCTCGCCATGATCACCCTCGCCGATCGTTCGACACCCACACAGCTGCGTCATGCAGTTTTGCCCGCTCGCACCGGGGGAACCGCGTTGGCCCTCACGCTTAGCCTTGTATTGGCCAGTCCTGTATTGGCCAGCCTTGTATTAGTAAGCCCCGCCTACGCCCAACAGGCCACTCATGAAACAGACGCGACTGTAGACAAGGCAGCAGATACCGCAGTTGAAAATCAAGTTGCCGATGACCTTGAACAGGTCGCCTATCAGGGTCCGGTGCTGGATAATATTGTGGTGGTCGCGCAGAAGCGTGAAAAATCACTGCAAAAAGTGCCGCTTTCAATTTCTGCCATCGACAGCGAATTTATGGATGACTGGTCGATCACCGACATCGACACCGCCACGCTTTATACGCCCAATGTGCGCATCGCGAACGCGGGCTATTTCATCATGCCGCGTATTCGCGGGTTCGGCACCAATCAAAACAACAAGGCGTTTGAACCCCCCGCAGGGGTCGCCATTGATGGCATCCCCTATACCCGTCTTGAATATTTCAACTCTGCCATGTTCGACGTGGCGCGGATGGAAGTGTTGCGCGGGCCGCAGGGCACGACGTTTGGCAAGAACACCACCGCCGGGCTGATCCATATCATCACCAAAGACCCCACCGATGAATATGAAGGCTTCATCGATGTGCAGGGCGGCGAATATGACCGCCAGCGGGTCGAGGCTGCCATTGGCGGGCCAATCATTCAGGATGTCGTGCATTTCCGTATTGCGGGCCTTTATGACAGTCGCGACGGCTATATCGAAAATTCGGCGCTTGATCGTCAAAACGCGCCGCGCACCTATCGCACGACCGACAAGATGGGCGTCCGCGCCAAGCTGCATTTCCCCGATCTTTTCGGCACCGACCTGAAGCTGACATATGAATATGCCAAATCAGAAGCCGAAGGCGCTGGCCTTGAAATGTTTGACGTCACCCCGGCCATGCAGGAACTGATGTTGCGTTATGACGCCAACACTGATTTCACACGCGGCAATCTAATCGGCACAACCAATGCGGCAGACTTCCGCAATATGGATGTCACCAGCCTTGCGCTTGATTGGCAGATGGATATTGACGACTGGTCTGTCATTGTCGTTGGCGGTCATGCCGTTCTGGAAGGGTCGGCAGCGCTGGACATTGATGGGTCCCCCATTGAATCAATTTCAGGGACCGATGCTGACCGGTCCCCCACCGACACGCTTGAAATTCGCACCTTGTCGCCTGAACTTCCCGGGTTCTTGGGCATCAACAACCTGTTTGGTTTGGATTTGGGCACCAGCACATTGTTGGGTGGCCTGAACTATCAACGCCGCGAGATCGACGGTCAGGGCATCACCTATAATTTCGGCATTTCCTTGTTGGAGATTTTGGCCGTAGGCACCATTTCCAACCAAAACTCGCAATTCCCCGGCACACTGGCTGATGCGCTGACATTGTTGCAACCGCTGATCCCCGGACTTGAAGCCATCCCCGTTGTCGGCGATTACGCCGAAAGCGCCGATCAGGATTTTGATCAGATCTCCAACGCCTATGGCGTCTTTGGTCAGGTTGATTGGCAAATGACGGAAAAATGGGGCGCGCAATTCGCCTTCCGCCTTGGCCACGAAACCAAGGATGGGTCGTTCAATCAAACCTATACATCAACCACCGCTGTGATGATGCAGGCGCTGGGCGTTGAAGAGTACGCAACCAGCCGGGAAATTTCCGAAACCACATTCGCCCCCCGTGTCGCGCTGACCTATCAGCTATCTGACGATATCGGCATCTATGCCCATTGGGCACGTGGCTTCCGGGGGGGTGGGTTCAATGCCTTTGCCTTCCGCAACAATGACGAAGAATTGATGTATAAAAAGGAAACTGCGGATGATTACGGCATCGACATCAAAACCGAATTTGCAGATGGTCGGGCGCGCCTGAATGTGTCTTTCTTCCGGTTGGACGTGACTGAGTTTCAGGTGCTGACCGGACGGCAAACAGATTTGGGGGTTGGCCTTGGCCAATCAATCGTTGAAAACGCCCCCAAGGCGCGTGCGCAAGGGATTGAGGCTGATTTCACCTACCTGCCCTTTGCCTGGCTGATGCTGTTTTCAACGCTGGGGTATAATGATTCAGAATATCTGGACTTCACCTTCAATGGCTGTTTGGGCGACAACAGCAACACCGATGGCGATGATGATCCGCGCTGTGACGCAACGGGCAAGCCCTTCCCCATCACGCCCAAGCTGACCGGCACAATGTTGGGCATGGTCACGATACCCCTGAACGCCAATGGGCTGGCCCTGCGCGTTGGCGGCGGCTTTGACTACCAATCAGAACAATACGCCACATTCTCGCTTGATGAACGCTACAAGCTTGACCCCACATTCCGTTGGCGCGCGACGCTGGGCCTTGAACAATTGGGCGGCAGCTGGTCGCTTAAAATTCAGGGTGAAAACCTGACCGACGAAAATCTGTCAATCCGTCAGGGCAGCGTGAACCGTGGCTATATGGTCGGGTCTGTTGAACCGCCCCGCACGATCTATGCGAGCTTCCGTTATTCACTGTAAACTGGTCCCGAATCAAACACATTTGGGGGAACCGGATCATGTTGAAGAAAATCGGCTACGGCCTGTTGACGTTGTTGGTATTGCTGACAGGCTTCATCGCCTATCAGTGGGTACGTTTTAACGACCAAAACTTTGTCGCGGATAAGGGCGCGGACTGGTATCAGGCACGGCTAGATACTGTTTGGGGGGATGAACCCATTCCCTATTTCCGGGACGTGGCCTTTAGCCCTGACCGGATCAAATGGCCCTTCAGCATTTTGGCAGAAAAGTCATTTCACGAAATCCCCACAATGTTGAATTATCCGCTGAACGATGGCGCAAAAAAGCCCGCGGTCATGATCCTGCCCGGCGGCGGTTATTTGATCCGCGCTGAAAAGCATGAGGGGATCAAGGTCGCTGAATGGCTGAACAGTCATGGCATTGCCGCGTTCGGCGTGAATTACCGGCTGACCCCCTATGACCACCCTGTGCCCCTGCTTGATGCCCAACGCGCGATGAAGCAAATCCGCGACCGCGCGGACGAGTTTAATATCGACCCTGAGCGCATCGGGGTGCTTGGCTTTTCTGCCGGCGGTCATTTGGCGGCGATGGCATCAACCCGCTATACCGGTCCTGCTGACAAGCCTGCCTTTGCCATGCTGGGCTATGGCGTGGTTGCCCCGGTCACCGGCAATCAACCGATGGCAGAAAGCCTGTACCGCAAGGATGGCTTTGCCGCTGTTGATCGCAAGGCCGTCTCGCCTGAGCTTTATATCAATGCCGACACCCCACCCACCTTTTTGTGGCACACCAAGGACGACCCGGTTGTCGCTGTCAGCCAATCGCAACTTTATTACGATATTTTGCAGCAGCATAACGTGCCCGCCGCCCTGCACCTGTTCGACAATGGCACCCACGGCCTGAGCCTTGCCGCCGATACTGAGGGCACGAACCAGTGGCCCGGTCTGTTTATTGAATGGCTTGGCGCGCAAGGCTTTTTGAATGACGAGACCCCATGACCTCACTTGACCTACCTGCCCTCACAGAACTGCCGTCACGGCAGGCCCGTCTGTTCAATCACCTGTTGCATAAATATGTGAAGGCGGGGCCTGACACGCCGCGCACTGTGGAACGGTTGCGTGAAGGCGCAGCCAAGATGGACCGTATTTTCAGTATCACCAACAAGGTGATGCGGTCATGGCGCCATTGGCAGATGGAAGTGATCGGCGGCGTCACCTGTTACGTCCGGCGACACCCACAGGCGGGGGCTCCGACATTGGTGCATTTGCATGGCGGGTCATTCTCGATGTTCTCACCGCAAAGCTATATCCCCTATCTGAACAATATGGCCAAACGGTTGGGTGCCACTGTGATCATGCCCGATTATCGGCTGGCCCCTGAACACCCCTTTCCCGCGGGCCTTGACGATTGTGTTGCCGTGTTGCGCGCGCTGTCGGATGAACGACTATTGCTTAGTGGGGAATCAGCTGGCGGCAACCTCGCCCTTGCCAGTCTGCAATGCCTGAAAGAACAGAACCATATAATGCCGCGCGCGGTGTGGGCCAGTTCCGCCCCGGTGAACCTGAACTTTGATCACCTGACAGATGAGGAAATGCAGGCGCTGGACAAAATAGATGCCATGTTGTCCATCAGCACCTTGTCGATCATTGACCGCTATGTGGATAAGGACCGGGCGGGGGTGGAGCCGCTTGCCTCCCCCCTATTGGCAGACATGACAGGCTATCCGCCGATTTTGTTGGATGCGGGGGGCGCAGAATTTCTGCACAAGGACCCGGCGCTTTATGCTGCCAAGGCGCGCAGCGCGGGCGTCACCGTGGCGGATTATGTGTATCCCGCCATGCCCCACGCGTTCGCCATGTTCGGTTTTCTGCCAGAGGCACAGCAGGCCCGCACAGTGGCCACTGACTTCTTCGGGCAGGCATTGTAGCTTATTGGCCCTACGCTGGCAGACTGCGAAAATGATCCCAAACCGTCCAGCCACCGATCACAATAAAGCCGGCGCCTGCAATCAGCTTTAACGGTACCATCGTCAAATATTTTTCTGCCGCGACGCCCAACAACACTGCCACAGCGGTTGACGCCACCAGCGCCAGTGATGCGGCGACAAACACCAACACGGGCGCAGTTTGCCTGTCGCTGGCGAACAACAGGGTCGCCAATTGGGTTTTGTCCCCCAATTCGGCAAGAAAAACAGTGACAAAGATGGTTAATATGGCGCCCATTGGACCCTCACAATCATCGAAAAACAAAGCGAATACAGTAATAGAGTGCCGGGCAGGCCCCGGATATTCCACCCCTAATTCCTGTGAATGGTCAAAATAGCGCGTTTTCATCCCCCGACAAAAGTGATAGGGTTCGATTAATTAATGTGGGGGACTACAATGTTTTCATTTGAAAATTCCTCCGGCACTTCACGCCGGAGTATCGCTGCCATTTTGCTCGCCAGCATTTGGGCCACGTCTGCAACCGCGCAAGAAGCTGTCGAAGCATCTGCCACCGCCGAGGCTGCCACCGCAGCACAGGTCGAAGATCAGGCAGCAACGGACGCAGAAGACGGCGACAATCCCGCATCTGCACAAACAGACGCTCCTGCCGGACTTGATGAAATCATCGTGACCGCCCAGCGCCGGGCGCAGGATATTCGTGATGTGCCGATTTCCATGACCGTAATCGACGGCGAGGAAATGAAGGAGCGCAATATCGAAAATCTGAATGACCTTGATGATGTTGTACCCAATGTCTCGATCATTGTGTCGCCCACCGTTTCCTTTATCTTTTTCCGTGGGCTTGGCTCTGGCCTGAACCGCGGGTTTGAAACATCTGTCGGTGTGTTCAACGACAATATGTATTTGGGTCGCCCGTCTTTCTTCTCAAACGGGTTTATTGACCTTGGCCATGCAGAAATTCTGCGCGGGCCGCAGGGCACATTGTTCGGTAAGAACACCGTTGCCGGGGCACTGTTGTTGAATTCAGTCATGCCGAATGAAGAATTTGGCGGCTATGCCGACTATATGATTGGCGAGCGTGAGCATCAGCGCATTCGCGCCGCAGTTAATATCCCCTTCTTTGGTGACAAGTTGATGGTCCGTGCCGCCTTCGCCTCTGACGAACGTGACGGCTATATCTACAACACCGCGCTGGACCGTTATGAAGGCGACACCGACAATCTGGACGGCCAGATCCGTGTGCGCTTCAAACCGACCGCATCGCTTGACATCAACTTGAAGGCGCGCCTGTCTGACGTTCATCAGGACGGCAATGGCACCGCAGAATTGACCAATCCCGACGACCCCAATATCGGCCTGTTCGAACCGTTCGATCCCGATGTAGAGGCTGAGGCCAATGGCCAAAACTCCCTTGACCATCCCGGTTTTGTGGATCGTGAAACATGGGAATATATGGCCCAGGTTGACTGGGATGTCAGCGATTACATCCTGACCATCGCCGCCACCCATGCGGAGTATGAGGAATATAACGAGTCTGACGTGGACTTCTCTCCCATTCCCGGTCTGGTCGCCTATTTCCCCGAAGAATATAACCAGCAATCGCTTGAGCTGCGTGTCGTCAGCCCCGAAGGCAAGTGGTTTGACTTTGTTGCAGGCGCATATGCCTTCCGTTCAGAAGTTGAAGTGTTCACACAAGTGGATGCGGTCCCGGTTAATCTGAATGCGCTTGTGGTTGACCCGCTGTTACCGCCCATCACGCAGACATTGCTGACCGGCATTTTGCCTGATGGCTCGCTGTTCACGGCAGAGCAACAAAAAGACTGGTTCAATCAGATCACAACATCATACGCCCTGTTCGGCCAAGGCACCCTGCATTTGGGTGAACGTCTGGACATTATTGGTGGCGTGCGCATCTCGTTCGAAAAGAAAGAATTGGATTTCACGCAGGAATTCACCAACACCAAGCTGTTCTTTACACAGGCAGCCGGGTTTGAAGAATTTGCCCTGCGCGGCGTAAAGAAATCTGAACAGGATTTCTCTCCCAAGATTTCAGCGATCTTCAAACTGACCGACGAAACCAATATTTACGGCACCGTCGCCAAGGGCTTTAAGGCCGGGGGCTTTAACGAAAGCTCAGCCACTGCCGATCAGGTTGAATTTGATGCCGAAACCGCCATCACCTATGAAGCCGGTATCAAGGGACGCTTCCTTGGCGGTTATTCCAGCTTTGCCATTGGTGGGTTCTGGACAGAGTTTAACGACCTGCAAACCTCCACCTATAATGGCGCGCGCTTCATCGTATCGAACGCAGCCAAGGCCGTCACCCGCGGGATTGAGTGGGAATTGGGCCTGATCCTGTCAGAAGGTCTGTTTATCGGCACCAATGGCGCCTACACCGATGCCTATTATCGGTCCTATAAAGATGGCCCCTGCACCGCAGCGTCCGGCGAAGATTCCTGTGATCTAAGCGGCAAACGGTTGAGCCCCGCCCCCAAGTGGAACGGTAGCGCCATGGCCCATTACGAGCATACATTCTTTCAAAGCGTAACTGCCTTTATCGGTGGTGATGCGATTTATGTGTCAGAAGTGAACTCAACCGACCATGACCCGATCGACGCCATTGACGCCTATTGGCAGTATAATGGCCGCATCGGCGTGAAAGACCCCGAAGGTCTGTGGAGCTTTACCGTCCACGGCAAAAACCTGTCAGACGAAGTTGTGATACTTGGTACAGGCGACAGCCCCTTGTGGACCAACTCACACTTTGGCTCGTCCCTGCCTGGCCGTACCATCGATGCCGAGTTCCGGTTGAACTTCTAAAGGTCCAGCCGTGCCAAACTTGTAGAAAAGTCACGCCCTAGTCTGTAAGGATATTGCCAGCAGGATTTTAGGGCAATTTCGGGCAGGACATTATGGCTGACGACCACCAACATGATGTGATTGACGGTCACATAGCAGAACACACCAACACCCATCATGGGCAGGCGTTGCCGCCGCCCAAACATTACGACATCGTGATGGTGGGCATGGTTGTGGTGTTGCTGTGCGCCAATCTGATCGGCCCGGCCAAGGTGGCGATTGTCTCACTACCCCTGATCGGCCTGTTCAGTTTTGGGGCGGGCAATCTGTTCTTTCCCATCAGCTATATTTTCGGTGATATTCTGACCGAAGTTTACGGCTATTCACGCGCCCGCCGCGCCATTTGGGCCGGCTTCACCGCGCTGATTTTCGCCAGCGCCATGGGCCAGCTGATCGTCCATATGCCGCCCAGCCCGGACGAGCCGTTCAACGAAATCCTACAGCCCGCGCTTGAGCTTGTGTTCGGCAATACATGGCGGATCGTTGCCGCCTCCATCATCGCCTATCTGGTGGGTGATTTCGCCAATGCCTTTGTCATGGCCAAGATGAAAATCTGGACCAAGGGCAAGCATCTATGGACGCGCACTATTGGGTCAACCATTGTGGGTCAGGGGTTTGACAGCATCATCTTTTACCCCATCGCGTTTGGCGGCATCTGGTCATTCGACACGATCTTGATGGTCATTCTGGCAAACTTCCTGATCAAGTTAAGCGTCGAAGTGCTGTTCACGCCGCTAACCTATTTGATCATCAACCGCCTGAAACGCGCCGAAGGCCATGATGTGTTCGATACCGACACGGACTTCACCCCGTTCAGCGTGTCTGACAAGAACTAGTCAAATCCGGGCTGGTAATTGCCCCACGGGCCGCTAGACTTCCCCCATTACACAAGGGGGAGGAACAATTATGAAATTCTGGACGGGTATGTTTTGGTCTGCCGCGCTGTTTAACTTTGCGGTCGGCATTGGCCTGGGGCTGTTTGGCGAGGCGCTTTACCCGCAATTCGGGTTGGACTACACCGCCACTGACCATATTTGGCGGTATATGAGCGCCATTCTGATCGGCATGTATGGCGTTGGCTATGCCTTGGCTGCCATTGACCCATCGCAAAATCGCAATCTGATCATTCTGGGCATGTTCGGCAAACTGTTCATCGTACTGTTGATCGGTGGCCTTTACATGACCGGACTGGCCACCGCGCAATTGGCAGGTACTGTTGCCGTTGATCTGGTTTACGTTTTCTTGTTCTTCGTTTTCCTCTATCGCACCAGAACCGGTGCGCTGTAATTCACAACAAAAAAGGACACCACTATGATCGGTTACACAACGCTTGGTGCCAATGATCTACCCAAGGCCGTCAGCTTTTATGAAAAGCTTTTAGCGCCGCTTGGCCCGCAAAAAATCATGGATGATGGCCGGATGATTATTTTTGCCGGCGGCAATGGGGCCATGCTGGGCGTGTGTACGCCTGACAATGGGGCCGTAGCCACCAGTGGCAATGGCACGATGGTGGCGCTTGCCGCTGCCAGCAAGGAACAGGTGGACGAGCTGTATAAGCTGGCGCTGGACCTTGGCGGCACAGACGAAGGTGCCCCCGGCGCCCGGACAGAGGCGTTTTATGGTGCCTATTGCCGTGATTTGGATGGCAATAAGTTGTGTTTCTTCTTCATGGGCTAAACCGGTTTATGGGCCAATTTTGACCATAAACAGACTCAATAGACCTGAACTGTAAAACGGTTTATATTTCAATCCCGGATAGCCACATATAACAATAGGCTATGCGGGATTTTTCCATTCTGGGGGCACATCATGAAGAAGTTACTGGCAGCCTTGTTGCTGACAACCGGCCTGACAACAGCCGTCACCACACAGGTGACAGCGGATGATAGCGCAACAAATCTTTTTTGGGGTGACACGCATCTTCATACTTCCAACAGTTTTGATGCCTTTTTGAATGGCAATGTCACCGCCGACCCCGATACGGCCTATCGCTGGGCCAAGGGCCAGCCGGTCATTCACCCGTGGCACCGCGCCTGGGTACAAATCGACAGGCCGCTGGATTTTCTGGTGGTGTCTGACCATGCGGAGATGATGGGGGTTATGCCCGCCGCCTTGCGCGGTGACGAATTCCCCAAGGTCGGCTTTATCGATTCGCTGAAACGCTGGTATGTGCTGCGCACCATCAAATCCGCCGTTGCCGAAGGCCGCGGGCCTGAAGCCTTCGCAGATCTACTGCCCGCCCCCGATCCCGATGCCCCACAGGACATTCAAACCATCGCCGCCGAAGAAGGCATTCGCGCGCCGTTTGGTGACACGCGCGAGATGGAACAAAGCGCATGGGACGGTATTGCCGAAGCGGCCGACCGTCACAATAAGCCCGGCAAATTCACCGCCATCATCGGCTGGGAGTGGAGCACCATCCCCGGCGGCGCTAACCTTCACCGCGTGGTCATGTCATCAACCGATGGCGAAACGGCCAAAAAATTCCTGCCCTATGGGTCAGATGACAGCAATTATCCCGAAGATTTGTGGGCATGGCTGAAAAAGACCACGGCGGAAACCGGCGCGCCGTTTATTGCCATCCCGCATAACTCCAACATCTCAAAAGGCTATATGTTTGCCGAAACAACATTGCGGGGCGAAAAGATTACGTCTGACTATGCCCGCCTGCGTGCGGAGATGGAGCCGATTGTCGAGATTACCCAGATCAAGGGCGACAGCGAAACATGGCCCAGCCTATCGCCGGATGACGGGTTTGCTGACTTCAACGCCTATCCCCATTATATCCAAACCTCCCCAGAAGAATATGTCGCCCATGAAGGCGACTATATCCGCCCGGCCCTGAAGCGCGGTTTGGCATTTGAACAAAAGATCGGCGTGAACCCCTATAAGTTCGGGGTCATCGGCTCAACCGATGCGCATTCAGGCATTGCCAGCGCCGACAGCGATAATTTCCATTCCAAAATCGTGCAGGATTCCATCCCGGAAAACAAATTCCGCAACCCGATTGAAGGCAGTACCGTCAATGGCTGGTCCATGTCAGCGGCAGGCTATGCCGGGGTGTGGGCAGCAGAAAACACGCGCGAGGCGATCTTTGCCGCCTTCAAACGGCGCGAGGTCTATGCCTCCACCGGGCCACGGATCAGCCTGCGGGTGTTTGGTGGTTATGACTTTGACAACGATGACGCCAGCGCCGCCGACCTTGCCAAGATCGGCTATGACAAGGGCGTGCCCATGGGCGGCGACCTGATTGCCAAGGACAGTCCCGTACAATTGTTGATCCGCGCCGTGAAAGACCCCAAGGGGGCCAATCTTGACCGCGTGCAGGTCGTGAAGGGTTGGGTCGACAGTGACGGCACCAGCCATGAAAAGGTCTATGACGTTGCCGTTGGCGGTGACCACCGGACAAACAAGGACGGGTCCATAAATCCGGTCGGCAACACGGTTGACCTTGAAACCGCCGCCTATACCAATTCAATCGGCGGTGAAGAACTGGCAACGGTTTGGACCGACCCTGATTATGATGCATCACAGCGGGCGTTTTATTATGTGCGGGTGATCGAAATACCAACCCCGCGCCACAGCCTGTTTGATGTGTTGGCATTGCAGGGCAGCAAAATCGACTTCCCGATGGAAGATGCCGAACCGCTGACCATTCAGGAACGGGCCTATTCTTCAGCGATATGGGTCACGCCCTAAACCGTTACAAAAAAGACGAGTACCGACACCGCAATCACTTATCACAAGTAAAACTGGCGCAAGTAAAACTGGCACAAGAAAAACTGGCAGCAACATGGACCGATGGTCTATCTTGTCGCCACACACACAAATGGGGGCTTGATCATTATGATCCGCAAACTGTTGACCACAACAGCACTTCTTTCCGCCTTGACCGTAGCCAACACCGCTACTGCTGCTGACACAAATCTATATTGGGGTGACACGCATCTTCACACCAAAAACAGCTTTGACGCCTTTTTGAACGGCAACATAACCGCCGACCCTGATACGGCCTATAATTGGGCCAAGGGCAAACCGGTGATCCACCCCTATCATCGCAAATGGATCAAGATCGATACCCCGCTCGATTTTTTGGTTGTGTCTGATCATGCCGAATTTATGGGCGTGATGCCTGCCATTTATAATGGTGATGAATTTCCTGACGTCGGCTTTGTCAGCTCTATCCTACGCTGGTACTTCTTCCGCACTATCCGCAATGCGGTGGCCGAAAATCGCGGCGGCGAAGTATTCGCTGACATTCTGGCATCAGTTACAAATACTGACGGTCCGACCGATATTCGCGAGCTGGCGCAAGCGGCACCAGCAAACATCCCCGTAGTCGGCGATACGACGGCAATCGAACAACGCACATGGGATGAAATTGCCGACGCTGCCGACCGGCATAATGATCCGGGCAAATTCACAGCCTTTATCGGCTGGGAATGGAGCACGGTTCCAAGTGGCGCCAATCTGCACCGTATTGTGATGTCCCCCACAGATGGGGAAACGGCAAAACAGTTCCTGCCCTATGGGTCTGATCAAAGCCAACTGCCCGAAGATTTGTGGGACTGGTTGAAAGAAACCGAAGAACGCACCGGCGCGCCGTTCATCGCCATGCCGCATAATTCCAACATCTCAAAAGGCTATATGTTCCACCCCGAACTGACCATGAAGGGCGAGGCGATCACCGCAGATTACGCCCGCATCCGGGCAGAGATGGAACCGGTGGTCGAGGTTACCCAGATCAAGGGCGACAGCGAAACATGGCCCAGCCTGTCACCCGATGATGCATTTGCCGACTTCAACGGTTATCCCAACTACATTCAGGTCAAATCAGAAGAATATATGGCCCGTGAGGGGGACTTTATCCGCCCCGCTCTTAAAAATGGCCTGAAGATTGAAGATCAAGTCGGCGTCAACCCGTTCAAATTTGGCGTGATCGGGTCCACCGACGCCCATTCGGGCATTGCCTCAGCTGACGATAATAATTTCCACGGCAAAATGGCGCTCGATTCTGTACCTGAAAACAAACAAGGCAATCGCGCTTCGCGCAGTGTCAATGGCTGGTCCATGTCTGCCGCAGGCTACGCAGCGGTTTGGGCCGAAGACAACACCCGTGATGCAATCTTTGCGGCCTTTAAACGGCGCGAGGTTTATGCCTCCACCGGGCCGCGCATTGCCTTACGCGTGTTTGGCGGCACAGACTTCAGCACTGATGATGCCAGCGCCGCCGACCTTGCGGACATCGGCTATGACAAGGGCGTGCCTATGGGCGGCGACCTGATCGCTGCTGACAAGCCAACGCAATTGCTGATCCGCGCTGTCAAGGACCCCAAGGGGGCCAATCTTGACCGTGTGCAGGTCGTCAAAGGCTGGCTTGACGCCAACGGGGCAACGCAGGAAAAAATCTATGATGTGGCGCTGGGTGGCGACAATCGCCGGACCGCAGATGGCACCGTCACCCCGGTCGGCAACACCGTTGATCTAAGCACCGGGCGCACCGCCAACACGATCGGCGCAGCAGAGCTTGCGACCGTATGGACCGATCCTGACTATGATGCTGCTCAACGCGCATTCTATTACGTGCGTGTGTTGGAAATTCCGTCAGCCCGGCACAGCCTGTTTGACACCATCGCCCTGAACATTCCCCATAATGAAGAAGACGCAGGCCCCGCCACACAGCAACAGCGTGCCTATTCTTCACCCATTTGGGTCACCCCTAAAGACTGAAACAAATGACAGATCAAAATCCCCCTTCCCTCACGCAACGCCTATTGCGTGATCCGTTAAGTCATTTCCTTGCCCTTGGGCTGGGCCTGTTCTTGTTGTTCGGCCTTGCAAATGATGGGTTTCTGCTCGACCCGCAAAAAACCATAACCGTCACGGACAAGGCGCTGACAACCTGGATACAGTTCAGGAACAAGGCATTTTCACCCGGCGCGGCTGCCGCCTATCTGGCGGCGATGCCTGCGGACAAGCGCGAGGAAATGATCGACGAATATGTGAAGGAGGAGGCGCTGTACCGCCGGGCGCTTACCTTGGGGCTTGATAATAATGACGCGATTATCCGTCAGCGCCTTGTGCAAAAGATGGACTATATTGCGCTGGGGCTGGCTGGCGTGCCATCGCGCCCGCAAGTTGCCGAACAAACCTTGCGCGACTGGTTCGCTGACAAGCAGGATGATTATCTGGCCCCCGCATGGGCGACGGTCACCCATATTTATTACAAGTCAGAAACCGATGCCAAGGCGGCCCATGCCGCCATTATGGCGGGGCAGGACGCCCCGCGCGGTGAACGGTTCCTGTATCGCCGCAATTATGTTGAGGCGACCCAGAATCTACTGGCCGATCATCTGGGTGCGCCCATCGCCAGCCATATTTTTGATGATGGTGTGGGCGCTGACACATGGTCCGCCCCGCTGCAATCGCCCTATGGTTGGCATTTGGTGAAGCTGCTGAACCGGCAGCCTGAAACCCTGCCCCCGTTTGAGGATCTGGCCCCGCAAGTATTGCAGGATTGGTATCGCGAACAACAGGCCAAGGCCCGCGACACCGCCGTGCAGGTCATTGTCGATACATTTGATGTTGAGCGTTAGGTGATCACCCCCATGATGAAACGCCTGCTCCTCCTGCTTGGGCTTGTTCTTGCCAGCCTGCTGCCCACGATTGTGCCGACACAGGCCCATGAGGGCCGCCCGCTTTTGATCCGCATCACCAATGATGACGGGATGATCAGCCTGACATGGCAAGCACCGCCCGTATTGCCTGCAGGGGCCGAACCGCGTGTGATCATCGCTGATTGCCTGCCCATAGACGTGCCACAAAACGGATTGCTGGGACAGGGGCGGTTTGACTGCGCCGATCACACGGTCACGCCCGTCCTGTCGATCCTGTGGCCCAGCATTAACCCCGCCCTGTCCACATTGGTTGAGGTAAAGGGGCGGACCACACGCTTTTACGGCCCCGAAGACAGGCAAATCCCCCTGTCCGATTTGATGAGCAGCGAAACGGATTTCGGCAGCTTCATCGAAACAGGGGTTGAACATATTTTAAGCGGCTTTGACCATTTGCTGTTTATTCTGGGACTGACATTGCTGATCCTGCGCGGCCCCGGCGCCCAAAAAGCCCGCCGTCTGGCGCTGATGGTGACAGGCTTCACCCTTGCCCATTCGTTGACACTGGGATTGGCGGTTTTTGATCTGATTGCCCTGCCCGCCCCCCCGGTTGAGGCTGTGATCGCCCTATCGGTTATGTTTGTCGGGCTGGAACTGGCGCGCAACAATCAAGCAACGCTGACATGGCGTTACCCGGCGCTGACCGCATCGGCCTTTGGCCTGTTGCACGGGTTGGGCTTTGCCTCAATCTTGTCAGATGCTGGCCTTGCCGATGAACAACGCCTGTTGGGGTTGATCGGCTTTAACATCGGCGTTGAATTGGGGCAGCTGTTTTTTGTCACGCTGATCATCATGGGCGCGGTCGTGATTGCCCGCCTGACCAATGATAAAACGCAGGCCCGTCTGCAATATCTGACCGCGCTGTTTATCGGGGTTATTGCGGCAAGCTGGATGTTTGAACGGGTGTTGGGTTTTTGGGGCTAGGGTCAGAGCGTCTTTTACCCCGCACGTTGCCACACCAGTGTCTGCACAGGTATTTCAATGCCGTTCAGATTATCAACTTCGCTTTTCAGGGTCAGTTGATCACCGTCAAAGCTGATCACGCGACGCAGATTTTGCCCGACAAAAAATGGCTGGCTGGCAATATCCACATTATGGATGACATGCTTGCCATCCACAACAAAATCACCGGCGTAACTTAGGAACGGCACATCGGGGTTAAAGCGGCCATCCCCCGTCGTGGTGGGATAGTCCTTATGCATCAGCATGGCTGACATGCGCCCCTCAGGACTGTATTGGATTTGCCCCTGTGGGTTGGGACCAAACGTGTCCTTGGTGACGCCATTGCTTGTTTCCTTAAAGGCGACCAGCCGCCAACTGCCCATCAGATCATCTTGGCTAAACATCTTGATTACCGCCCTTTCGCGCCGCGACGCTTCATGATTTTCAACACCAATGGCCCCAGCGGCCCCGGCCCTGTCAACAATTCACCAACCTTGCGCGGGGCGGGGTCGGTTGCCTCGTCAATCGTGCCAACGCGGACCAATTGCTTACCCGTGTTTTCACCGTTCAACATACGGAAGAACGCGGTGGGGATCGCCTCCACGCCCTCTGCCATATCAATATCGGCTTGTAGGGTGCCAGCCTTGACCATGCGGGCCAGCGAGAACGCCGCCTCCATCATGCGGTCATTATAATCCAGCAACACAAAGCCCTGCTTTTTAATCCGGTGCGCCAACATAATATTCGCGTCGCGCCGCCCGACATCCTTTTTGGTGTCGGTGATATGGGCAATGCCCAAACGGCCAATCACAGCAATGCGCGCGAAATCATTGTAATGATCCATCAACGCCTCAGATATATCACCTGACGTATTGTCGAAATAAATATCAATGCCGTTCGGGCACAACGCGCCAATATCGGCGGACAATGCCTCAACCGATTTTCCGCGATAGGACGTGGCAGCGTCATAGACCCCTGCGGCGACCAATGCCTTGGCCTTGTCATCTGTTGAAACAATACCGACAAGTTTGACCCCCTGCGCCTTGGCAAGTTGGGCGGCAACACGCCCGACAGAGCTTGCCGCCGCGGACACAACCATCACGTCACCGGGTTTGGGGTCGCAGATTTCCTGCAGCACGAAATAGGCCGTCGCGCCGGTAATCCCGACAACAGACAGATAATGTTCCGGTGCCGCAATGCCCAAATTGATGACGCGGGTTTCATCCGCATC
>SPJK01069199.1_pt1 | contig 27788 bp, 18 predicted proteins | sample 3741771 | NCBI WGS metagenome assembly SPJK01 (sample SAMN10925997, study PRJNA522277) | cold seep metagenome | isolation source: Elba SIP-enriched marine methane seep metagenome, extraction at timepoint T2 | place: Italy: coast of Elba, Mediterranean Sea
AATTGCGTGTAGAGCAGTTGCTTGCCGTACTTCCATTCATATAGCGCCTTGCCTTCATCGATGCCCTCATAGCACTGCAGGCGGTTCAGACCGACATCGAGAAACCGCGCCATGGAGGCCGCAAGATCGGTCTTGCCGACGCCGGCCGGCCCCTCAATCAGGATCGGTTTGCGCAGATTGTGCGCCAGATAGATCGCGGTCGAGATCTCGCGCGTCGAAATATATCCGACCGAGGCAAGCCCGGCGGTGATCGCGTCTATCGAGACGAGTGGTTCATAGCCCGTTTTTGTCATGCGCTCCTCGTAGCCCCCTGTCTGGCCTGCCGCAAGAATGACCCTGAGGTAGGTTGGGTGCGACCGCTGGTCAAAGACGGGGCGGCTGGTTAGGCTGAGGCAAAGATCATTCGGGAGTGTTCACATGCGATCTGTTCTGTTTGCCGTGCTCGGCGTTTCACTTGCGGCCGCTTGCCAGGCGCAAACTGCCGAGGACTCTGACGTCACGGAGGCGGAGGTTGCGTCAGCAACGGCACCGGACTGGCGCCAAGTTGCGCCTGAGAACCTGATCCTGATTGAAACCGCCCATGGCGATGTGGTGGTGGAGCTCAATCCCGACTTCGCGCCTAATCATGCCGCGCAATTCCGCGACCTGGTACGCGCTGATGTGTATAATGGGATCCGCTTCTATCGCGTCATTGATGCCTTTGTCGCGCAAGGCGGCCTGCAGGATGACGAGGTGATTGCACAGCATCCAACCCTCACCAATGAAAACGATCGCACCCTGTCTGATGCGGCCTTCGTGCCGCTCGGCAATCCGGACCTGTTCGCGCCGATTGTCGGGCATATTGATGGATTTGCGGTTGGGCGCAGCGAAGTCCTGGACAAGGAATGGCTGCTGCATTGCCCCGGCGCGCTGGCCATGGCGCGGGATACCGATCCCGACAGCGGCAGCACGGAATTCTATATCGTGCTCGACGCGCAACGCTATCTCGACCGCAACCTGACTGTGTTCGGCCGGGTGATTGACGGCATGCAATATGTGCAAAAGCTCAAACGCGGCGATCGCGCCATCGAGAGCGGTGTGATTCAGGCGCCAGAGGTTGGTGACGAAATTCAATCGATGACCGTAGCGGCTGACATGGCTGAGGCCATTCGTCCGACCTATCAGGTCCAGGCCATGCCAAGCCAGGCCTTTGAAGATGCCAAGACCGCGAAACGCGTCCGCGACGAAGATTTCTTCTATCGCAAACCGCCGGAAATCCTGGACATTTGCGGCTTTGAAGTCCCCGTGCGCCAGACACCGACCGAGGACTAGCTGGCGAGACGCCCGCGCAGTTCGACCACGGGCGTGTGCCCGGCCGAGCGCGACATCAGGACGTCGGCAATTGTCGCGACCAGCTCTGGTCCGGCAATCGGCTTCTTCAAGGCCCGGTCGGCGCCCATGGACAGGCAGGCCTGGCGGCGGCCATCTGAAATGTCGGCGGTCAGCGCCACGATCGGGCTCTGTGAATTCAGTCCGCCGCGGCGGCGCAAGCCATCGATGAAGCTCATCGCATTGCCATCTGGTAGGTGCAAATCGGTCAGGATGACCTGAAATTCGGACAAGGACGTGTAGGACTCGGCGGCATGCAGCGTGCCGGCATGGTGCACCGTCCATCCCGCCTGTTCGAGGGCGTTGATGACGACCATGGCAGAGGCTTCATGGTCTTCAACCAAAAGCACATCACCGAGCTGGAACTTGCCGCGTTTCGGTTTGGCTTGTTCGATCCAGTTGCCCGCGCCTTTGGCCGCGGTTGCAACCGGAACGTCGAGCGAGAAGACGCTGCCGCCATTGGGGTTGTCGGTGTGGCTCAACTGGCCACCCAGGGCGCTTGCCAGGGCACGAGAGATGCTGAGGCCGAGCCCCCAGCCTTTGACGCCTTCGACATCCGGACCTTTTTCAAATACGCGCATGAAACGCTCGCGCTGGTCGTCGGACAGGCCGCGACCCGTATCGGTGACCGTCAGATTGAGCTTCAGGTCCGAGCCCACGCGCGGTGTCGATAGAGTAACGCTTACTTCGCCTTCGCGGGTAAATTTCAGGGCGTTCGAGATGAGGTTGCTGGCGATCTGACGAACCCGGCCAATATCGGTTTCGATCAGATGTGGGCCATCCGGGACAAAGCCAACGCGGAAAGACAGGCCGCGGCGCGCCGCTTCAGCGGACCACAGGCGGCGCAGATCGTCGGCCAGTTCGGACAGGTCGGCGCGGTCGTTGCGCACGGTGAGTTTACCGGCCTCTAAACTGGCATAGTCCAGCGTATCGGTCAGGATGCGGTCCAGCGTCTGGCTCGAGCGGACAATGGTCTGGGCAATGTCCTTGTTCTGCTCGTCCTTGATGCGCGAGGACAACATTTCCGACAGGCCCATAATCGCCGTCAGAGGTGTCCGGATCTCATGCGCAAGCGTGCCGAGCAGCGGGCTTGAGACGGGCGCGTCCAGCGCAGGGTCAGACGCGCCGTCCAGTACCGGTTGGTATTCAGCTTCTGCGCAGGATGCGATCAGCGCATCCTGGAGTTTTCCGGGGCTGAGGACACCTTTGAAGCGCTTGTCTTCGACAATGATACAGCCGCGCGCCATCAATTGATTGATCTGCACGCCGGCTTTCTTGACGAAGTCACGCACGCTCGTGTTGGCTTTGAGGATCAGCGCGCGCGCCGTTACCAGATCGCCAATGGGCAGGCGCGCCATACTCTCTTCGCCGCTGCTGACGGCAAACTCGAAGGCTTTGATGCGGCTAATCAGGCCAGCCGGGCGTTTGTCGCGAACGAGAATGAAATAGTCCGCATCTGCGTCGCGCTGAAACAGCTCCACGACCTGCGACAGCGGTGCTGCTGCTGATATTGGTCTTGCTGTGTCGACAAAATCGCCCAGGCAAACAGGCATCATCCATCCCCATACTCTACACTCGAGTATGAGAAATTGCCCGGAATTCCTTTACGGCTTACAAACCTGACAGACAAAAGTCGGCTATTTTATTTGGCTATGATGCGTCACGATCTTGTGGACGAGGCCATATTTCACCGCTTCTTCAGCACTCATCCAGTGATCACGATCAGTATCTTCGACGATTTTCTTGAGCGGCTGGCCCGTGGCTTCAGCGAAGATTTTGTTCAGACGCTCGCGCATGCGCACGATTTCGCGCACCTGAATCTCGACATCTGAGGCCTGACCACCGACCCCGCCGCGCGGTTCGTGCAGCAGGAAGCGGGTATTTGGCAGGGCGTAGCGATTTTCTTTCTGTGCCGCGGCATAGATCAGCGCTCCAGCGCTTGCGACCCAGCCAGAACCCAGCACTTTCACCGGCGCGCCGACAAATTTGATCATGTCGTGGATCATGTCGCCCGACTCAACGTGTCCGCCTGGCGATGAAATCACCAGCAGAATCGGGTCAGCACTGTCGGATGCCAGCGCCAATAGCCGCTCGCAAACCCGGCGAGCGAGCTTGTCGTCGACACCCCCGGTCAGCATGATTGTACGTGCATTGAACAGCGCTTCTTCCAGAAACGCGTTCGGCTCGCTCATCGGCTTGGCGTCATTTTCGTCATCAAGGCGTACCATGATTGCTCCGCAAATTTCCTAGGCAGAGATTTGAGGTGCGTGGGGCCTCGGGTCAAGCAGCGAAATGCCTATTTTGTGTGGGTAACCGTTAACCCGAACATCTCAACAATCTCATCAGGTTCCGGATCCTCGTCATCGTGCGCGTCAATCAAGGCCTTGTTGATCGGTTGCGGCGGGTTGGAGGCAAACTCGATCGACCCGCCAGTTTCGAGATAAGTGGCATAGGATTCGATCCAGTCAGCGGCGGGCGGGAACTCCTCTGCCGCAGCGGATTTACCCATCCGCATCATGGTGCCGAGATAGGACCGCAATTGCGCCGGCTCCATATTACCGAGCATCGCGCCCCAGCCCTGGTCTGGATACTCCTTGCCAAGGGCATGGGCAAAGCCGAACAATTTGTCATAGCCGCCTTTGTCCTCCTCGAGGAAGCGCGCGCCGCGGAAGGCAAATGCGTCCATGAACGCATCCTCGAAGGCGGTCTCGCGATCTTCGGACTCATAGGCCGCTCGAATGGCGTCGTAGCCTGGTAAGGTAATCGCGACATCGATCGCGCTTTTGCCATAGCCGTCGGCATCAAACGCCATATTGAAATCCGTCGGACCAGCCTCGGCGTCCCAGGACAGGCTAAAGGCGGCATCGAATGGCAGCGTGTCGAGGCCATGTTCGGGCAACATATCGATGGCCTTCTGAACCCCCTCGCGCACCAGCTCCATTTCCGATTGCTCCTGCTCGCTGAGCGCATCGGAGCCTGCATCGTCAAGGAAGGCTTCAAACAGGATCTGGAAGAATCCGGTCAGTTCACCCGTGTTCAGCGTCGCCCCTTCAAACCCGAAACTCATATCGCTCGGCATCAGCCATTCAAACTGATCGCCATTGAAATAAGCCCGATCCGCGTTCAGGATTTCCTTGTCGTTGAGCTGAGCCTGATAATCCGAAACCGTCCAGCGGCCGAGGCTGAGCAGGTCTCTCTCATCCATGCCAGGCAATTCGGAGCGCGCGAGATAGCCCATCACCTTGTCGAGCTGAAAGTCGGACACGGTCGCGGCGCCATATGATTCATTTTGAGCCATCGAGAACCCAGCCGGAAAGCCAGACATGGAAATGATCTCACCCGGCATCGGCGTATGGGTGTACTCATTAATTTGCGAGCCGCGATAATCGCGCACCACATAGGATTCCATGTCAAACCCTTGCGTGTTCTCTATGCCCAGGAAGCCGACTTCATATGACGCGCTCAATTCCGCGCCGGGCTGGCGCAGCTCCATGGTTCCAACAGTGCCGATCGTGATATTGTTCTCGACCGCAATGGCGCGAGAGACGGCAATGAGCTGTTGGGCAAGGTGAATGTACTCGAGTGCTTCTGCTGGAATCTCCTCATCAAGCTCCGTTAGAGCGTCTGGCGATAGGGGCACCATCTCCCACGGTCGCAGCGACACGCCAGTGAGCACGACCCGTTCAGTATTGCTCTCCAATTTGTCCAAACCGAGTTCTGCGCCTTCGGGCAGCTCTTCTTCAATGCCGGACATCACGGCGTCCAGGACGGTATTGATCGCTTGCGCGAACCCGAAATAGGACATGTTTGTCCCTTCCAGACGCGTCAGTAGCGGGCCGCTTTCTTCCAGTCGCTGTCCCGACAGGCGCGCGGTGAGCAGGTCTGTTTCCAGGCCCCAGATGCTCGCCTGTTCGAAGGTCACGCCGAATTCGGTATCGCCGCCAAGCCCGAAGGAAAGGCCTTCAAACACGGTCGCGCCGCTCGTCGCATCGAAGGCTTTACTGTCCCAGCGCAACGACATGCCCTCTGGCAGTGCGGCGACAAGGTCGGTCAGATCGGCCTCGGACGCGCCGGCGACATCAAGCGTTTCATTCGCCACCGCCATGAACGCATCATAGGCGGCGTCGGGTGCGATGGTTTCGCCCGCGACCGGAGGTTCGGCCAGCTCCGGCGCGTCAGACCCGCGGTCGCATCCAGCCAGCATCACCACGGAGAGTGCGCCGCTGATCCAAAGATTCCTGTTCATTTGCATCCTCTGCACTTTCTGCCCCCAATGATCGCAAGCGCGATGACGCCTGGTCGCCGCAGCTAGTGAACCACACCCGGGTTTGGCGGTTTTTCGCCAGACGACAGGTCCGGCTCTTCAGTCGTTTCTGGCTCGGCGCTTTCCACCTCGACCGGCTCGGCCTCAGGCAATGCGGCCTGTTCGGCTTCCATTGCCGGGTCTGGTTCGGCTGCCAGTGCTGGCTCGACGGCCGGCTCTGGCTCAACCACTGGCTCTGGCGCTGCATCCGCTTCCGACACGGCCATATCCGCCTCTTCCGACGCCGCTTCAAGCTCCGGCTCTGGCGGAGCTTCTGCCTCCTCTGCCACTGCTGCGGGTTTCGCCTTGCGCTTCCAGAACGGCGCATTCGGGTCCGCCTTGCGGTCATACAGCTTGGCGTAATATTCGCTCGCCGTGTAGGTCAGCGGTTTCGGCGTCAGCGTCATGCCCAGTGCGCGCAAACGCTCGACCACGGCATCGCGCAGGTGCAACCCCGGCAGCAGATCCGAGCGGAAATCATTGGCTTTCATCCAGTCCCGGACGTGCCAGCTGCGGGTTGAGCGGGCGGTCTTGGGCGCCGCACCAGCATGTTCTTCCCACAGGTACAACGTTGCAATGGAGCCGATGACCGCGTCGACCGCCACGTTTGCCGCGGCAGGCACATCGCCGTGCCCTGACAGCGCCGCGCGCAGCGTTTGCTTGTGTGCGTCCAGTTCATTGTAATTGCCACGCATCATGGTCAGGCTTTCCCGGTCCGCCTCATTCGGGCGGATGAGGATGCCATCCAGTTGCGGGTGAACGACAGGTACCAGCTGGATCTCGCTCTGCACCGAGCCATTCTCGACGCCGGCCAGTTCCTGGATCATGCGCATCAGATTCATGCGCAATTCGTACCCGACGCCGACCAGCGCCGCCTTTTCCATATCGCGGGCGCGATCAAGCCAGCGCCACGCCGACCAGGCGAGGTACCCGATGGAAGCGGTAAGAACAAATAAGCCAGACGTCAGGAAGGTCTGGAAGGTTGCGTCGGACATAGTCTACTCCCCTTTGTTTACCTTTTAGCAAAGGTTTCCGGGTTCCGCCACTCGCAATTAATTAAGGCCAGCGACGACGCGAACGATCCGTACGCGCGCGCTCAGGCGTCAAACCGCGACCGGGGCCTTGATATGCGGATGGGACTGGTACTCGACCAGTTCAAAGTCTTCATATTCCCAGCCGAACAGGTCCGTCTTGTCCGGGTTCAGGATCATGCGCGGGCGCTCATACGGCTCGCGCGTCAGCTGCAACCGGGCTTGATCGATGTGATTGGAATAGAGGTGCGTATCCCCGAATGTGTGCACGAACTCGCCTGGCTTGAGGCCCGTGGCGCGCGCCATCATCAGGGTCAGCAGTGCATAGGATGCGATATTGAACGGCACGCCGAGAAAGACATCGGCCGAGCGCTGATAGAGCTGGCAGTTCAGACGCCCGTCCATGACATTGAACTGGAACAGGCAATGACAAGGCGGCAAGGCCATGTCCGGAACATCTGACGGGTTCCAGGCCGAAACCACCATGCGACGCGAATCCGGATTGGTTCTGATCTCGTCGAGCACCCATTGAATCTGGTCGATCACGCGCCCGTCCGGCGCCGCCCAGCTGCGCCATTGCTTGCCATAGACGGGGCCCAGATCGCCATTCTCGTCGGCCCATTCATCCCAGATCGAGACTTTGCGGTCCTGCAGCCATTTCACGTTTGTATCGCCGCGCAGGAACCAGAGGAGTTCGACAATGATCGAGCGCAAATGCAGTTTCTTGGTGGTCAGAAGCGGAAACCGTTCAGAGAGGTCAAAACGAAGCTGGCGACCAAAGACACCGAGCGTGCCGGTGCCGGTGCGATCGCCGCGCTCGACGCCATTGTCGAGAATATTCTGCAGAAGATCGAGATATTGTTGCATGCCTCGGTCATATCCCTGACTCGTCGATCAAGGCCAGTGAATTCGGGCAGTTATGGTAAACAAAATCCTGAATCTCAGCCGACAATCTGCATCACCAATCTAACGGGCCATCAAACACACTCCTGTAAGACGGATTGTAGGGAACGTTAGGGCGCTTCGGCGTTTAAAGAGATGAGTACATTAAAGAACTTAAGCCGCGACAAAAGCGGACAGGTTGCAATCCTCTTCGCACTGTCGATCATTCCGATCGTCGCCGTTGCGGGATTCGCGATTGATTTTCAGCAAACGGTAAAACGCAAAGCCAAAGTCCAGCTGGTTATGGACTCTGCGGTTCTTGCGGCCGCACGCGTGAAACAGACGGGCGCGAGCAATGAGGAAATCAAGCTCACGGTGCAACAATTCATGGATGCACAGATTGGCGGCCTTGGCGGCCTCGACTGCGATCCGACCACGGTTGTCGTGTCTGACTCGGCTGAGGAAATCGATGCCAGCATCCTGTGTGAGCAGACCACGGCCCTGATCAAGGTCGTCGGCCGGGACGAGATGCCGTTTCGCGTTTCGTCAGCTTCAGAGTACGGGATCGACAAGGTCGACGTCGCCTTCATGTTCGACGTCTCGGGCTCGATGAACAGCTCAAACCGCCTGATCAACCTGAAAGCCGCCGCGATTGAGGCGATCGACGTGCTCTTGCCGGCCGGCGCATCGCCAGAACTGATCGAAGATACGCGGCTGGCCATGGTCTCCTATAATAGCATGGTCAATGCCGGGGAGTTCTTCCCGGACGTCGCTGGCGTGCCCGCAACGCGGACCTATGAACATACCGTCCAGCCTTTGTTCACTGAAGCGGACCTGACCGAAGGCAATCTCTATGATGAGATGCATATTGGTCTGTACGACACTGATACCGGTGACCTGATCTCGGAGATCGGAGATGGCGCAAAAATCAAGATCGAAGACTGGCAGGATGATGACCTGACCATCGCCGTGACGCTCGATCCATCACATGATCTGTACGGACAAGTGGACAGTATGCGGATGCAATTGCGCGGCACCGAGTACAAGAACAAGACCGAAAACGGTGAGCCATACGCGCTCTATGGAGGCAGCGGCATTGGCTATGGCCAGGCCTGGGACATGGGTGATTTCACCATTCGCCTGCGCGCATACTCGGAAAATTATCTCGACGGCTCCAAGCTGTTCGACGAAACGATTTCCTTCTCACTGGCTCTGGAAAGTGATCTGGAACCGCAGGACAAGTCCTACACGCTAACGTCCACCTGTGTCTGGGAACGTGACGGCGCTGACAAGTTCACGGATGCAAGCCCGACTGCTGGCGGCTACCTGTCTCACCGCCAGGCCTGGTTCGTCGAGGACCGGTCCTATTCTGGCGGCGGATATTGGGAAGTCGGACATCCGAACCGTCCAAACAATAGTGCCTATGATGGCGACGAATGTCGCGACCATGATCCGGTCGAACTGACCAATGATCGCAACACGCTGACCAATTATGTGAACTCGCTGGACGCTGGTGGCTGGACCGCCGGACATCTCGGCGTGGCCTGGACCTGGTATCTGGTCGCTGAGGACTGGAAAACCGTCTTCGATGGCGACGCCGAACCGCTGGCCTATACCGAACCGGATTCGGCCAAGGCTGTGATCCTGATGACGGATGGTAGCTTCAACGCCGAAATCTATCCCGGACAGGGTGATTCTGATGCACAGGCGCGGTCGCTCTGCGACAATATGAAAGCCAAGGATGTCAAAGTCTACGCCGTCGCCCTGAACGCGCCGCAGGCCGGCAAGGATGTGTTGTCGGACTGCGCCACCGGACCTGACTATTATTTTGAACCGGAAACGGCGGCCGAATTGACGGAAGCGTATCAGAAGATCGCCACCTCGATCTCGGATCTGCGGATCTCGAAATAAGCCGTCCAGCAAATCACGGGTCAACTTAACATAAAAGGCCTCAGCATGCTGAGGCCTTTTCTACATTCATTGATCTGAGGCTCACTCCGCCGCGATCAAGGTCGTCTTCGCACGTGGCAAAGTGCCATCCGGCCAGTGCTGCCAGAGTTCTGCTTCGTGCGCGGCGGCCTTCGATACAGCCTCGTCCTTGATATGGCCATAGCCGCGGATTTCATCCGGAATTTCTGCAATCGCCACGGCGAGATCGAGATTCTTGGCCGATAGTTCGGGCAGCATGCGCAGCATATTATCGAGATACTGATCGCGCAGCTTGCGCTCCATCTGGCGTTCATCCGTCCACCCGAAAGGATCAAACTGCGTCCCGCGCAGCCATTTGAACCGTTTCAGGATCTTGAAGCCGGTCTTCATCCATGGTCCGAACGCTTTTTTCTTCAGGTGCCCATTCTCGTCCTTGCCTGAGAATATTGGCGGCGCGAGGTGATAGGACAGCTTCCCGCCTTTGAACTTCTTGGCGAGATAGGAGTCGAAGGCGCCATCCGTCCACAGGCGCGCAACCTCATACTCATCCTTGTACGCCATCAGTTTGAAGGCATAGCGCGCCACGGCCTCGCTCAGGCGTTCACCCAGCCCAGCCGCTGACTCGGCTGCGCGCACCTGGGCGACGGTCTTGCGATACTGGTCTGCATATTTCTGGTTCTGGAAGGCAAGCAGGCGCTGCGCACGATTGTCGATCAACTCGTCCAGGGACATCGGCGAAATGTGTCCGCGCGGGTCCTTGGCCGGCTCCAGGCGGCTGACATCGTAAGCGGCAATCCGGCCGACATCGAAGGCGGCCATATTGTCGTCTGCCTTCACACCATTCATCTTGATGGCGCGATAGATGCCGCGCAGCGAGACCGGAACCCGGCCTTTCTGCCAGGCATATCCAGCCATGATCATATTGGTGTAGATGGCATCGTTGAAGTACAGGATGGCCAGCGCTTCCGCGTCAAATGCGGCAAATTCGTCGGCCTGACGCTTGACCCGGGCGGCGAGCAAGTCGCTTTCAAACTTTTTCGAGCGATCGCGGATAAATTCGCTGGTCGGCGTGACATCACTATTGGCGAAAGCCGCGGTGCGATCGGCATCCATTAGGTTAAGGGCATCGCCGCCTGCTGCCACGACGAGGTCACAAGCGATGACGCAATCGGTGCTCGCTGGCGGCACCCGGCCGGTTGAAATCATGTCAGGTTCACGTGCAAAGCGCAGGTGACTGAGCACCGGCCCGCCCTTTTGCGCCAGGCCGGTCATATCCAGACTGGACGCGGCATTGCCGTCAACATGGGCGCCCATGGCGAGGATCGCCGCGACCGTGGTCACGCCGGTACCGCCGACGCCGGTGAACAGGACATTCCAGGTCCGCTCCAGGCTCGGCGTTTCCGGCAGAGGAATATAGGACGTGTCGATCTCCGGCCGCGGCTCATCCTTGGCGGTAAACTCGCCATCGGTGACCGTGATGAAGCTCGGACAAAAACCCTTGATGCAGGACAGATCAGTATTGCAGGTCGATTGATTGATCCGCCGCTTGCGACCGAGCTCGGTTTCAACCGGCTCGACCGACAGGCAGTTCGACTTCAGCGAGCAGTCCCCGCAGCCCTCGCAGACGGCAGTATTGATGAGCACACGGGTGCGGTCCGGCGTCCGCAGGCCGCGCTTCGAGCGCCGGCGTTTTTCTGTGGCGCAGATCTGGTCATAAATCAGGACGGAAACCCCGGGCGTCTCGCGCAGCTGTTTCTGGACCTTGTCGAGATCGGCGCGGTCATAGATTTTCACCCGGCGCGGCAATCCTTTGACATTGGCGTAACGGGTTGGGTCTTCGGTGACGATGACGATGGTTTCGACGCCCTCACCTTTGACCTGCGTAGCGATCTGTTGCGGCGTCTGACCGGATTCCACGGTCTGCCCACCCGTCATCGCCACGGCGTCATTATAGAGGATCTTGTACGTGATATTGGCGCCTGAGGTCACCGCGGCGCGGATCGCCAGCGAGCCGGAATGCGAATAGGTGCCGTCGCCGAGATTGACGAACATGTGGTTCTCGTCAGTGGCAAAATGCTGCCCGACCCAGGCAATGCCTTCGCCGCCCATCTGACTGGTCATGTCGGTGTTCCGGTCCGGCATGAAGTTCGCCATATAGTGGCAGCCAATTTCGGCCAGTGCGCGCGAGCCTTCTGGTACCACGGTCGATGTATTGTGCGGGCAGCCGGAACAATAGTGCGGCGTCCGCACGGTCGGCGTCGCATTGGTCCGCGCCGCTTCGCCAGCGCGGCCAACGCGCGCGAAATAGGCATCGGCCCGCGACGTATCCCAGCCTTTTGGCAAAACGCCAGCCAGCGCATCAGCGATTTCAGGCACCGGGATGGAGCTGATCTGGCTCAGCAGAGGCTTACCATCGACAGTGTGCTTGCCTTCCAGCAGCGGGCGCTGCTTGTCCTGCATGGCGTAAAGTGCCGCGCGCAATTGTTCTTCGATCAGCGGCCGCTTGTGCTCGATCACGAGCACGCGCTCCAGGCCAGCGCAGAAGCTGCGGATGCCTTCCGGCTCAAGCGGCCAGGGCATCGCCACTTTGTAGATTGTCACGCCCAGTTTTCCGGCGTCTTCCGGGCTCAGGCCAAGCGCTTCCAGGGCCTCGAACACATCGCGCGCGGCCTGTCCGGTGACGATCAGGCCGACCCGCGGCTTGGCGCTTGGCAGGATGACCCGGTCAAGCTGGTTGGCACGTACCCAGGCTTGTGCCGCCGGAATCTTGTACTGGCGCAGACGCCGTTCTTTCTCGAGCGGCGGATCCGAACGACGCATATGCACGCCATCCGTCGGAAACTCGAAATCTGGCGTCACGAAATTCATGCGATCGAGAGAGACATCGACAACCGCGCCGCTATCCATCGTGTTGGCGAGCGCGATCATGGCGCTCCAGCCACCCGTGAACCGGCTCATCGCCCAGCCATGTAGACCATAATCCAGCACGTCCTGGATCGAGGCCGGATTGAGCACCGGAATCTCGGCATCCTGCATCGCGTACTCAGATTGCGATGGCAGGGTCGAGGACTTGCACATATGGTCGTCGCCAAGGACAGCGAGCACGCCGCCAAGCGCGGACGTGCCAGCCGCGTTGGCGTGCTTGAACACATCGCCGGTGCGGTCAACGCCAGGGGCCTTGCCGTACCAGACGCCGAACAGGCCATCACGCTGCGCGCCCGGGAACAGGCCCAGTTGCTGGCTGCCCCATACGGCCGTGGCGCCCAGGTCCTCGTTCAGGCCTTCCCAGAATTTTACGTCATGCTCGTCCAGCCATTTCTGCGCCGCGCGCAATTGCTGGTCATAGCCGCCCAGCGGAGAGCCGCGATAGCCGGAAATGAAGCCGGCGGTGTTGTGTCCGGCCTGGAGATCGAGCCGTTTTTGATCAAGCGGCAGGCGCACCAGCGCCTGAATCCCGGTCATGTACGCTTTTCCCTCGACAAGATCATATTTGTCGTCCAGCGTAACTTCACGATGTTCCAAAGCGAATCTCTCCAGTGTTGCGTTTAGGTCATATATCCCAACATAATGACGAAAATACTTGTCTTCTTTGCAAGAATGCGGATAATTTGAGCAATAATATACCCAGTAATGCATTCCTTGGGGGAAAATTTGTCAGAACCATTAGATACGATTGATGCCAAGATTCTCGATCTGATTCAAAAAGACGCGTCCTTGTCCGTCGCCGACATTGCCGAACGCGTCGGCTTGTCCTCGTCGCCGTGCTGGCGCCGCATCAAGCGGATGGAGGAAGCCGGGATCATTCAGGGTCGCGTGACATTGCTCGACCGACAATCGCTCGGGCTCGGCTTTGAAGTGGTTGCGAACGTCAAACTGGCCCTGCCCAGCAAAGAGAATTTGGAGGCGTTTGAGAACCTGGTTCGCAAATGGCCGGAAGTGATGGAATGCATGACCGTCACCGGCGCCGTCGACTATATCATCCGGGTCACGACCACGGACATGTACGCTTACGACAAATTCCTGCGCGAGAAGCTGCTGGGGTCTGCATTGGTGTCGGATGTTCAATCGCGGATCATCATCAATGTCGCCAAACGCACCACCGCGGTGCCGCTTGGACTGGTCAGCGATTACGTCCCGGCGAGTTAAGGTGCGCGGCTTCCTATCCGCCTTGACCATCGCGGTCCTGGCCGCGTGTGAGCCAGCCCCATCGCAATCAGACCCTGAAGCACCGGCCGTCGTGGACGCGCCGGTCGCCGCGTCGGAACTACAAGACTATGTCAGCCGCGCGCATGCGGACAATGATCTGATCGCGCTCGGGGCCGTGGTGGCGTCGAAGGACGGGATCCTGGACATAGCCGTCGCAGGTCAGCGCGCCAAGAATGACAGCGACCCGGCCCTGACAACAGATGCCTGGCATCTCGGCTCGAACACAAAAGCGCTGACGGCCTTGCTCTATGCCCATCTGGTTGAGCGCGGTCTGGCGGAATGGGGCGCGACGCTTCCAGAGCTGTTTCCTGAGCTCGCAGACGAGATGGACCCGGCCTGGCAGGAGATCACGATCGAAGACCTGTTCGCGCATCGATCGGGCCTGAAACAGTTGGGCGGATTCTGGCTCAATGCCCGTCGGAACGATGATCGCAGCGTTCCCGATCAGCGCGCAGAAACGGCCCGCGCGGTGCTGACCGAGCCGCCAAGCAAGACGCCCGGTGAGTTCGACTACAATAATCTCAACTACATTCTGGCTGGCGCGGCGATGGAGTCGATCCTGTCGGCGCAAGCTGATTTACCCAATTCCTGGGAAGCGGCGATGCAGGTGTTGATCTTTGACCGGCTCGCGCAAGAGCATCATCAGACTGGATTTGGTTTCGGCCCGCCTCCGGAAGGATTGCAGGGTCATCTCATCGTATTGGGCGCGTTCATGAACCCCGTCGGACGGGGCAAGGCGGCGGACAATCCCATGGTGCTCGGACCTGCTGGAACCTTGCACGCAACAATGGAAGCTCATGCTGCACTGGCGCTTGAATTCCTGAAGGATGATAGCGCAATTGTACCGTTGGCGATGCGGGAGAAACTGTTCCTGCCGCATCCCGATACTGCGGGTGATTACGCGATGGGCTGGGGCGTCTATGATGACCCGACTTATGGCAGACTGCTGCTGCACTACGGGTCCAACACGATGTGGACATCGCGTATCATCATCGCGCCGGACCTCGATCGGGTGGTCATCGTCAACACCAATCAGTTCTCGGACGCAGCTCAACAGGCCATACGAAGCGTCAGTGTGAACGTGCTTGACGCGGCCATCGCGGAGCAAGCCCCTCAATAAGCCTCTACGCGCGTCACGTGACCGTCTGACTCCGCATAAGTCTCGACCGTACCGCTTGGCCAGGTCTCCAGCCGCGCGCGCATTCTGGGGCTCGCACGATCGCCGCCGAACAGAGCCTCGGATTCATAGCTGAGCCAGGCCAGCGGCGCCTGATGCGTGGCCGTAGCGCTGGCGTTTCGGATCGTCTCCATGATCGCCGTAATCACCTCGCGCGGCGGATAGATCAGAAACACGGAATGATAGACCACAGTCACGCCGGATGCCGGGCGATTGGCGAGGCGCTCGGTCAGCCAGCTCAGCGCGTCGGCTTGCTCTACCTGGGTGCCGGCGTCTTGCGCCAGCGCGATGGCCGCGTCGAGACGGTTCAAACGCTCGTCCTGGTCCGGCCAGGTATAGCATTTCAGGCGCCGCGCCTGGTCCGGGTCTGACAGATCGACGGGCTTCAGATCACAGGCGGCGCGACTGGCAATCTGCAGGTCAGTGTCGAGATGATCCGGCACTGGCGCGCGCCAGTCCGTTCGGATGGTAACGTTACTCTCGCCGCTCCGTTGCCAGGACTCCGTTGCATAATTGAATCGGTCCCAATTTTGATTGAGCCCGGCACTGGCGCCAAGCTCCAACAGGTGCAGCGGCTGTTGAAAACGCGCTGCCAGTTTAAGAAATCCTGGCAGAAGTATAATCGACCGGCGCGTCTCATTCGTTTGCGGTGGACTTTGAATAAAGGCGCGCACGTGATCCACATTGGCGCCGAGCCAGGCCTTCGCCACGGTCCAGACCCGGCCCATATCCCAGTCGCTCATTGAAGCAGGGTACAGCGCTGCAAGGTCCGGCGCCTGACCGCTGAGGACGGCATGATGCAGCGCCCCGGCCAGACGCAATCCAAGCGCATCCTTGCGGGGATTGGTTGCCCAGTCACCGCAAATGTCCACGATCGGACCACCTGTTTCAAAATCGGCTGCGAACCGTTTCAGGAGCGCCGCCGTAAAGGGCGAGCCAAGCTCAGCGCACCACTTTGCCTGCTCGGCAAAGTGGTCCGTTATTTTTGCGCTATTCAGCAAGGCAGATTTAGGCCCGCTCCACGCACATGGCGATGCCTTCGCCGCCGCCAATGCAAAGCGAGGCCACGCCCTTCTTCACATCGCGATCTTCCATCGCCGCGAGCAGCGTGATCAGGATTCGCGCGCCCGACGCCCCGATCGGGTGGCCCATCGCGCAGGCGCCGCCATTGACGTTGACCTTGTCATGACTGAGGCCGAGTTCCTTCATCGCAATCATTGGCACGACCGCGAAGGCCTCATTGATTTCCCAAAGGCCGACATCGTCCTTCGACCATCCGGCTTTGGTGAGGGCTTTTTCCATGGCCGGAACCGGCGCCGTGGTGAAATTCTCAGGCTCGTGCGCGTGGCTCGAGGAGGAGATGATTTTGGCAATTGGCGACAGACCGCGCGACTTGGCTTCGGATTCCTTCATCAGGACCAAAGCTGCCGCGCCGTCTGAAATCGCCGAGGCGTTCGCAGCCGTCACGGTGCCATCCTTGTTGAAGGCCGGACGCAGGCTCGGGATCTTGTCCGGGCGCGCCGTGCGCGGCAGCTCGTCCGTATCGACAGTGGTTTCGCCTTTGCGGCTCTTGATCGTTACCGGCGCAATCTCGCGCTTGAACTTGCCGGCTTCGGTGGCGTCCTGCGCGCGCTGCAAGGTTTCGAGCGCGTAGGCATCCTGTTGCTCACGCGTGAACTGGTACTTCTCGGCGATCATGTCAGCGAACACGCCCATCGGGCCGCCGGCATAAGCATCGGTCAGACCGTCCAGCGCCATGTGATCCTTGGCGCCCATATCGCCATACTTGTGGCCTTTGCGGACATCCATGAGATGCGGCGCATTGGTCATGCTTTCCATGCCGCCAACGATGACGATATTGGCATCACCGGATGCAATGGACTGGCGCCCCATGACCGCGGCCTGCAAGCCGGAGCCGCACATCTTGTTGATCGTGGTGGCCTCGAGCCCCTTGTCCATACCAGCCTTGAACCCGGCCTGACGGGCAGGCGCCTGGCCTTGTCCGGCCGGCAGGCAGTTGCCCATGATAATCTCGTCGGCTTCGTCGGCGCCGAGCCCCGCTTCGTCAACCGCCGCCTTGACCGCAATCGCGCCAAGCTCGTTCGCAGACATTGCAGAGAGATCGCCGAGCAATCCTCCCATTGGTGTACGGGCCATTCCAACGATGACAACCGGATCTGTCTCAGACATGGGAAAACTCCTTCAGGGTAGTTTTGATTTATTGTGCACCTGCGAACAAATGGGGTGGAATAGGCCCCTGCGTCAAGTCACTCCTTGGTCGAATTTTCTGCGTCGCGACTAGCGGACCCGCTGCGGCGCCGTTGCATCGAGGGTCACCGCCCGATCCATGATGTCGATCAATTCATCATTCACCTGATCGACAGCATAGACTTTGACATGGCGCAGCGATTTGCCGGTGCCTTCGATCCGATCGAGATAATCATTGGCCAGTTCGGCGCCCTGCCAGAGCTGGAGATTGCAGCGGTCAGCCTGCCCCATCACGGAAAACACACGTTCATTGCCGCTCCAGCACGGAAACCCCCAGGCAAGTTTCACGGTCAGATGCGGCCAATGCTGTTTAATGGCGTCTTCGAGCGCGACAGCGATGGCGCCCTGATGTGGTTCCAGATCGTCGAGATATGCGCGTACCGTTTTTGGCTTCGGCATGGTTCCATTCACCCATCATTGCGTACCCGGAACAAGTCATAACCCAATGTGCGCCGCACAAACCATAGGCAGGTGAAATTTTTTTCAGGTACGAAAAAGGGCGACCGCGCGGGTCGCCCTCTTGAGAAAATGAGGATCGGTTTACCAGATCCGAATGCGCTCTTCCGGCGGTATATAGAGTTCATTGTCGGGACCGACATCAAACGCTTCATACCATTCGTCGAAATTGCGGACGATGCCGTTGACGCGATAATATGGCGGGCTGTGCGGGCCGCGAATGATCTGCTGGCGCAGCGCTTCTTCGCGATACTTGTTCCGCCAGGCTTGCGCCCAGGCCATGAAGAAACGCTGGTCACCAGTATACCCGCCGAGCACAGGGGCTTCTTCATCAGCACTGATCTCGCCGTCGCCATTGGTGTCGAGGCTCATCTTGTAAGCCTTGTACGCCATGGAGAGGCCACCGAGATCGCCGGTATTCTCACCGAGACCAAGGCGTCCATTGACGCAGGTCTCACCCTCATCGAGCGGGCAGAACTGATCATATTGTCCGACCAGCGCGTCTGTGCGGGCAACGAAGGACTCCTTGTCTTCCGGCGTCCACCAGTCGCGCAGGACACCGTCACCGTCTGATTTCGAGCCCTGATCATCAAACCCGTGTCCGATTTCGTGACCGATCACGCCGCCAATCGCGCCGTAATTGATCGCCGGGTCGGCATCGAGATTGAAGAATGGCGGCTGCAGGATCGCAGCCGGGAAAACAATCTCATTCCGGTTCGGGCTGTAATAAGCATTGACGGTTTGCGGCAGCATGAACCATTCGGTCTTGTCGATCGGCTGACCGAGCTGACTGATCATGTCCTCGAACGCCCAGGTATTGGAGGCGATCGAGTTTCCGAACGCGCTGTCGGAAACCTGCAAGTCATCAAAGGTCTCGAACTTTTCAGTATAGCCAATCTTCGGCGTGAACTTGGACAGCTTGTCGCGCGCCTGGACCTTGGTTTCGTCACCCATCCAGTCAATCTCGTCGAGATTGTCGGCCATTGCGAGGCGAAGATTGGCAACGAGCTCGTCCATCGCCGCCTTGTTCTCGGTTAGGAAGTAACGCTCGGCATAGACCTTGCCGACCGCTTCACCAAGCGCGCCTTCGACGGCCTGTACGCCGCGCTTCCAACGCGGGCGTTGTTCTTCCTGGCCGCGCAACTGCTTGGCGTAGAAATCAAATGACGCGTCATCGATCTCCTTCGGCAGGACCGCCGAGAAATCGGAAAGCAGGTGGGCCGACAAATAGGCCTGCCAGTCTTCCATCGATGTCGCGTTCATCACGTCGAAAATGCCGGCAATACCGCCGCCTGAAATCTTTGCGACTTGCTCTTCGTTGAGGCCAAGTTCGGCGATTTCGTCTGCATCCGGGGTGACCTGACGGACGACGAACTGTTCCTGCTCACCAAGACCGAGCTGATCGAGCATGGCGGCAAGCGGGAAGTCGCCGGCGAGGCCAAGCAGTTCGTCTTTCGACATCTTGTTATAGGTCAGATTGCGGTTACGCCCGACGGTGCGGTCCCAATGCGCTTTCGCAATTTCAGTCTCGAGCGCCATGACGCGCGCTGCCGCGTCTGCAGGATCGTCATATCCGGCTTTCTCCAGCAGGAAGGTCAGGTAAGCGAGATAGCCTTCGCGCGTTTCGACATTCTTGCCTTCGTCGGTCAGGTACAAGTCGCGATCCGGCAGCCCGAGGCCTGCCTGCGTGACGTAGAAAATATAGTTTTCCGTGTCCTTGGAATCGACATCAACGAAACCGGCAATCGGCGACGAGAAGCCGACTGTCGACATGACCGCAGCAAGATCTTCCTTGCTCTCAATGGCCTGAATGCGGTCGAGATAGGACTGCACTGGCGTCAGGCCGGCAGCTTCGATCGCGTCAGTGTTCACATAGGCATTGTAATAGGCGGCAACCTTGCCTTCCAGCGTCGATGGATCGGGCTTGGCCTCTGCCAGATCATCGATGATGAACTTAACCCGCTGCTCGGACTTTTCGCGGAGCAGAGAGAAGGCCCCATAGCGGGTGCGGTCGGCAGGCATTTCGAATTCATCATACCAGGTGCCGTTGACATAGCGGAAGAAGTCATCGCCCGGTGCAACCGACGCATCCATCGAATAGAGATCGAGGCCGAACTCGCCCCAGTCGTCGCGCGAAACCGTTTCGACGACGCGCTCGTCGGCGGCCGCTTCGGCCGAATCTGAAGGTGCAGCCGTTTGCGTCGCTTCTTGCGCGCCGCAGGCTGCGAGCACGGCCGCCGCCGCCCCCGTTAGCAATAATTGTTTCATGGTTTTCTCCCTGAACATGGAAAACAGTCGTGATGTTTTTTTGTTTATTCCGCCGGCGCAGGCTGCGGCTGACCACCGCTTGTGCCGATCAGTTCTTCGCTGTCGATCGTAACTTCGCCCGTATAGGACTCGCCGATCTTACGATATGGTCGTCCGGCCCAGCTCCACCGGAAAACACGTCCGATCTCGACGCCGACTGCATACAGGGTAGGTACCAGTAGCAGCGACACGAAGATCGCAAACGCCACCGCATAGCCGAGCGATATCACCATCGGCTTGAGGAATTGCGCTTGCATCGACCGCTCGGCAATGAGCGGTAGAATACCAACAAAAGTTGTCACCGAGGTCAGCAGGATCGGCCGGAAGCGCGACACGCCGGCATCGACCAGTGCCTGCACCGCGCCGACGCCTTCTTCCCGTTTTCGGTTCACGAAATCGACCAAGACGAGGTTGTCATTGATCACAACCCCCGCAGCCGCCGCGATCCCGAAAATCGAGAACATGGCCATCGACGTCCCCGTGATCCAATGTCCCATCACGGCGCCGGTCAACGCGAACGGAATCGCCGTCATCAGCAACAGAGGTTGCGCATAGGATCGGAACGCCACGGCCAGCACGATATACATGCAGATGATCGCGCCAACCGCCAGCATGTTGAGCTCGCGGAAGAAGCGCTGTTCTTCCTCAAACCCGCCAGCAGCGCCACGTTCTACATCCGGGAACTGCTTCTCGAAATCAGGCCAGAAATTGACATTCATGTCGGCCATGACCTGACCGCGACCGCCATCGCCCTTCACTTCCGCATAGACCGAGACCGAGCGGGTCCGGTTACGACGGAGAATGCGGTTGATACCAGGCGCATACGTAAACTCGGCCACCTGCGTCAGAGGCAGTTCACGGCCATCCGCAGTTCGGATGCGCAGATTGTCGAGACTGTCGAGATCCGTGCGCGCCGACTTTGGCAGGCGAACCATGACGCGAACGTCTTCGCCATCGCGCGGCAAGCGCTGAACCTCCTCGCCAAAATAGGCCTGGCGAACTTGTCTTGAAACATCAGCAAGCGAGACGCCGAGCGCTTCCGCGCCAGGTTTCAGCTCGATCCGAAGCTCATCAGCGGCCGCCGTGAGGTTGTCGCCGATATCGTAAGCTGCCGCATAGGTCGCAAGCTGCTCCTGGACCACCGCGGAGGCTTCTCTCAGGCGATCAAGGTCCGGATGGTTGAGCGCAAATCGCACACCGGTATCGTTTTCATTGTCGGTGAAATCGAATGTGATCTCTTCTGCATCCTGGATCGGACCAACCAGATCGCGAATTGTCTCGGAGATTTCGCGCGTTGAAAGCAGTTCAGGGCGGTTCTCCGGCGGCACCAGACCGATCCAAGCCTGAACCCGGCTGTTCGATGCAACGATCGACGCATCCTTGATGACGCCGCCATCATAGTCGCCAATTGTGCGATTGATCTGACTGTCCCATTTCGAATTCAGCTGGGCCTTGGCGGATGTCACACCTGATGCCAGCTGGTCACGTACGTCGAGCGTCCGTGAGAACGGGGTTCCGTCCGGCATTTCAATCTCGACCTGCACGAGATCGCTTTCAATCTCAGGCATGAATTTGAACGGCACGATCCGGTTGCCAACCAGCATGATCGCAAAGCCGAATACGATGAAGAAAAAGACGATGGTCGCGTAACGCATGCGCAGCGCGAACTCGAGCACTGGCTTGTAAATGTTCTGCGCAAACCAGAGCAGACTATCAGCAATGCGTTGCTGGAACCGCGCGAGCGCGTTTTGCTTCGTCTTGTCTTCTTTTTTCATGTGCGACAGGTGCGCCGGCAGAATGAACATACATTCGATGATCGAGAACACGAGCGAGGCGATGACCACGAATGTGATCTGCTGCGTAAACGCACGCGTCGGTCCCGTGAGCAGCGCCCATGGCGCAAAGGCGATAATCGTGGTGATGACGCCGAACACGACCGGCTTCAGCACCAGTTGTGTGCCGACAATGGCCGCATCCAAACCTTCCCTTCGCCCGGATTCCACCTCTCGGTGGATATTCTCGCCGACCACAATGGCATCATCGACGATGACCCCGATGACCAGCAGGACCGCAAAGGTCGACAGCACATTCCAGGAAACACCGAAAAGCGGCATCAGCAGGATCCCGCCGGCAAAGGCTGTGATAATCCCGATGGTAACCCAGAACGCCACGATCGGGCGCAGGAACAGAATCAGGACCAGCATCACCAGCACCGCGCCAAGCAGAGCCGATTCCGAAATCAGTTTCATCCGCGCCTGGAAGGGCTGGGAATTGTCCCAGAGAATATCGATCTTCATGCCGCCGGGCAGGATGCCCGATGACGGATTGTTGGCGCGATCGATATAGTCGCGGAAATTGTTGGCATAGGAGACAATGTCCATCTTGTCCGGCTGGACCACCATGACGAAGGCGGTCGGGCGGTTGTCGAACGTGGCATCCAGATCGGCATCGATAAAGCCATCAATCACCTGCGCAACGTCGCCGACACGAATTGTGCCCTGCGCGTTAGACTGGCGTACGATAATATTCTCAAACTGCTCTTGCGTGTCGGCCAAGGCGCGCGCGGTCATCGAAACATCGCCAACGCTGGAGCGAATCTGCCCGCCTGAAGAGTTCAGCGACGATTGCCGGATCGCCTGCGCCACTTCGGTGAAACTCAGATTGTATTGGCGCAGCGCGGTCTCAGAAACTTCGATCGAAACTTCTTCGGGCAAAGTCGCCTGCAACACGGCCAGTTCGCCACCACTAATTTCAGCAATGTCATCGCGCACATCGTCGGCGACGCGTTTCAGCGTCAGGGCATCGACGTCGCCGTGAATGGCCATGCCGAAGTACCAATCGCGCTGTTCCCAGCGCTGCACCTGCGGCTGGAACGCCGCCTGCGGAAGGTTGTTAATCTGATCGACGCGCAGTTTGATCTCATCAATGAAGACCTGCATGTCGATATCGTCGCGCCCGCGAATATTGACCACCGCGAAACTTTCGCGCGCGATCGAGGTGATGCGATCAAGGCCATCAATGTCCGCGACAGCTTCCTCGATCCGGGTAATGATCTGTTCTTCGACATCCTGGGGCGACGCCCCGTTCCACGTCATTGTCACAGACGCACCGGCGACTGGAACAACCGGGAACATTTCGCGCTCCATCGAGTTGAACCCAAGCACGCCGCCGATAAACGCGACGACCATGAGCAAATTCGCGGCAACCGCGTTACGTGCAAACCAGGATACCATGCCGAACATTATTGGCCTCCATCACCTGTTGAAGCGATCACTTCGGTGGCCACATCGGCAACACCGTCTCGCTCATTGTCGTCGGCGGTCGAATTTGCCGCCTCATTGTGATTCTTGATCGTTCCGTCGTCGAGCCGTTCGAGAATGGTGATGCTCATGCCGTCATTCGATCCACGAATCGGGCTGACAATGGCCAGCTCTCCGACGCCGACTTCATCACTTCGGAACCAGGCCCCGTCCGCCGAACTGTAGACCAGATCAACCGGGAAGATCCGTAGCTCGCCCGCTTCCGGGTCGCCAATAAAGATATTGTTACCACCGCGAATAGAGGAGCGCGGGGCGACCAGCAGGTCCTCGATGCGCGTGCCATCAATTTCCGCAGAGACGAACAGACCCGGCGCCATCGGCGCGCCATCATCAGCGCTCGCGCCATATGGATCATTGAGTTCGGCGATCACGTTGATCAATCGGGTTTGCGAATTGACGGCCGCGGAAGAGCGCGTGACACGACCGATCCACTGGCGCTCGACGCCGGCAACGGGCGCTGAAAAGACAACCCGCGGCCCCTGGACCTCTGCTGTTTCGGCAAAAGCCAGCGGCAATCCGAGTTGCCCCAGCTGCTCATCGGTGATCGGCAATGCCACCTCGACCACATCTGTCGCGAAGACGCGGCCCAGCGATTGGCCCGGCGAAGCAAACTGGCCGACATCGACATTCTCTTCACGAACGCGGCCATCAAACGGCGAGACGACCGCCGTACGGGCGAGCGCGAGTTCGGCGTCTGCCAGTTGGGCTTTTGCAGATTCCAGCGCTGCTTCGGCCTCGGCCATCTGCGGCTCGCGTCGGGCCAGCGGGCTTGAGTCGGTGATGCCCAGATTGTCCAGATCCTGACGGGCAACTTCAGCTTCAGCGACCTCGCGGGCGAGGCGCTGTTCAGCGCTTGCAACGCCGGATTGCGCACGCACGACGGCGAGCTGATAGTCCGCTGTTTCCAGACGCACCAGAACCTGTCCGCGGCGAATGAAGCCGCCATCAATAAAGTCAGGCGAGACGTAAGCAATTCGGCCCGCGATTTGCGGCGCCACGACGATTTCGCGCTGTGGTCGCACTTCGCCCTGGGCATTGACGGTGAAATTCAGGTCTTCGACCCCGACCCGCTCGGCAAACACCGAGAGACCCGCAAATTTTTCGTCGGCCTGCTCGGGCTCGGGTTTCAGGACCTGAATAGTCATGAAGGCCGCTGCCCCCATGCCCGCCAGGGCAAGGACAGTGAAAACGATGGATATGATACGACTCATGGGAGGACTGCCACTTCCGGGCTATTTGCGCTCGCGGAGGTCGGGGCTGCGGGTTCTGCCACAGGCAATCCACCTCCGAGAGCAAGATGAAAACTTACTCGATTAGACGCGCGGGCCGAGCGGGCGGCAATCACATTGCTTTCCGCATTGAGGCGACGCGTCTGGGAGTCGATCAGATTGAAGATCGACACCAGGCCGTTCGTATACTGGCGGGTTGCCAGCTCTTCAGCCAAGCGAGCTTCTTCCAGGGCTCGCGCCTGCGCATTTTCCTGTTGCGCCAACAGTGAATCTGCCGCTAGGGCATCTTCAACTTCCCGCCACGCCGTCAGCGTCGTCGCGGCATAGGTTTCAACCGCCGCACGGGCCCGTGCTACCGCGGCATCTCGATCTGCATCCAGCGACCCACCATTGAAGATGGGCGCCGTCAGGCTTGCAATCAGGCGCGCAGCCACGCGGCTTGGGTCGAGTGCGTCAGCGAAATCGGTTTCGGAATTTGATACCGAGCCGGTCAGGCGAAGCGCTGGCAACATGGCCAGGCGAGCCTGTTCAGCCCGTAGTCCCGCCGCCGCCACGCGCGCTTCAGCAGCAGCGATATCCGGGCGACGTGACAAGAGCAGCATCGGGCTTGCTGCCGCAGAGATCGGTTCGAGCGGCGGCAGCTCTGCCAAGGCGTCCAATTCTGCAGACGGATAGCGGCCGAGCAGAATTTCCAGACGCCGCGAAGCATTGCCGCTGGCCTGTCGCCGCCCGGCAATAGACGCTTCAGCGGAGGCCTGCGTCGTGCGTGCGGTGCGCACGTCCAATGCCGTCGCCAGACCGCGAGAGAACCGGCGCTCGGTGAGCTCGAGGGCGCGGGTCCGTGCTTCAAAGGTCTGAACCGCGACGCGTTCCTGCGCCAGGGCTTCATTGAGATCAAACCAGGCCGATGCGGTTTGCGCGGCCAGGGCCAGGCGCGCGGATGCGAGGTCTGCTTCGCTGGCAATCAGATCCGCCTCTGCGGCATTGATTCCGGCGCGCAAACGGCCCCAAAGATCGACTTCCCAGCTCAAATCCAGGCCAATCCCGAACGAGGAATTGTCGGTTCGGGAATCGGTTGCGGGAATATAATTGCTGGTGCCGCCGCCGGACAAAGAGCCCGAAAGATTCGGCAAGGTCCGGCCATACGTGCTGCGCGCTTGTGCGCGCGTCGCCTCGACCGCGTAAAACTGGGACCGGATCGATGGATTGGCCGCCAGCGCTTCGTTGACCAGATCAATGAGCATCGGGTCATTGAACTGGGCCAGCCAATTGGCGTCCGGAGCTTCCCCCGCCACGCCCAAAACGGCCCACGTGTCCGGAGCATCGGGCGCAACCGGGAACACAACCAGGGGTTCGCCCCCGATACTGGGAAGACTAGGCACGGTTGAACACGCGCCGAGCGCGAGCACACCAAATGCGAGACCTGCTTGCTTCATTTATACCTCTCAAGCCTGGACCGTGGCTTTACGCCCGCCCTATTCGACTGTCAACAAAAAATTATCGTTTTTCAATAATCATGAAAAAGCTTTCAGACTTGCCCATCGCGTCATGCGCTGTATACGCGCTGCAAACCCATACAGACCACCATGATTGGAATTTCGGGGCGGCAATGTCACAAAATAACGGACAAATCCAGCCCGATCCGCCGCGACGCATTCGCGATTTTCTGGTTTTGACGCTCGGCGCTGTTGCGGTGCTGACCTTACTCTACGTCACCGGAGCCGTCGGATTGGTGGAATGGATCACCGGCGCCATCGTGATGTCGACCGGGGCCCTGGCCTTCTTTGTCGGCTCCGCTCCCGGTGGGCGTAAAGTCTCTGAACCGACGCCTGTTCGACCCGATCCTGCCGCGCCACAGAGCCCGACCGAGAATGCGGTCGAGCCATTCGTTCTGGCCTTGCCACTGCCCGCGCTTCTGATTGCGCCGGGTGGCACGGTTGAAACTGCCAACATTCATGCCAGAAACCTGTTTCGCATCGATGCAGCCCCTCGGCCGTTTCCGAGCGCCATGCTGCGCCAGCCGGACCTGCTCGCGGCGGCAGAACGAGTCGCGCGTGACGGCGCCGAAGAGCGGATCGAATTCACTCAGCATGGCGAAGCCGAGGTCTGGATGGCGCACATTCGGGCCGGCCTCGAACCCGGCTCGGTGATCATGGTGTTTGAGGACCTTACGGCCGTGCGCCGCGCCGAGCGTGCCCGCGCCGACTTTCTTGCCAATGCCAGCCACGAGCTGCGCACGCCTTTGACCGCAATTGGCGGGTTCATCGAAACTATGCGCGGCCCGGCCAAGGACGATAAAGAGGCGTGGGATGGATTTCTCGAGATTATGGGCCAACAGACCGAGCGCATGCAGCGTCTCGTCGCCGACCTGCTATCCTTGTCGCGCATCGAGTTCAGTGAACACCGCGCCCCGAAGACGCAAGTCGACATTCTGGACCTGACACGCAAAACCAGCCTCGCTTTGACTCCGCTCGCCGAAGATGCCGGAATCCGGCTCTACTTTGACGGCCCGCAAAAACAGATCGGTGTCATTGCGGACAGTGATGAGCTCGCGCAGGTCATCCAGAATCTTGCCAGCAACGCAATTAAATATGCGCGTGAAACCGGAGAAGTTCAGATCCTGATCGGCGAAGCCGCGACTATGGGCGACGCCGCGACGGCCTGCAGCCGTCAGTCCGACGAAGCCAAGCGCGCAGTCTTGCTACAGCCCTATGCCTCGACCGAAGTTCCCGCTGTCTGGGTGCGCGTCACCGACAATGGCGCCGGGATCTCGGAACAGCACCTGCCGCGCCTCGGCGAACGTTTCTACCGCGTCGATGAAAGCCGCGGCGGCAAGATCGAAGGCACTGGTCTCGGGCTCGCCATCGTCAAGCACATCATGGCCCGCCATCGCGGCGGCCTTGCGGTTGAAAGCGTCGAAGGCGCTGGCACCGCGTTTGGAATCTGGATGCCGCGATTGCCGGATGACCCAGCTGCAGACCCCATATAATCCGCCGCCAACCGACTTGTTGAAGACGCTCTATTCAGATGACTGGATCGTGGTCTGCGACAAACCCAGCGGACTGCTCAGCGTGCCCGGACGCGGCCCGGAAAAAGCCGTGTGCGCCAGCGCCCTCTTAAGCGCGCGCCATGGCGAGGTGCTGATCGTTCACAGGCTCGACATGGACACGTCCGGTCTGATGATCTTTGCGCGCACCAGGGAGTCCCAGCGCACGCTATCCATGGCGTTCGAAAAACGGATCGTCGAGAAAGGCTATGAAGCCCTGATCGCCGGGTCGCCTGATATGGATCACGGCACGGTCAATGCGGCGA
>SPJK01029162.1_pt1 | contig 27735 bp, 20 predicted proteins | sample 3741771 | NCBI WGS metagenome assembly SPJK01 (sample SAMN10925997, study PRJNA522277) | cold seep metagenome | isolation source: Elba SIP-enriched marine methane seep metagenome, extraction at timepoint T2 | place: Italy: coast of Elba, Mediterranean Sea
CTATTAACCTCAAAATATACCAACATGAAAAACCTATTTGTCTTATTTGCCCTAACCCTATTTGCTTTTTCCTGTGAACAGTAGGATGTACAAACGACAGAAATTACACTTCGTTTTTATGCGATCTATGCCTGTGGGCAAGAAACAGACCTTCGCGATGAAACCCCTGCCGCCTGGGCCGATCGGGTTACCGATCTGGTTGAAGAAAGCGGCGTTGAGGTAATCACTTACGAACTCGACTTTGAAAAACAGGGCGACCAGGGCTGGTGCGGCAACTGCCAGCGTTCTGGTGATCTGATCCGTGTAAGTGTAGCCTTAGATGACGAAGAAGCACTTCGCGACTTGGGCTTCGTAGACTAAACTGGACGTTCGGCAAAAGTCCAACTAAGACACCTAACTCCTTTGCTACGAAAATTCGCGCTCTCTCACTATTACACTATGCACCTATTAATCCATATTCTTAAACACCCAATGTAGAAGTCCTTTGATTCAACATACGCGATCCGCGTCCGATTTGGGCGCGGATCTTTTTTGTGGGTAACTCTCAGGCAATGCGTAGTTCTTTTTTGAGAATTTTGCCGGTAGCAGACATCGGCAGCGCGTCCAGGAATTCGATGTGTCTAGGGTATTTGTAAGAGGCAATGTGGTCTTTGGTCCACTCACGCAATTCATCAGCACCAATGCTTTGACCATCCTTCAAGACGACGAAAGCTTTGATTTCTTCTCCCATAGCTTCATCGGGGATGCCGATCACGGCTACCAATGAAACGGCTTCGTGCTTCATCATCACCTCCTCCACTTCTCTCGGATAGACATTTAATCCGCCGCGGATGATCATATCCTTAGTCCGATCCACGATGTAGAAAAAGCCATCTTCATCTTTTATCGCTACGTCTCCGGAATGCATCCAACCACCACGTAGCACTTCCTTGTTGACTTCGGGGCGGCGATAATACCCCTTCATTACATTGGCCCCGCGATAGATCAATTCGCCTTTTTCTCCTACCGGCACCTCTTCATCATTTTCATCAACCACTTTCACTTCTACCCCCCAAACCGGTGTACCGATGGAACCAGGCTTTCGCCCAACCGACAATTGATTAAAGGTGACCACTGGTGAGCCTTCTGACATGCCATACCCTTCAATAATAGGCACCTGGAAACGAGCTTCGAAATCTTCCAGCACTTTGACGGGAAGGCTCGCACCGCCTGACACACAGATGCGCAATTTATCAGAGATCGCAGCATAGTCAAATTGGTCGCTTGTCACTTGAAGCAAGCCCCAGTACATGGTGGGTACACCGGCAAAAACGGTTACCTCATGCTGTTGCATAAGTCCGAAGACTGCCTCTCCATCGAAACGCGGTAGTAAGATGCTGGAGGTCCCACGGTACAGGCCTGCATTCATCAGTACGGTCATCGCAAAGATGTGAAACAGTGGAAGTACAATCAATTGCGTGTCTTCTGACTGGAGGTCAAGTAGATCGGCCGAAAGAATGGCATTGGTCAGTAAGCTTGAGTGGGTCAACTCTGCTCCCTTGGGTCGTCCGGTAGTGCCAGAAGTATAAATGATCACGGCCGTATCCTCCGCTCCGGTAGCCGCTGCGTCGCCTTGTGGCGATTGGTTGGCCATCAACTGCCCTAAGGTTTGCGTGCCTTCAATAGAAGATGGCATATCAGGGCGCGGCATGATCATAAAGAAGTGTTCGCAACCACTGGCTTCCTGGAAACCCGCATGCCCCATCTGCCCCATCGGAAGTTGGTCGGTCCCGGTAAAACAGAAATAGGCCTTGGCCTGGCTATCAGTGAGGTGATAGGCGATCTCATCTTTCTTTAATAAAACACTCAAAGGAACAACCGCAGCTCCTGCTTTAAGAATACCGAAATAGACAATCGGAAAATACGGTAGGTTAAGGCAACTGATGGCAATTGCATCACCCTCTCCTAAACCGAGTGCTCGCAAGCCATTAGCTACCTGATTTGCCGCGCCATTCACCTGGGCAAAAGACAAGGTAGTGTCGGCAAATGTATAAGCCGCTTTGTTCGGGTAGCGGCGAGCAGTGTCTTCCAGCAGAACGGAGAGGTTGAGCATGTTGGCTTCTGTTTTGATGAATGGAGGAATTCAGGCGATAAGCGGTTGGAATTCGTACTTAATCATACGAAAAATACCAATCTTCCAACTGATTCGTGCCACAATTGTTTACATTTACGCAGGAGAGTAAGCGAGTGGTAATCGGTTTCCACTGTTTACAACCCTCCTTCATGCTTCAACACTATACAACACGATTGCTCCAGCGGTGGAGCAAGGCTATCTTCTTTAGTTAGCCGCTATCCCTAGTTATTATTGTCTGTTTTCCCGTCTGATACCGCAATCATCTAGTACACCCCAGTAGACGAATCCAGTGGGATCGGCCCCACCGGCCATACGCTACCCGAACGGCTGAACACGCTAGTATTTACTAACGGTTCATACCCCCCTTGTTATGCAAACAAAGCATCCTGTAACCAGTGGTCGTGGGTTGCTCCATTTTCTATTGGAGAAACCGCAACTGCCCCTAAAAACACGCACCGCCCGCTTTCATGAATTCCTCGGTGCACTGAAAGAACAACAGCATTATTCTTATCAAAGAAAACTGTTGTCAGCAACTGGCCCACGGGTGATCATTGAAGACCCCTATACTGGCCAAGAGCGCGAAATGCGGCTGTTCGCATCGAACAACTACCTGGGCCTTGCCACGCATCCCCATGTCATTCGCTCGGTCCAACAGGCCGCGAAAAAATATGGCGTGGGTATGGGAGGACCACCTCTGCTCAATGGCTACAGTAGCCTGATGCAAGCGGTAGAGGAACAGCTCGCTGATTTCAAAGGTCAGGAAGCTGCCGCCATCTTCCCCGCTGGCTTCATGACGAACCTGGGAGCCATTGGTGCGCTATCCCAGAAAAATGACCTGGTTATCCATGACCAACTCAGCCATGCTTCGCTGCACGACGCCTTAGCTTTGGCGGGTGCGCGATCGGTACGTTTCGCCCATAACAATATGCAACAACTGGAGAAACTACTACAAGAAAAAAGTAGTGAATTTGTCAATCGCTATGTAGCGGTGGAAGGAGTTTATTCTATGGATGGCGATGTAGCTCCCCTGGATCAAGTAGTGGCCTTATGCCAAAAGTATGACGCATTCAGTATTGTCGACGATGCTCATGGCACCGGTGTGCTTGGCCCCAATGGCGAAGGTACTACCGCGCATTTCGAACTTGAGAAGGAAGTTGACTTGATCACAGGGACATTTAGCAAAACCTTTGCGGTAACGGGTGGATTCCTGGCTGGCGACAAAGACCTCATCGAGTACATACGGTACTTTGCCCGGCCATACATCTTTTCGGCAGCCTTACCGCCTACTACTTTAGCAGCTGTAAAGGCTGGTCTTGAGGTGATTCGAGCAGAACCCGAACGACGACAACACCTCTGGAAGCTCATCACTTATGCACAGCGGAAACTGCGTCGTTTCGGTCTGACCAGAACGTCACAGGCAGCCATTTTGCCACTGCGAATCCCCAAAGGAATGATCATACGGGAAGCCAACCGTCGACTTCATCAGATGGGCATTTTCCTCAATGCCATTGAATATCCGGCGGTTGCGCAAAACAAACAACGATTCCGGGTAAGCCTGACGGCCGACCATTCCTTAGCCGATATCGACTTTCTGGCCGAATGTCTCGAAAACGTATGGCAAGACCCATTCTGTTATGAAGAAGAACCGGTACTGATGGCCGTTTAGAAGCTACTAGAGTGCGGGGAAGTTGGTCGTTTCGACTTCCCCGGCTCACTCATTTTTTGTAACTTAAGCAAGAAGCGCTCCCCTTGATCGCTGTAAAATAGACAGAGGCGATTTAGCTTCGCTGCTGCTTGCATTGCCACCCGTATTGGTGGTGGTATACGATGGTGGTAGGGCAATTCCCCCCTTCCACAGCTCGTGTATGGCCAAGCATTACTGTATCTTGCAGCCACGATCAGAACCCAAAGAATCACCGATGTTCCATACACCGGAAAACTGGTTTACCCTTCTCACCGGCTTTATCATTGTGATAATGGGGCTGCGTGTGTTCTGGCTCGATTCCAGCAATCGGATCTATGTCTATTTCATGATCTCAACGATGCTGTTGTTCATCCAGCAATTGTTCTTCTTTGAGATGGCCCATATCAGCGATTTGGAAGCGATTGGCACTATGCGTCGTTGGCAGGAGTCCATCTGGAACCTGGCTGCCATGACGATTTTCATTACCATGTGGTATTATGGTCGAAAATTCACTCCTCGGCGCGCCTTCAGCTGGGAGAAAAAGCTATTCTGGGGTATACTGATCACCAGCCTGCCCTTTGTATTTCTGCAAGCTTTTTCGTCTTACGGACACGGGGAGATGATGATCATGGAAAACGGGAAGTGGGGTGTAGCAGTAGCTCCATTTGCCTGGTGGGATTTTGTTCGTTCATCATGGGTCATTTGCAGCTATCTGGGCGGGATCTACTTTGCCTACTTGCCTTTTCGGCACGCCCGCGACCCCGTAGCGAGAAGGCTCCGCCTCATTGTGCTACTAGTGTTTGCTATTATCTTGCTAGGGTCATATGCTCAAAACTATGTGGTGACCTGGTTATTCGGCATTCCGTCTCCGCTAAATGAAAGCTTGAGCGTGATCATTGCCATTCTCTTCTGTGGCTTGATGCTCTCCAATTTTCAGCTTTTTGAGCTGCGGTCAGAATATACGCTACCCAATATCCTGCGTACCATGACCAATTGGTTTATCCTGACCGATGCCCATTTTAATATCAAACAAGTCAATGAGGCATTAGCAGAAGCCTTTGACCTACAACCGGAAGATGCGCTCAATCGAAAACTAACGGAGTTGCTGCCTCCTGAACAATGGAAGTCGTTTCAATCCGCGGTACAAGCCCTTCGCTCGCGGGAAACCAAAAATTGTGAATTCCGTTTTCAGCTCGATGGACGAACCACCTACATTCTATTTACCATTACGCCCGTACTCAGCCGCCAAGGGATAAAAGGAGGCTACGTTTTTGTTGGAACCAACCTGACTTCTTTTCGTGAATCAGAGATCCAGATCCGAGAATACACCCGCGAATTGGAATCCTCCAATCAAGCACTCGAACGTTTTGCGTACATCGCTTCCCACGACTTGAAAGAACCGATCCGCAACATCGGCAACTTTGCGGGCCTGCTCAAGCGCCGGCTTGGCAGCGGGATCAGCGAAGAAAATGCCGAATTCCTGTCCTTTATCATAAACAATGTGAAAGGCATGAACCAACTAATCGAATCGGTTATGGCCGTTTCATTAATTGGTCAAAATGGCCTGCAGCATAAATATTTGAATCCCGTTGATGTATTGGCAATAGCTGTCGACAATCTGGATGCTACCATTCGGCAAAGGAATGCCAAAATTGAATACCCCAGCTTACCACAAATTTATGGTGACCAGCAATTGCTCACACAGTTGTTTCAGAATTTGCTCGAAAACGCCTTGAAGTACAACGAAGAGGAAGTCCCGAAACTACTAATCAGCTGCACACCAGCCGAAAAGCCGGGCTACTGGGAATTCATCTTTACTGATAATGGCATTGGTATTGACCCGGAATATCGAGAGCAGGTATTCGAAATGTTCAAACGACTACATACGCGTAATTCTTACCCCGGCACCGGGATCGGCCTCGCTATTTGCCGGCGTATCGTAGAACTTCATCGCGGTGAGATCTGGATCAGTTCATCATCCGGCAAACCTGGGACAACGTTTCGCTTTACGCTACCTTCCAATGCCGAAGCTATTTCGTTATTTAGCACCGATCAGGTCAACAGCGCGCAATCTGACTAAGGCATTTGTCACCCGCAAGGTTGACAAAAATCCCCCCGTATGCTGACGAATATCAATCTAGGCACATCCGATTTATAGCAATTTAGAGGTGTAATCAATTGGAACACACCAAAATCGGAACACCATGTTAGACAGCATCACTTTCACCTCCAGCCAATTACTCGGAATTTTAACAGGAATCATCGGTCTCGTTTTAGCCGTAATCATCATCGGCCGCTACCGCCTTGGAAGGCAGCTTAACCAAGACCTTAAGGCACGGCATGCTAATGAGCGGACTAGCAGGATACAATCTCGCAATAAGTATGCAGAAGTAGATGTGCTGCACAACAGTGGCGTCTTCTTCAAATTAGGCTTGGTGATCGCCCTTGGCCTTACTGTACTGGCCGTCAACTGGACGACTTACGAAGAAAAAATTGAGATCCCTGTCGGTGCGATGGATATGGATTTTGATATCGAGATGGAAGCGCCTCCACAAACAAAGGAACCTCCTCCACCTCCTCCACCTCCTCCGCCAGTGATCCAGGAAGTACCGGATGACTTGATCTTAACTGAGGAGCAACAGGATTTCACTGATAACTCCGCAGATAACCTGACATCGATCAGCGACGCACCTAAGGCGATCACACAGTCGGCTGTAGCTCCTCCGCCTCCTCCACCTCCTCCGCCTCCTCCAATCGAGGTCAAAGAGATTTTCAAGGTGGTTGAACAGATGCCACGCTTCCCCGGTTGTGAAGACTTGGGTACCAAGGCAGAACGAGAAGCTTGTGCACAGAAGGAATTATTAGAATTCATCTACGCGCATATCGAATATCCGGCAGTTGCCCGAGAAAACAATGTTCAAGGCACGGTAGTCGTGCGCTTCGTAGTCACCGAAACCGGCGAAATTGATCAGGTAGAAGTTGTACGCGACGTCGGCGCAGGATGCGGCGCAGAAGCAGCCAGAGTTGTTCACTTGATGAACGACATGCCACAACGCTGGACCCCTGGTAAACAACGCGGACGGGCGGTACCTGTATACTTCACCTTACCTGTGAAGTTTGTCTTAAAAATCGACCCATGATAAGCGATAGCAAAAAGAAAAGATAATTAGTACGAGTGTTCCGAATTGCGTAGCAACGCCTGGTATCACAGCCCTGTGGTACCGGGCGTTTTTTATAGGAACTAGTGACAATCTACTCTTCCAGGAAGATTCGTAATTCCTCCGTAAAGACTTCCGCGAAAAGCGTCAGGTACTCCGCAAACTCGGGGTTTTCCTCCATACTCTTGTAGTCGCCACGTCGAGGGCGGCCCCAGGTATCAGCATATTTCCCGTCGATCGTACAATTGAGACGGAAGCCACTCTCGGTTGGGGAATAGGAAATGATGAAATGCAGCTGTTCCCGTTCTATAGAGTTACAGTTAAAACCTAAGCGAGAACTAATCCGGCACAATACACTATTGGTTTCATCATAAAGTACGGTACGGCAAAGGTCATCGGCCTCGAAGCGAAGTACATCACGATTCTCGCGCACCCGCAGGCTCGGCTTACGGCCCGAACAGGTGGCCTCACCAAATCGCGATTGCGCATAGGCAAGGATTCGGCTATAGACATCTTCCGCTGCAAGTGTCGAAGAGATGGTCCCATTGGCCGAGCAATCTTCTGCTGCCGATAGATCGATATGGATCTGCATGTCTTTAGCCCGGTTACTGGTGGCAATAGTACTGCCTACTGATCGGTATTCCTGGAACTCACCCTGTTCGTCAAAATACCACGCCAGAATATATCTATACCCGGCAGTCACACCTTGATCGTAGGTATTGAAGAACTGTACGTTGGCCTGTTGCTCATCCAGCTCAAACAGGTAGAGCATTTTATAGAGCAAACTACGCCCCAGTTGATCGCCGTATTCCTGAAAATAAACCGTACTAACCGTATCCCAAACCGCCTTGCGAGCATATACATCGAAAACGACTTCCGGCTGCTCCACCGGCTCCAGGTAGATACTTACCAGTTCACTATCCACCTCTACCAAGTGAATTTTTAGGTATTGATTCAACCCAGTGCGCTCGAGCCACTGGCTGTACACCTCACCCTGAGCCTGAAAGAAGGCTGCATCTTCCCGTAGGTCCTCCTGGGCACCCAATAGATAGGCACAAAACATAAAGCTAATGCAGAGGAATTTTCGCATTTCTTTCTTTTTTACTTGAACAAACCCTTCGAGTAGAGCTTCCCTAATTGCTTCTCACACAGCGACAGGAGAAGCCAGGGGCAGCCCCCTTGCTTTTCGTTTCGAGACTTACCGCCCCCATAGCGCTGAAGTGAAAGGTATACGGGTTTCCTGTGCGGTCGGCATTGTTCGCCAAGTAATAGCCAGCCCCTCCTTGTTGACGGAATGTGCTTCCATATTCCAACAAGCCACCCAGTTTAATTTGTAAGGCTCCCGGGTCATTGCTTAAGAACAGGTAGGTAGCCTCCGCGTAGGATGAATAATCGCTCCCCTGTATCAGAAACTTAAACAGGAGTTCCCATTCCTCTACGGTAGGTAATCGCCAGCCCTCACCGAGCAATGCACAAGCACTATTGGCATAGTCGTAACGATACAGGTAGCCATACTCGTCCACATTGCTTGGCTCATTTGCATAGGCCGGCGCGATCGCCAAGCCTGAATTGGTACGGCCTGTCACGGGCTCCGCCAGATTATCGATGATCCACATTACTCCCGGCAACTGCAAGGTTCGATAGTTTTTCTCGCTGTGCGGTGAAGTCAGTTGGCCGTATGATCCCACTTCGCGCGCAGCTTCAGCGACCTCTTCCAGTTGTGCCGATGGATTAGCCCCACCCGTGGTCACATTTGGCATGGGAGGTGGCGCATCCACCACCCCGGTATTCCCTGGTCTGCTCTGCGAAGGTTCGAAGACGGTGTTAGTCGGAGCCGTTGGTGTATTACCAGTTACGAAAAGAAAATCACCTCCGGGTTCATGCCCTCCGAATTCGCCGAATCGAGGTAGTGGTTCTACCCGTTGCATAAAACCCGTTAGTTCAGCGAATGTCAATATGCCATCATCAATACCGTAGCTCCGTAGCGCTTCGAGGAAACGTGCGGTAAATGGCGAATAGCGGTCGCCATCAGGGGTGCGTTCCTTGCCGCCACTAGTGAGATACAAGCGCGACATATGCGTGAGTTGGCGATTGATAAACCACTGGCGCTCGTCTACTACATCACCAGCCGGTGGCACGCCCGGCCGACCACGCTGCAGCGCAATCGATTCGTCGAAGGTGCCGCTAAAGCACGCATCGACAGCCAGCAAGATATGGTTGCAGGGAATATTCCCCACGATTCGTTCTAAACGGGTATGCGGAATGTAGGTGTCTTGAAAAGGATCATCAAGCAAGCCTTCTTTTGGAACGAAAAAGCCCTCAGCTGTGCCTTCATTAAAATCGCCATGACCACTGAAGAAGATGAAGAGTTGATCCAAGTCGCCGTAGGTGCGCGTACGGTAGTAATCGAGCACCTCATAGATATCGGTTCGTGTAGGGTTAACCAATACTTCTGTGGCGAAGCCATAGTGCTGCTCCAGCTCTTGAGCAATGGCCGTCGCATCCGAAACCGGGTTTCGCAGATCAGTCCATTGCTCATAATCGTCAACAGCAATAAATAAGGCAAAATCCTGGCCTTCTCTAGGCGTTTCTATATCAGCCGAAAGGAATAAGGGTATGCTAAAGAGTAGTAGGTATTTGATCATCCGCTTTGGTTTTTGGTCGTAAACGTCTTCCTAGAAACGTGCAAACTACCCACAACTATTGCCAGAAAGGGGCGATTAGCGCTTGGAACGAACCTCCTGCAGGTACTTCTCTAATTCGATCTCGTCGTAGACAAGTACTTCTCGTGCCTTGGAGCCCTCAGATGGCCCGACAATACCGAGTGCTTCGAGTTGGTCCATGATTCGGCCGGCACGGTTGTAACCGAGTTTCAGTCGACGCTGAATCATGGAGGTAGAGCCATGTTGCTGGGTGACGATCAATCGGGCCGCTTCTTCAAACATATCATCGAGGTCAGCATAGGATAGTGTAGCGCCGCCTTGCAGGTCTTCATCGCCGTGGAATTCAGGTAGCAAGTAAGGTTCAGGATAACCTTGTTGGCTAGCGATGAAATCGATCACACGCTCTACTTCGGGTGTGTCGACGAAGGCTCCTTGAATACGAACCATTTCGCCGCCCACGCTCAAAAGCATATCGCCTCGGCCGATCAGTTGATCGGCGCCGCCGCCATCAAGGATCGTCCGTGAATCGACTTTCGCTGTCACTTTGTATGCAATACGGGCCGGGAAGTTGGCCTTGATCACACCGGTAATAATATTCACGGAAGGCCGCTGAGTGGCAATAATGAGGTGAATACCGACTGCCCGGGCCAGCTGGGCCAGGCGACCAATGGGTAGTTCGACTTCCTTACCGGCCGTCATAATGAGGTCGGCAAATTCATCAATAACCAACACAATGAACGGCATAAAACGATGCCCTTTTTCCGGATTAAGGCGTCGCTCAACAAATTTCTTGTTGTATTCCTTGATATTCCGCGCAGATGCTTTCTTGAGCAAGTCGTAGCGCGTATCCATTTCAATACAAAGCGAATTCAGGGTATGGATAACCTTATTGGTTTCCGTCGTGATCGGTTCATCCTGACCTGGCAAAAAGGCCAGGAAATGATGCTCCAATGCGCCATAAGGGAAGAGCTCAACCTTCTTAGGGTCAATGAGTACCAATTTGACCTGCGATGGGTGCTTCTTGTACAAGATCGACATCAGGATCGCATTGATACCTACCGACTTACCCTGCCCAGTAGCACCGGCTACCAACAAGTGAGGCATCTTGGCCAGATCGGCTACGAATACCTCATTGCTAATGGTCTTACCCAAAGCAATGGGGAGGTCCATCTTTGCCCGCTTAAAGCGTTCGTGATTCAGCACCTCTCGCATTGAGACGATTTGCGTCTTCTTATTCGGCACTTCAATACCGATGGTTCCTTTTCCCGGGATAGGCGCAATAATACGAATACCGAGCGCGGACAAGCTCAAAGCGATATCGTCTTCCAGGTTCTTGATCTTGGAAATCCGCACACCAGGTGCAGGTACGATCTCGTAAAGCGTTACGGTAGGGCCAATGGTCGCCCGAATCTTCGTGATCTCGATCTTGTAGTTCAACAAGGTTTCGATGATCTGGTCCTTATTGGCTTCCAATTCCGCACGATCGATCTCCACTTTCTGGTCGGAGTAGTCCTCTAGCAATTGTACCGTCGGGTACTCATAGGTGGAGAGATCCAAGGTAGGATCATATGGTTCTGAATGGTCTTTGTTCTCTTCTTGTAAGGAAAGGGTCGGGCCGGTCGGATTACCACTATTGGTACCCGCTGCTCCCGGCGCTGATGTTTCTATTTCTAATTCTGCCTCGCCGGCTGTCAGTGCTGATGATTTTTCCCGCTTCTTCTTCTCCTCCATTTCAAACGCCAGCTGATTGCCGCCTGGTCGGAGGGTATCAACGGTTGGAGCTGGCGGTTCTTCTTCCAAAAGCGGCATTTCAGTCTCATCAAAACCATCTTCAAGATCGCTACCACCTTGCAATAGGGCTTCACTTGTTTTTCGCTTGGCAGCTAGTGCATCGCGTTTCTTGCGACGCCCTGCCGCTCCGCTAAACAGGTCACTGAAATAGTCAAGGGTATCTTCAATGAGTTTATCCAAGGTAAGCTCATTGAAGTTGGGGTTAGTTCGCCAAACGATCATTCCAATGACCATCGCAATGATCAGCAACCACAGGCCTAGGGTACCCACGAAGCTTTGCAAGGCTTGCGCAATGCTTTCTCCTACAGCCCCACCCCAAGGAAAGACCGCACCAGAGCCCGCTACGAACTCCAGGAATATAGAGGCCAGCAGCATAGCTACTCCAGCATAGGTGATGGTCGGCATCAATTTCACGAAAGGTTCCCGCCGGATGCGGTTCATACCAATACGCCCCAGCAGATAAACTAGCACGAAAGAAGGCAGGCCAAAGCACCAGTAGAAAAAGAAATTGGACACGATGGCTCCCAAACGCCCCAGCCAATTGGCCATGACCATTGAGCTGTCCAGCAATAACTTCCACGAAAACCGAAGTACACGATCCTGGTCGATCTGCCAGGTAAACAGGTAGGAGAAAAAGGCAATGAAAAGATATGCCGCCAGGAAAAGGCACAGCAAGCCCAATAGCTTAGGGATTCGCTCATCATTTAAGCCGAGGCGGAGCGCGAGTTGACCTTTCTTCTTCTTTTTCGCCATATGTAGGTGTCGAGGGGCCGCAACGACATTTTCACGAACTAATCACCGTACAGGGTTCGGTGTTTTCATCGCACTTCAACCATCAGCCTCCCATGCAACTATTTGTTAGAAAGCAAAAATAGTGATATTTATACCGCTTACAAAGTTGTTTATCTAGGCGGTACTGCATTGTGTCCATATATCCTTGCCGGGGAAGAGCGCTGTCATATGATCAAAGTACCGATTGACCGGGATAAAAACATCCCGCATTTTTTCCTTTTTCCCGGCTCGTTTGCCATTTTACAAAAAACCAATTGCTATGCTTGCGCCCATCCAACTTGCTGAAAATGGCCCTAAGATCCCCCGCCTGGTACCTGGTGTGATGACGTGGGGTGTATGGGGGCACCAACTTTCCGCCTCTGAAATTCAGGATCTGATCGAGCACTGTCTTTCCATCGGCCTAACGACCTTCGACCATGCCGACATTTATGGCCATTATACGACGGAGGCTGCCTTTGGAGAAGTACTCAAGGAACAGCCGCATTTGCGACAAGAGATGCAGTTGATCAGCAAGTGTGGGATTAAAATGGTGTGCAAGCAGCGACCGGATCACCTGCTAAAGAGCTACGATACGAGTCGAGAGCACATTATCCGCTCAGCAGAGAAAAGCCTGCAAAATCTCCATACCGATTATCTGGATCTGTTGCTCATTCACCGGCCTAATCCGCTCATGCACGTTGATGAAGTAGCCGAGGCCATTGCCAGCTTAAAACAACACGGCAAAATTCGCCATTTCGGCGTTTCGAATTTCAGCCCAGCGGAATTCTCGCTTTTGCAGGAAGTCACCCCCCTGGTAACCAATCAAATAGAGATCAGCTTATTACACAGCACTTCCATTTTCGACGGCACCCTTCAACAGTTGATGCAGCACCGAATTCGACCAATGGCTTGGTCGCCACTAGGCGGCATCTTCAAACGCGAAGACGAACAGGCACAACGTACCATGGACAAACTGGATGAGATCGGAGAAGCTTACAACTCGCCAGGCACTGATGTGATGATGTTGGCCTGGTTGCTGCGCCATCCGGCAGGCATCATCCCGATCTTAGGTACCGCACGAAAGGAGCGGCTGAGTGATGCGGCCCGAGCCCTTGATATCGAGTTGAGTCAAGAGGAATGGTTTGCTTTGCTGGAGGCAGCCCGAGGACAAGAGGTTGCGTAAATACAGGGCAATTGATGCTTATCAGAAGCAATAGATGTGCGACCTCTCCGAGGTCGTATGAAGCATTACTATTTGACATCTACTGATGTAGGATTTCTCCGACAATCCTGGTGAATTGAATGGATTCGGAGCTCGAAGAGGTCGTACGAAACCCTTGATTCGACGCATGCTAGCATCAAGGGTTTCGCTATTCTTTAACCATCGGTTTTGAAGGTTTAGCCGGATTTTCCGGTGCACCTTCTAATAGCCCTAAGATAGAGAGGTCTTCATCGATATCCTCCCAATGAACCCCCGTTCCGTTCCCGATAAGCCGCCACTTTTCGCGTTGTGCAGTACTAGCCTGTTCTAAGCGCCAAAACCAGCTGTACGGGACGCCAATTTCACGGCCATCTTCCAGCACTACATAGAAGAGTCGTTCCTCAATTCGGACATCAATTGCTTTAATCAAATTATACTCCAAAGTACTCATTCCAATCACTTTTGAATTGTTCTTGATAGCACAGTGGGTATAGTTGACCCTTTCTCATTTAAGAGTTAAGAAATCTTCTACTGCTGATCTACAACTTCCGAATTCCTCCCGTAGAATGGCATATTTGGCAAGCCAAATCGATGTGCTGCCGGAAGGACTATCGCATGTTGCTCAAAGCGACAGGCCGGCCCCGCCTCCTCTGGTTGCTGTATGACATGCAAATAATCGGATCGATTGCTCGCGCTGAGGTAGATCCTGCCGTCGGGTGCCAGGCGATGCTGAAAGAAGGTGACCGGATAAGGCGATCGAAACCCGTCGTAGCGATCAATTTCCTGCCGGGAGGCCCCGAAATCATCGGCCCAAAGGTCGTACTGATACAAGATGCTGGAGTAGGAATGGTAGACGTAGCGCGAATTGTGAGATACGGACACACCAGCTGCCAGCCCCTGATCTTCTTCCGCCGGAATAAACACCGGATTGTTCAATAAACCCGTGCATGGATCGAAATCGAAACGTGCCAGGCCTGCGCTCGCATTTGTACGGAAGTAATAGCTACCATCCGGCGAAAAGACCGCCTGCCCGTTGGCATCGGCCGTTGGCCAAACCGGCCCAATATCCTGGTAGCGTGGTCCGGAAAAACCAGTAGCAGTGAGTAAAAACCGATAGTATCCGGCAGAAGCATGATGCGGAAGGAGGAGCCACCAATCCATCCCGTTGCAATGGCGGGTTGCTGTTAATTGGTCGGCCAGCTGGTCTTGCAGGAGTAAGACATTCTTCTCTTCTACCCGACCCAGCCCTTCATTGGCATGCATATTGATCCTGGTAAACAGCAGATCACTAAGCCGACCGCCCTCATCCATTCTGAGGTGTAAGAGCAGGTAATAACCTGGAAAGCCCGGTTCAGGTAGGGCCAGCAGCCCTTGCGTCAAGGGATAGGCACCTAAGCGGGCTCCACAATAGCCATTCATCCGATTCTCTTCCTGAAAACCTGCACTTTCTGCCATCAGCTGATGCCGGGCGTTTCGGATCTGGCAACCATTCGTGTAGAAGAGTAGCTGACCTTCCTCATCGGCCATCGTCAGGCCGCCAATTTGATCAAAGCCAAAGGGTAAGGTAAAAGCCTTGATCTGCAGTGAGTCACCCTTGAAGTCAAGCTGGCTTCCTTGTTGTGAATAGGTCGATGTTCCACCCAATAGCCACACCGCATCATGTTGTGCGCTTAGGGAGACTACATAGATGAACAGTAGAATTAATGTGGGCATAATTTTCATTGGACTAAAATTGAAAGCGATAGCGAATTAAGAAACGTCTAGGCAATAGGCGGGTAGCGGAATGGGTTTCGGCAAAGGGGCTCACCGTCCATTGCTCAGCTTGGCCTTGCTGAAGTAGATTAGCACCTTCCAGTTCCCAGGTGCCACGGCCATTATGGGTGGTCACACTTAGCAGGCAATTCAGGAAATGCAAGGGACGGCTGGTACTTTGCCCGCTCCACCACGACCGATAGTCGTAGCTGCTTTCTGCTCGCCAGCGTTGGTCGGCACTACGCCAGAGCAATAGTGCAGCGCCACTTGCCGACCAATTGCTCCCCAGCTGAACTACTTGGTCAGACCGCTGCAGCCTATTGTTTTGAATTCCTCCCGTAAGCTTAAGCCGCCATTGTCTACCCAAATCTTTGACCAGCCCTAGCCTGAGTTCTTGCTGAAAGAGCTGCGAATTCAACTATTCATTGACGAGTTGCCAAGGCTGTCGCAAGCTATTCAAGCGGTACCTGAGGTGAATAGCAGTGGCCCAATTGAAAAGATATTTCTCTCCCGAGAAGGAGAACCCAGCATTTCGGTATCCGCCACCTAGCTGCCAGTTCACCTGATCAACCAAAGCGGTATAGTCAGCTGCCTGAGCGTACTGTTTGTCCGCCCAATCCAGGTAAACGGAAGCATGCAGAGCCAAGCCTTTACTCTCCTGACGGAACCGCCAATACAAAGCGGCTGACTGCTGGTACTGCAAGCTGTAGGATGATGGTTGGGCTTGCCAAATGCGGAGGCCGCGCAACAGCCCAGATCCTATCATATTTAGTGGATCTACTGCCTGTGGACCGTGCCTGAAATCTCCGAGTAACGTGCTGTGGGCACCCAGCTCCAGTGCTGCATGCAGATGCATTCGCAGCACCCAACCCGCAGGGCTTTGGACACCGTGCTCCCCTCCTACCCGTTGCCGAACGGTGAGGTGGCTGAAAGTCGTTTCCAGTTCCAGCAATAAAGGGCCTTGTCGCCGGGAGCACTGCTGTTGCCAATACCATTCTCGCCAAGTGAGAGAGGCTGTGCTATCCCAATAATTAGCAAAGGGGGATTGTTGGATAAATTCACCCTCCGATCGATACGCTAAAACCTGCTCTACAGCCCATTGTTTGCGGTTATAGAGCCAAGCCCATCGCAAGTCACGGCGTTGCGCATTTGTACGGGCTTGCTGACGATATTGCCCCGAAAGCGTGTCAATCGCCAATAACTCCCGATACCGATCAGAATGGGCATAGAACTCACTATTGTGTGCGCCTGTGCCGGATTGAGCACTCAACAGCATAGCCTGGTAGGGGTTAATTCGCCAGAGCCAACGAAGGTCTCCTTCCCATCGGTGTGTCTGCAATCGCGCTTCCCAGGCCTGTAGATCAAGGACAGTAGCCGATTGACTCTTCAATTCTCCTTTTCGAGCAAGTGGTAACCAGGCGCCTTCCATGCGTAGTTGAACGGCCATCTTGCGCGCCAAGCGGTATTCCGACGATAAGCGGCCAGTATACCCATGAGACCTGATGGATAATTCATTCAATTCTCTCACACCTAGTAATTCACCAGGCAATACATACTGCTGATCCGTGGTATTGGCCGCTTGTTCTTTTGCTCTGGATATTGACAGTAACGCTTTCGTTTTCCATCGAGCATTAGGTCGCCAGCTGGCACCAATTGAGGTAGCCAGGGCTTGGTTAAAATTGGCCCACTCACTAGAAGGCAATTGTTCTGCCGGGTGGCTGACCGCAAACAATTCGCCCGAAGTCCGCCAGCTGGAGGGATAGCTGATCAATTCGTCCACATCATTTTCATACCAATCTTCCGCTACCAGGCCGGGACGGACTCCTGTGCTGGTCCATTTCCCTAACAGTAACAACTTCATCTGGCCACTAAGGGAGAATCCATTGAAACGGCTGTCTACCGGTCGCGGCCAACCTGTGCCCAACTCGGTTTCGCCAGATAAGCGCAAGCCGATGTCTGGTACCATCTTTAGATTGATGACTAACTCATCGGAGGTTAACACTCCCGAAAGAATAGACGATTCCAGGTAATTATCGATCACTTCTAAGCTATCGATCAAGTGGGCGCTGATCCCCCGGGAGGCTAGCTGATAATTGTTCCCAGTCAGGTCGTCTCCTTCAAGCAGAATCCTGGAAACGGGCTTTCCTTGAATACTGATGCGGCCGTTCTCTGCCACCTCGGCTCCGGGTATCCGATCGATCAATTCTTCTACATTCCGTTCATTGCCAAGGCGTAGTTCGGCCGCTGAGAAACTAATGGTATCGCTAGGGCGAATTCGCTGGGTATTACGTTCAACTCGGACCTCCACTGCTTCTAGCTCGTAAAAGCGAGGTCGTAGCGAAAAGTCTATTTCAATGCGGGTCTTAGTGGATAGTTTCAAGTCAAGTTGCTGCTCCTCATACCCCAAGGCCAATACACTAATGCGAAGCGGGGCCGAGCTAGAGGAAACGGTAAGGGTATAGCGGCCAGCGACATTGGTGGTAGAGAAGGCAACGATCGACGTCAACTCTTCTCCGCCATACACAATGACTTGGCTCGCAACCACTGGCTGCCCAAGGCTGTCTTTCACATGACCACTGATCTGATAGGTCGTTTGCCCAAAAGCAGTGATCAAATTCAACAGTAAAATAATGATGAGAAGCAGCCAAAAACGGAGGTTACTGCTCTTCCCACTCATAGATCTGTTCGATTGCTAGGCGTTCGCCAGGTGAATCTCTAGTAATGGTAATCTTCACGGTGTTATCAGAGGCGGCTTCGATCATACGTGCACGAGCTTGATTTCTTCGGTCTTCTTCTTCAAACAAAACTTGCAGTGACTCGAATTCTTCATCCGTAGGTGGTAATTCAAGTACATCATGCTGTGCACTTGGACTTATCCGAATACCAGAGAAAAGGAACGATACCTCCCCTGTTTCGTCAGTAGCTTCTAGAATGGCACCAGGTAGTCCACCTAATTTCCAGGGGCCGATTGGCAAGGGGATTTCCATGCTAAACCAGGCCGTATAGGTTCTTCCTCGAAACATCCCAATAGCTTTTTGACAAGAAAGTGAGCCTACAACTTTCGTTTCATCCAGGATGATCCATGCTAAGGTCGAATAGCTATCATGGACTAAAAGCGGTGTTCCTTTAAAAAATCGTCGTTGAATAAGTCGACGGTTCGAAAGATCTTGCATAATCGCCCATCCCTGTTCATCGGTAGAAGGAGGGAGGTATCCCATTCCATCTGCCTCTAGCAATTCTTCCTGGTTCCTGGACGAAAGTTTTTCGTATTGATACAAGGACTTCCCTTGGTAGACTGTTAGGGTGTTCGTTTCCGATACGGGGAGATATGGGTTGACCGTAAGGTTTACGGCATAGTCTATTTCTATAAGTGTTCCATCTTGGCCATATCCGATCTGCATTAACAGCAGGAAAGCGGCAAAGAAATGGCATAATCTAGTCATGACACTAGGATTTAGAGAGCTCCCGAGGACCAGCTGAACACTTAATCCTCGGAGCTCTAGAACATGATAAAATTGGAATAAGGAAAGAAAGGGTGGTAGTGGAGACTACCTTACTACACCTTACTGTTGAGCACCACCTCTTGCATTCTTCCGGGCCTCAGCACATGTTTCGCCTTCTCCACAGTAGAGGTTCCCATTTTGGCGGATACACCATACACATCCAAAATCTGCTTCCATATCCGGATCAGAAATAATGGATTCGAGTTTTACTTCCTCTACTTGAGGGTCGAGGCTCAGCGCGCGTGCACTAAAAATGACTACTAATGCGAGAGCGGAGAATAAGAATAGCTTTTTCATAACGATTTCTAATTTTAAGTAATTGATAAAGAGCTAATTAAAGGGCATCTAATACTACCGGTAAATTATATTGCCACTATCTTGAGAGGGGATTGCCCTCTTTTTTCTAAAGAGTCCGGAGGACCCTCCGGACGGGAAAAACAACGCTCAGAAACACAATAATAAAAACCTTATTTCTCGGGTATATTTTCTATTAACTCGACGGCCTTATCGGCATTCCAATACTTCCGATCGATGATATTCTGCAAGCTTGATCGAGCTTCTTCGAGGCGTTCTGCTTTCACATAGGCCAAGGCTAAAAACCAATGAATTTCTTCCCGATATCGCCGCTCCGGGAAGGTCAACGCGATTTCCATTTGCTCCGCTGCATCATTTGCCAGGCTAGGCTGCTGGTAGAGGTAACTCAGCCCGAGGTAAAAGTGATCTTCTTTGGTCGCTTGCCCACTAGAAACGATGGCATTGCGAAAGACCACTGCTCGGTCATATGCTTTGTTGTTGTAGGCTTCCATAGCTTGGCCACGCAAACGTTCAATTTCCTGCGCCCCTTTGCGGGTTTGTTTGATTTCAAATGGTTGTGATAGATAAGTATCGGCCATTTGTTGGTAGTTAGTCGCGCTAGCGGGCCACCATTGCCAGGCCAAGCAGGCTAGCAACAAGCTCGCTGCAATTGAAGCTCCATAGCGCAGCCACCTTAGTCGAGATTTCGGAGCTTGCTCTTGCTGTCGCCGAACACCATATTTTTCTTCTAATTCTATCGCCCATTTTGCTCGAATGATTTGATCTTGTTGCAATTGCAGCAAGCGATCCGTTGCATCTTCCATTTCTTCGGGGGTTGTTTTTCCAGAAAAGTATCTTTCAAATAAATTCATAGCTACTTGATTTAGGCCTGATAGATCGATTGACACATCTCTTGCAGGCTCTGCATGCACCGTTGTTTCCGCTTCCTCGTTGCGGTTTCACTCTTGGAGAGTAGTTCGGCGAGTTTTCGCAAGCTCATTTTATCGTAGTAGAATTGACTGATCAGTTGGCGGCAAGGTTCCCCCAGGCTCGACCAGGCTTGCTCAAAAGCACGCTTCATGGCTGGGCTTGGGTCGTCTTCGAGGGCAATTTGCAGCTCGTCTACCGAAAGATAATGCTGCCCTTTTTGCTTCCACTTTTGGTACTGCTGGGTAGCCATTTTAGTGAAGAGGAAGCGTAGATTGCCATAGTTTAGGCGCCCCGCTTTCAGTTGCTTACAGAAAATCAACATGGTCTCCATCGTCATATCGTAGGCATCTTCATGAGAAGCCCCTACGTGGCGTTTCAAATAAGCCATGCAATCGTCAAAATGGGAGAGAAAAACTTGCCGAAAGAGCTGGTCATCGCCTCCTCGTAAACGAGTGACCAATTCATCAAAATCGGCCTTGCTTAAACCAAAATTCTTAGCGGGTTCTTCCTTGCCTGGCCGTTTATCTCCAACTGATCTCATAAGTGTTTTGCGTTTTGCTTTCACTTGTATAAGCGGAAAGGACCCCGAGTGTGACAAAAAAAGTTCAACTTTTTTTCATTCCGTTATTTTGAGCGGCGTAGCAGATCATGAAATGCTTCCTGTAGCTGACGAGTGGAGCTACCTGGTTTTCCATCTCCTACGGGCCGCCCATCAATCGCAATGATCGGCATAGCCCCTTTAGTTGTGCTGGTTATGAATACTTCCTCCGCTGCTGCAAAATCGGCTAGCGTAATCTCTCGTTCTACCGGGCGTAGACCAACAGATGGTGCCAATGCCAACATTTTCATCCGGGTAATTCCCGCCAATACCTTAGTAGCGGGTGTTGCCAGCTCACCGTCTGAAGTAAGGAGAAATACATTGGAGCGGTCACTTTCGCGCACGTACCGGCCATCGTGATAGAGCACATAGTCGGCTTGCTGAGCCCGAAGTTCAGGCAACAGGCTGATGCCCCGCAGGTAGTTGATCGTTTTCACCTCGGGAATTTCGCGCTGATATTGATGGGTCATTAAGCGGGCGCCCTCTTCCATATGCAGGGCTGGCGCTTGTGGGAAAGGATATTGAAGTATTAGCAAGTTTGGCGTGCGTGGCGTATAGCTATCATCGGCATAGCCACCGGTGAGTAAAAGACGGATACCCCCTGAGGCCTTGCCATTTTTATCGATCAATTGCCTGATTTGCTGCGCTAATTCACTGCGGTCAATAGATAAGTTCAACCGGAGGCGATCGGCAGAACGCGTAAATCGATCGAGGTAATCAGAGAAGAATCGTGGCTCCTTATCTTCAAAGATAAAGAAGTCGAAAATGCCATACCCTCTCAGCAGTGCTAGGTCAGTAATACCAATACTAGCCTGTGATTGTGGGCAGATATCGCCGTTAAAGTAGCAAAACATGGTAGACGTGGATTGATGGACAAATGAAGAGGCTGTTATTGAACAGTCATCCTGCTTAGAGGGTGAATATCGATAAATCTTGCACAATCCAATTAGTTAGGCTTATCTTGATCAAGCTTCGATTTGCAAAACCCACACCTCTTCTCATGCCTGATTTTTATACCATTAACCGCTGCATACTGCTGGTACGGCCCAGTCAAAACATGATTGACTGGATCAATAGCTTATCCACGGAGGCGCCTGTCTCCTACGAAGCGACGATGATCGACGACAATACCGATGTGTATCTCTTGCCGGAGTTCGACGAGCCCGAAGAAGCTCGCAACTGGTTGAAGGAAAACTACCTCGATTTCCTGGAAAGCAGCCTGGAAGAATGGTGCCCGGATGCCGATCGCTGGCCCGACGATATGAGCTGGGCGGGTTTCGAAGTATTGTTAGACTATACTATCCAGACGAACGTAGTGGACACCGTTCCTGAAGAAGAGGATGAGGAGGATCATCACGATGAGATAGACCTCAATGCAGGCTCTGCTGCTGAAAAAGATGAACTGGACTGGGAATAACCCTTCCTGACCTATTCGGTGCCTGGCTTCGTCATCCGATATACTACCGACTGGCGGCCTCGTGCACCATTACTGGTTTCCTGCGCAACTACGTCAATGCGGTAGGCAGTGATATCGTGGCCATGCTGATACGAGAAGCGTACTTCTCCATATTCATTTGTTTGCAAACCGGTATTCCAAACCAAACTAGGTCTAGCTGGTGTCTGATCGTCGACAGGATGGCCGTTCCATTCGGCCGAGGCAGCAGGTGTTCCTCCTCGGATAATGGTCGTAGCGCGGCCTTCACGAGCCCCCAGGGCAGCAAGTCGAGTCTCACCGGGATAAGGGTGCGCTTGTCGATAAGCATTGAGCTGCTTCCGTTGACGGTTCAACTGCAAATAACGAAAGACTGCCGGTGATAGGTATAGCGGAGGTAAATCCGAAAGGTCTCCGTTGGTTTTACGTTGGCTGGCCATAGCTGAATTGCCATTGCCGTCTTGCCAGCTAAACGCCATGTCGCCTTCGAAAAAGGGGGATAGCAGCGTAAAATAACCACGACGGCTTACTGCTGCTTCGTAAGTAGCGTCCGTCTGTTCATTTGCAGTTGCCCGGATCATTCCATCACCCACGGGGCGGCCTCCGCTGTCATAGGCCGAGCCTTGCCAAAAGATAGAATTGGCGAGTTGGTTCATATCTGAAATACGAAGGGAGTCATCCGAGCTAAAAAGGTTATCCATACCCATGGCTAGAGAAGGACTTAGCAAACTCCAGTCATTGATCGCCACTGATAAATCGGCCTGAACAGGGCGGCCCCGGCGGTTACGAACCCGGATCAACACTTCAGTTTCTTCGCCCGCTGCAGGATTTTCAGGGAAGGTGAAAATCTCCATCATTAGCCCAGTTTCTCCTACTTCGGTAACTGGAATAAAACGCTCAGGCTCACTTTGGGTAACGGAGGTAGGCACAGCAGCAATTTGGTCATTATAGACCGCAAAGGGAGCATCTGTTATAATTCGTTCGGCGTTGCGTTCTAGGTCGAAGATGCGAAACGAACAATAGTACCAACCGGTAGCGAGTTCAGCCGGGAGGTAATGGGAACCAGCCACCACACGTTGGCCTTCGGTCGCATTGAACTGGCTGCTGATCTCTTCGCCACGGTTGTCAAAAAGCGTGGTCTTCACTACAATATTATGGTGGTTAAACTGCTGCGACAAGTAGAGTTGATAGCCCACCATATCTTCTGTCACATAGAAGGGCTTGTCATAATGAACCCAAGCAACTTGGGCCGTAACGGACTGAAGTCCTATGAATATCAGCAGGATGGCGAATAGCGAGCGAATCATCGGTCTGGTCGTTTTGTACAAAAGGTGCTTGGATCGAATTACTCTTCCCAATAGTCCGGTTTAATATCCGAGCTATTTAGCCAAATCAGGCAATTGTCGCAAATCGTTTGCGGCGGTGGGAAACGAGGTGGGCGAGGGCAGAAAAGCGACGGGTTGCCCGCATCTTCACGAGAAACAAACACCCGTACCGTATCCTGTGCAATGGCCGTGAAGTAACCGAAGACTTGCTCCGTAGAATCTGCTTCAAAGTGCATATTGCTAATGACGGTACCAGCAGGGTCCTCGAATATCGTTCCTTCTTGCTCGCCAAGTGTGGCCACCTGGCGCCAGTACTCATAGGCCCGCGCTGAAACCGATTGCTGGTAAGCCGATAAGTAGTAGCCTTCATAAAAGCGTTGGTCTCGCGGAATGGTAAACAGCCCAAACTCACGAATTGTATCCAAAGCGGTAATCGAGCCATCTACGACAAATACCGATTCAGTCCGAGCGGGGTTTTGCACGTAACAGGTGACACCGTTATCATCCGTAACGCGGTAGGCATCTAAAAACTCCCAACGCAAACGCGACTTCGCTGTAGCGCCCTCTGCTATCAAAGGCGTAGTGATCGCAAAACTCACTACATCCGTACTATCTAACAAACCATCATTCAATTCTACCTCTCGACGTTCAAACGCAAAGCTGATCGCAGTTGGCTCGGGTACAGGCAAGATGGTCTCGAAATCCGAAACGATTGTTCGTCCATCCACCAACTGTGCTCTGATTCGATAGGATTTCCCTTCCTCTACCTGAAAATCAGGGCTATTTGTAGGGATCGTCATATTGTAGATCCCGACAGTCGTTGGCTCAGGAAACGTCAGGCTGTTGCCGTCTTCGTCTTCAATCGTGACATTTGCGTCACGGATGAATTGCGGCAAGTTAGACGTATAGACAAACAGCTTATCAATTTTCACTTCCGCGTAGGAAGGGTCGCCTTTGATCAATTTGCCTTGCATGGCCCAGGCTTCAGTGGGTTTTTCCGGTGCTTCCAGGTCAATGACATCAAGGCAACTGGTGACCAGGCCGCCTGCTAAGAGTAACAGGATAAGATTACGCAGCATCATAACCACTCGAAATTAAAGGTGATAGAAGGAAACATAGTGCCCAAGACAGCCAGCCGGTTGGCCAGAAAGCGCTGATCAGGAGTTTGCGTATAGAATACCGAAAAGGCATTCTTTCTAGCATAGAAGTTGTAGATGGTAAAATTCCAACTCGTTTTCAGGCCACGCTCTTTGTCCTTACCTGTCACGATGGTATAGGAAAGGTCGAGGCGGTGATAATCAGGAATTCGCAATTGGTTACGATCTGAATAGATCGGCACCAATAGGCCTCCCGAGATGCGGTAGTTGATAATAGGTGCCGTAGTTGGCCGGCCCGTAGCGTAAGTAAAGTTGGCGGTTATTGTTTGCCGGTCGTCAATCTTCAAACTCAAGACGCCATTGGCATTATGGGGTTGATCGAAGTTACTCGGATACCATTCGCCATTATTGATCCCATCGATCTGGCGCTCCGTGCGCGAGTAGGTATAGTTCATTTGCAAGTCTAGTTTGAGTAGGTTCAACTTCAAACTTCCTTCCAAACCATAAGCCCGGCCTATACCTGGTAAGATCTCGGTTTCGAGGTGCCTATTACCTACCAGCTCCGCAAAGTCGCGGTAATCCCACAATTGGTCGATATCTCGATAAAAGCCTTCCGCCGACATCTGCACGCGATTGTTGCTCAGGTTTTGGAACAAACCAACAGAGAAGTTATGGGCAAAGAAAGGTTCGATATAGGGGGTGCTCAATTGAAACTGACTTTGCGGCGTAGGCGTATCCGTATTAAAGATCTGATTGACAAACTGCGAGGTGCGGCTATACCCGGCCTTTACCGACGTAGTTGGCGTAATCTGATAGCGTGCCGATAAGCGGGGTTCCAGACTACTATAAGTACTAATCACATCGCCTTTTGCATAAACGGAAGTGTCGACCACCTCGTTGAGGCGATAAATGCCCTCCGTGCTCGGTGCGTAATCGAATAAGGTACGTCCGCCGAGGTATTGATAAAGGTTAAAACGTATACCTCCCGTGATCGCCAGCTCCGGGGTAGGGGACCACTCGGCCTGGAAGAATCCTGCCATCTCACGGCCGCGCTCTGTTTCCAGTGTCAGTTCCGGCAACAATGAACCTTCCGTGTCTGGGCGCTGCTCTTGGCCCGGCAGTGAATAGAAGATTGCTTCTACACCACCTGTGGCAACGAATTCTTCTTCCCGGCTCCAGCGCAATTTCTCTTTTATCTTGATTGTGTTTAAGCCAATACCCAAGGTGCCCGTTTCCTGACCAACAAAGTTGGTTTGATCAGATACATAGCGATTAGCCACCACCGAGAAGTCAGAAGTCAACTCCTCCGAAAAGCTTCGCTCGTATCCTAACTCCGCAGATAGCGTGCCGTACTGGAACCCAAATTCGTTGTTGTAGACAAACTTATCTCCCGCAGAATAGAAACTGAGTCGAAGATGGTCCTCATCGGAGAGGTCTACTCCTAAAATCACATTCGCGTCGTAGAAATCCATTGTACTACGACTCACTTCCAGGTTATTTGCTGTTCCCAACAACCAGCCGGTGTAAGAGGCACGGCCAGCAGCCAGATAAGATCCACGGCCGCCCAAGAAAGGGCCTTCGACGCTCAACTTACCCGTCACAAAGCCGACACCACCTTTCATATTAAAGCGGTCGGAATTACCTTCTCGCATATCTACTGCCAGCACGGATGACAAGCGCCCTCCATACTCTGCCGGCAGAATACTCTTGTATAAGGATACCCCCCGAATGACCGCAGGATTGATCGTACTGAAAAAGCCTAATGCATGCGAGGAATTGAATAATACGCTCTCCCCTTGCAGGATCAGGTTTTGGTCCACAGCTCCACCTCGGACGTTAAAACCAATAGCACCTTCACCAATCGTATTTACACCAGGGCCGGTAAGTAAGCTTCGCACCACATCAGCCTCACCTAAAAGCGCTGGCAGTTCTTCAATTTTCTTCACGGCTAGATAGGTCACTCCAATTTGCGAGTTGGTGACGTTATCATCATTATTATCTGCTTCGACCACCACCGTAGCCAGGTTCGTCGCCTGTTGTCGCAGCTTAATGTCCAATACCCCATTTCCTTTGACTTCAATAAATCGGTCAAACAGGCCATAGCCCAGGTATTGGATTTGCAGCCGGTATTGCCCTGGAGGAATTCTGGTTTCCCAGACGCCACGTTCATCGCTCACCACACCTTCTTCCAACTCCATCCAGTAAACGGTAGCACCAATGATGGGCTCGTCGGTATCTCCATCTAATACGCGCCCGACAATGGTTGCTTTGCGGCCACGGCGTACTTCGTCGTCTTCACCGACCGTAACGACCGTTGTGTTTTCTGTGCCTTGAATTAGGCGCCCTTCCAAGGCCGCATAAAATCGATTGGCATAGTCATCGCTAATAGCTGCACGAGGCAAGATCATGTAGGCATAGTCGCGATAAGGCCGGGCGACCAGGCCTGTGCCGCGCAGCAAGTCCTCAACCAGCTCTGGCATAGCCGTCGCACGAGCTTCCAGGTCGATGCCGTCTACCGGCAATTCTGCAGCGATGTAAAATTGAACAGGATACCGATCCTCGAGGTCGGTAAAGATATCAGCCAGGGAAGTGGCTTGATAATCGGCCGAAACAACAAGGTCTTTTGCTGTTTGAGCGGCCAGGGGCAGCAGGCCTCCAAATAATATCAGGAGGCAAAAACTGCCAAGCAGTCGCAGTCGGGTTTTCATTCTAATGAGCGTTTTCCGGCGCAATATTACGGAATTGGAAGTTAGTACTTGGTACTTCGTACAAAGTAGGATGTGGAATTGTCCATAATACGGCACAAACTAGAAAACGGGCGGCAGGCCGAACCTGCTGCCACAGGAGGCAACAATTCTTGCCTAGTGGTCTTGATTCTCAGTAAAATACGCCCCTTAGCTAGTAGCCAAAGAGCTCCTCGGCGGTTAATTCTCGCACCGGGCCAAAACCTTCCAGGAAGCTTAGTGGGGTAGTCGCTCGGTCACCCATGACCAGGATATTGAAGGAGCGACCGCTTACGAATTCCTGGTGAAAGTCCTGGATAATGGCAGGGCTGGCCACCTGGGCACGCTCGTAGATATCTTGCAAAAGATCGCGATCTAAACCTATGTCCCATACTCCTTGAGCCTCCCAATAGAGTTTACGCGGCGAAACGCGATCACTCTCGATACGCTGTACGATGGACATTCGGGCTTGTTCGATCGCATCTTGTACCAAAGGCATATGCTCGATGATATCGAGCATGGCGGGAAGAGCATCCGATACCTTGTCGGGCTGCGTTCCTACATAAGCCTTGAGGTAGTGTGCTTTATGAGCCCGTTGCGGGCTGCTGTAATAGGCATAGGTACTATAAGCCAAAGCCTTCGCCTCGCGGATCTCCTGAAAGACGATCGATGAGAGCCCATAACCGAAATACTCATTGTA
>SPJK01020958.1_pt1 | contig 27676 bp, 24 predicted proteins | sample 3741771 | NCBI WGS metagenome assembly SPJK01 (sample SAMN10925997, study PRJNA522277) | cold seep metagenome | isolation source: Elba SIP-enriched marine methane seep metagenome, extraction at timepoint T2 | place: Italy: coast of Elba, Mediterranean Sea
AAAAAGCTGGCTGTGCTCATGCCATACTCACGGCACAGGTCCGCAACAGGCACTCCGCTTTCGGCTTGGTTCAAAATACCCATAATCTGGGCTTCACTGTACTTCGATTGTTTCATCAGAATCTCCTCGTTCATTGTTGAGAAAATTCTACCGACAAAAACCTCTAAACTTCGGGGGGATTACCGTCGCAACAAAACGCAGCATGAAACCTAAACCCGGTACACCCTAGAAACGCTGCAAACCTGTCCGAAAAGGTGGGAACACTTCAATCTTCCAACAAATTCTCTGCGCTAAGTTTGAATGGCCGCTATGCCCTTAGCGTAGGATTCTGCCCCGTCCGGCATTCGACCCCATCTTGCTGAAAAGCAAGGAGAACGGACATGGCCCCACTCTACAAGTTTCTTAGCACTCGTGCGCTGTGGCTCTCGGCTGTGTATACGCCCAGGCATCACGTACGATTTCCTCGATGCTGCTCCGGCGCGCCTGCCAATTCAGCAACGTCTGCGCGCGCGCGGCATCAGCCACAAGGATCGCAGGATCGCCCAGGCGCCGCTCAGCCAGTTCTACCTTGAACTCCACCCCGGAAACGCGCCGAACCGCATCGACGACCTCGCGCACACTCAGACCACGGCCTGTGCCCAGATTTATCGGCGTAAAACCCGTTTGCGCGCCTGACAAAAGCCGTTTCGCGGCTGCCACATGACCGGAGGCCAGGTCACAGACATGAATGTAGTCCCGGATGCAGGTCCCATCCGGGGTGTCATAGTCTGTACCAAAGATCTTGATGCACTCACGCTGGCCGAGGGCCGCCTCGATCACAAGCGGAATGAGATGTGTCTCTGGATCATGACGCTCACCGGTGCGCCCCTCCGGATCGGCACCGCAAGCATTGAAATACCGCAATGCAATAGACTGCAAACCATAGGCATCCGCGCAAGCTTCGAGTACCGTCTCAACCATCGCTTTGCTCTCGCCATAAGGGTTGATCGGCGCGCGCGGCAGCGCCTCATGCAAAGTGCCCTCAGCTGTGCTGTTGCCATAGGTTGCCGCGGTGGAGGAAAAGACGAGGCGCGCCACTCCGGCCCCCTGCATCGCCTCCAGGAGGTTCAAAGTTCCGGCCACATTGTTCTGAAAGAACGGCAAGGGGGTCCGCACCGACTGACCGGCTTCGATAAGCGCCGCAAAATGGACAACACACACCACCCCATAGTGCATCATGGCGTCTTGCAATTTTGCCGTGTCATGCAAATGCCCTTCCACCTGATGCGTTCCAAAACATGCATCGCGATGACCGGTGGAAAAATTGTCATAGACGACAGTATCAAACCCGGCTGCATTGAGCGCGAGAACGGTATGAGAGCCAATGTATCCAGCACCCCCAACCACCAAAATGGTCTGTTTAGACATCGTGCATATCTCCCCTACAATGTTCAGCGCAGCCCCGGACAAGATCCAGCATCACACGTTTCGATTGGCGTTCAAGCATCTTATATCCCCTGAAACTGTGTCAGCAGAAGGCCACAAAGCAGGCGAGCCCATGATCACTCACGCGCCGTTTAGGGCTGTGCATTTTGATGGTGGTACCCATCGACACGCCCTTCAATAAGGCTGCGCAATGCACGGGTATCTCCAGCCTCAAGCGCCCGATTCAACTCACGCAGTATGGCCGCCACTTCAATCTGGCTCAGGCTCTTTTCCTCTGCCCGCAGGATCTTGTCATGCGGTGTGACACGCAGGCTATCATCATCAATCAGCAGCTCTTCGTAGAGTTTTTCGCCCGGCCTCAGCCCAGTGATCGCGATCTCGATATCCCCCTGACCATTCTCTTTCACCCGCCGCCCGGACAGCTCAATCATCCGCTGCGCGATATCGATGATCTTCATGGGCTGGCCCATATCAAGCACAAAGACATCTGCCCCGCGCGCATAGGCCCCCGCGAGCAGGACCAAGCGCGCCGCTTCCGGGATCGTCATGAAATAACGCGTGACCTCTGGATGAGTGACAGTCACCGGCCCGCCGCGTCGGATCTGGCTTTCAAAGAGCGGCAGGACTGAGCCGGAGGAGCCCAGCACATTGCCAAAGCGCACCATGGAGAATTTGGTGCCCGTACTGCGCGTTTGCAAATCCTGCACCACCAGCTCCGCCATCCGTTTGGTCGCACCCATGATGTTGGTCGGGCGCACCGCCTTGTCAGTGGAAATCAGAATGAAGCGCTCAACGCCAACGGCCATGGCGGCCTCTGCGGCCACGCGTGTGCCGATGACATTGTTGCGTGCGCCCTCAAGCTCATTTTCCTCCACAATCGGAACATGCTTGTAGGCCGCAGCGTGCAGCACAATCTCGGTACTCGTTTCCGACAGGACCTGGGTCATCCGCGGCGCATCCACCACCGAGCCAAGGCGCGCCACCACCTCAACTCCGCTTTCGTGCATCAAAGCACGCAGATCCCTGTCGATCTGATAGAGCGCAAATTCTGACCGCTCAAAGAGCACGATGCGCGCGGGCCGGATACTGGCCAGCTGCCGGCACAGCTCGGAGCCAATGGAGCCCCCTGCCCCGGTCACCATCACCGTACGCCCTGCGTAGGCTTTGGCGACATCCGGAATATCGAGATCCACCTTGTCACGTCCCAACAGCACATCATGCGCAATGCTCGGATCTGTTTCTGTCAGGCCTTTGCCCGCCACGAGAGCCGCGTAAGACGGGACATGATATACATCAAGGCCAAGCGCCGAAAGCTCCCGCGTGATCACAGCGATCCGTCCCTGCGAGACCGAAGGCATGGCGAGCAAGACACGGACAATCTTGCCGCGCCGGACCAGATCCTGGAGGGCTTCAGGCCTGCGCACTTGAAGCCCTGAAATCAAAAGCCCCCACAGCGCAGGATTGTCATCAATGAAGACCACCGGCTTGGTATCCAGCGATTGGCGCAAAGATATCGCCAGCTGAATACCAGCCACCCCTGCCCCATAGATGGCCACTGGCTGCACGTCATGATGCCTCCCCAGTAGCATTTTCAGCACAGACAACACTGCAAAGCGCAACGAAACGGCAAGTAAGCAAAACACGACACCAAATATGAACGGCACAGAGCGGGGCACCCAGAAACTGAAAAGATATCCGAATAAAATCGTGGCTCCTGTGAGCGCGGCCGCAAGCAAGCCGATGCGGCGGAGTCCAACATCATCAAAGGAGTGCAGCTGGATGCGGTGTATGCCCAAAACAAAAGACAGCCCCGCGCCTGCACAGGTCATGATCGGGAAGAGCCCCCAGGCGTTCGCCATGCGTGGATCCACGGCAAAGGACTCCAAGCGCAAAGCGAAAGCGGCATAGAGCGCGGCACACACCAATATAGCGTCGGCTGTCAGCCAAAGCCCCGACTTCAAAAAGCGCGACAGATATTGGAAGACCTGCGCCATCACGGCCCCTGTTCTACTGCCCGGTTTTGCCCTGCCTACTGCTATCGCAGACACGGCAATCGGCGCAAGCTGGGCAACCGTTGATCAAGATATTATCTGCAAACCGTGGCACGTTTAAGCTAGGCTCCCATGCCCTACGTCATGAGCGGGCGTAGGAGCCTCTAATTTACGTAGGTTTGCGCGCAGGAGGCCGGGACGGGTCTGCGACTTTAGGCGTGCCCCCTCAAAGGCGCGGGGCACACCATTGGTCCACGGCGCTACAGACGCAGTTCGGCCAAGGCGTCCACGGCGTCCGGGATGGGGTAGTGATGGTTCCCGATAAACAAGCCATTTGCGTCAATGTATTCGGCATTGGACAAGCTGGCATGAATCTCGTGAGGAATGTGCTGCATGACAGGGTTCTTTGCAAAATTCCCGGCGACAATCGGACGGCATTCAAAACCCATATCGCCCAGTTTGGCCACCAAATCTGCGCGCGTCACGCCGGCATCTGGCCGGATCAGCAAAGAAAAGCCAAACCAGGAGCTTTCACCGGTTTCCTGCTGAATTGAAAAGACCGGGTGATTTGCCAGCTTCTCCGACACCAGGGCCCCATTCGCCCGACGCCCAGAAATCAGACCCGGCACTTTTTTGAGCTGTTCACGTCCGATGGCCCCAGACATCTCCAGGGGGCGCAAATTGTAACCAGGCAGAACAAAGTTGAAGCTTTCCTCAAAGGGATCGTCGCTTTTGGTGCCCGTCACCCTGTTCTCTTTGGGCAAGTGCCGTGTCCAGCCATGTGAGCGCATGGAGAGCATGATATGGTACAGCTCTTCGTCATCTGTCAGCACCACACCGCCTTCCATGGTCGAGATGTGATGTGAGAAAAAGCACGAAAAGCTCCCGACATGGGCAAACGTGCCCGCTTGCTTGCCGTTGTATGTTGCGCCCATGGATTCACAATTGTCTTCCAGTAGGACAATTTTGCGATCTCCAATGATCTCCTTGATCCGGTCGAAATCATTGGGGTTGCCAAGCAAGTTCACAATCATGATGGCGCGTGTCTTGTCGGTGATCGCGGCAGAAAGCGCATCAAGGTCATAATTGAGCGTGGCACGATCGATATCCACGAATTTCTGCACCAGCCCGTATTGCGCCAAGGGGTAGTATGTTGTGGACCAGCTCACTGCTGGCACCAGCACCTCGTCACCCGGTGACAGGCGAAGGTCTGGGTTTTGCGCATAGAAGAACGCAGCGGTCATCAGCAGGTTGGCGGATGACCCTGAATTGACCATCACCGCGTATTGCGCTCCGAAATGCGCGGCAAACTCTTTTTCAAAGGCGACCACTTCGGGGCCCATGGAATACATATCAGATGCAATGACACGCTGAATGGCATCCTGCTCGGCCTGGTCCCAGGACGACGTAGCCAGGGGAAAACGAAAATTCATGTCGATGCCTCATTGAGATAAAATGCGTAAGATTTAGCGATTGCGTCTTTGAGCGTCGTGGGCGGTGCCCACCCCCATTGTGTTTGCAATGTGCTGTCTGTCAGCTTTTGCATCATGCCAACGGGTTGGCTCAAGTCATGCACGAATTGGCCCTGCCACCCGATCACCTCGGCCACGGCCTGATAATAATCGTTGATCGTGTAGTCATGCCCAAGACCAATGTTCATGAGTTCGGGGATATCCTCAATCTCTTCAGCGGCTCGAAGAACAGCATCTGCAAGATCGCCAGCATACATGAACTCGCGCCGGGCCGTACCGGCCCCCCAGATCTCAACCTCTGCAGCCCCTTCTGTCAGAGCGATATGCATTTTGTGAATGATCGCTGGCAACAGATGCGAGTGCTTGGGGTCAAACTTGTCATACCGCCCAAAGAGGTTGCACGGGATCAGCGTCTTGTAGTTCAGATCCGGGTTTTCCCGGTTGATGTATTGGCACAGACGTGTGGCCATGATCTTGGCCAGCGCATATCCCTCGTTGGTAGGCTCGAGCGGGCCGGTCAAGATCATATCCTCGGTGAGCGGATTTGGCGCTTCGCGGGGATACATACAGGTCGAGGCGAGATTGAGGAACTGACGTACACCGGTTTCCTGCGCCGCCATGATGATATTGCGACCCATCGCAACATTCCGCTCCAGAAAAGCGACTGGATGCGCCATGTTGGCCTGAATGCCGCCAACCTGACCTGCACTATGCACGATCACATCTGGCTCATGCTCGGCCACATAGGCCCGCACAGCCTCGGCATCCATCAGGTTCATCTCGGCGGAGCCAGGGGCCAAAAGGTGCCACTGAGACGCCTTGGGATGTTCCTGTATATTGCGCCCGACCATACCGGAACCGCCCGTCAGTAAAAGCGTGCCGCGATGTTCTGTCTCCATGACCATCTAGATGCCCTCAGCTTTCCGTAGACACGGGAACATCCATGCCATGGGCACTGAGCAAAGCGTGACGCCGCGCCGCCTTGAGGTCTTCAGCCACCATCTCGGCACACATCTCCTGCACCGAAATCTCAGGCACCCACCCCAGCTTGGTCTTGGCATAACTGGGGTCGCCCAGCAGCGTCTCCACCTCAGCAGGCCGGAAGTAGCGTGGATCAATCCGCATGATGACGTCACCCACACTGACCCCCAGAGCCACATCCGAGGTCACGGCCGAGACAGTCCCAATTTCATCCACACCGCTGCCCGAGAACTCCAACTCAATCCCAAGCTCGCGCGCCGACCAGATGATAAATTCACGCACGCTGTATTGCACACCAGTTGCAATCACAAAATCCTCAGCACTGTCTTGCTGAAGCATCATCCACTGCATGCGCACATAGTCCTTGGCATGGCCCCAATCGCGCAGCGCGTCGATGTTGCCCATATACAGGCAGTCCTCAAGACCCTGTGCGATATTCGCAAGGCCGCGGGTGATCTTGCGGGTTACAAAGGTCTCGCCCCGCCGAGGGCTCTCGTGATTGAACAAAATACCGTTGCAAGCATACATGCCATAGGCTTCACGGTAATTCACCGTGATCCAGTAGGCATACATTTTCGCCACCGCATAGGGCGAGCGCGGGTGGAACGGTGTCTTTTCCGTTTGCGGCACTTCTTGGACCAGCCCGTATAGCTCTGACGTTGAAGCCTGATAAAAGCGCGTCTTCTCTTCAAGCTTCAAAAAGCGGATCGCCTCCAGCAAACGCAGCGTGCCGATAGCATCCACATCGGCTGTATATTCGGGCGCTTCAAAGCTGACGGCTACATGCGACTGCGCCCCCAGGTTATACACCTCATCCGGCTGCACCTCTGACAAGATGCGTGTCAGGTTGGAACTGTCCGTCAAATCCCCATAATGTAATTTGAATTTCGCATCGTCTACATGCGGATCTTGAAAGATATGATCGACCCGGCCAGTGTTGAAAAGCGACGCACGCCGCTTGATGCCATGCACCTCATAGCCCTGCTCCAGCAGAAACTCTGCCAGATAAGATCCATCCTGACCCGTTACCCCTGTGATCAACGCTCTTTTCATAGTAGACTGCCTTTCTTGATTTCTTACGTTCGCGCAATGCGCGTAACAATGTTGGCCAGCAAGCACAAAAACGATAGCAGCACTGAGTATTTCATGACGCTTCGAAACATGACAAAATTGTACTTCACGTTGGTCAATGCGCTGGAAGACAAGCTGTTTGAAGATCGAAGGTAAGTTCCCAGAACTTCATCAACAGAACTACACGTCAACCCAGGATTGTCGCGGAACAGAATAAGCCAAAACGCATAGTCCTGTCTGCGCCGGATATCAGGCATCTTTTTAGCGCTGTTCAACCCATTGCGGATGACAGTCATGCTTGTTGGGATCCAATCTGCAAGATGCATATTGAACCGAGTGATTTTTTGCGGAGGCACGCGTGTTCCAATCTTGGTGCCGGCCTCATCGATGATCTCGTAGCTGCACACGCAAATGTCCAAAGACCGGTCTTCCATGTAGGCAATCTGCTTCTCGAGCTTGGTCTCATGCCAGGAATCATCTGAGTCCAAAAAGGCGACAAAGTCTCCTTGTGCCGCTTGCAACAGCTGCGTGCGGGCGACACCTGCTCCCACGTTTTGCTCACCGAACAGCACTTTGACCACGGGATCAAAATCAGTCAGTTCCTTCAGAACGTCTCGTGTCCCATCCGTCGAACAGTCATCATAGATAATGATTTCTGCCGGTTTGCGCGTTTGCCGCAGCGCCGACATCACACACTGCCGTATCGTCTTTTCTGCATTATATGCAGGAATAATAACAGAGACGTTTTTTGAATCGTTTAGCATCATTATTTCAATTTTATCAAAGCCATCAAAGAAAATATCAGGCCTAAAATCCTTCCCCTCATGCAACGTGTTTCAACTAAATGAAAGCGAGATACCCGACACCAACCGTCAAAAAAACAAAAATTCTAGCCGTCATGACACCAGATACGAAGCCATGTATTTCAAGGCTGCCCTTGTCCACGAGGCTCGCAAACTTATGCTCAATGTAAAATACGTTAATGACGGTGCAGATCGTATTGAACAGAAAGCTTGTGTTGGCAAGTGTGAGCCGCCACTCGGGATAAATAGCGCCCGCCAGAAGCGGCAGGGTCAACCCAAGCAAATTGAGTGCGGTCGTGATAAAGGTAGCAATGACAACCACCCAGGGCCAATAGGATGTGTCCAATACCGACGTAACTTCACTGGCAAGCTCATTGAGCTGCTGTTGCTGACGCCATAGCAGGTAGATCGCAAGCGGCACCAGGGCGATCATCGTCACCCCAAAACCAAGCTTGATCGTCTCTGGCGCAAGGCCGTTGTCAATGTTGAACCCAATCAGCAGGAAATACATGACGGCCCCTGCTCGGTTGGCAACCATAACCTTCATGGCCAAATTATAGCCCGCCGCCACACGGCGCTCCATTGCGCCATGATACTTAGCCACCAATTGCATGTGATCGGCCAGAACTGCCAGGCCCAGCCCAAAAAGAGCCATGACAAACAGCACGTTCAAAACATCTCTGGAGCCGAGAAAGGCCAGAATGTCGCTCATGCTGCGCTCACATCAAGACGGACCGTTTTGTCCGAGAAAGCATAGTCCTGTCCTTGCTGGAAGGGCTTCGGCGTGACGCATTTTGCGCCGCCGCGCAGCCGGACGATCCAATAGGACATTGTTGAATTGCTGGACACGAACCAGTCGGCTCCGATGGACGCGCTCAGGGTGTCTTGTAGTGAGGTTGTTTGAATGTCAGCCTCTGGTGCGCCCGGTACGCTGAAATCAAGTGTACGCGCATATTCCACATCATCCGTCAGCACCAACAGCTGTACCGTTTTTTGCAGATCAGCAGCCTTGAGCGCCGTCTCTATACCTGCGCGAAAATAACTGTCGGGCAGAATGCCGTATGTTGTCTTTCCCGCCCGTTCCAGAGCCAGAAGATCTCCACCGCGCACATGCACAACGATCCGACCTTTGTGCTGCGTGGGAGCAAGTTGTGAGGCCAACTCTGCCACATCACGGCGCTCTGGTGCAGATTGGAAATACCCAATGCGCGCCACCTCTGTGATCTTAGGAGTGGCATGCACACCTCGCGTTTCGAATGTTGTAAACAAGCTCACCCGCGCGGTCTTGAGCAACACCGAATCAAGGCTCAGAGCCAGCAGCGCCAAAATATATTGGACAGGGCCAGGGCCAGGATAGCGCAATAATTGTTCATGTTGCGTCCAGCCAAGCAACTTGCGGACCGCTGAACTCAAAAACAGTGTTGAGAATTTGTCTTTGGCAGAACTTGTCGCAAACTGAAAGAACTGGTTTCCCGTTCCACCAATGAGAAATGTGACCGCCAAGAATCTGCCCTCGATAATACCTAAAAATATAAGGGGGGGCTTACAACGGTGCCGTGTCGATGGCCAGCCAAATATAAGAAATGACACACTGTACAATCGTCATAGCATAGACCTGCATATGTACAGGGCAGCCCCTGAATTCGGCCTGGCTACCGCAGGAGAAAATGCCCGCTTTGGCCAACGGCTTTAGTTCGCAGCCGCGCGCGTCAGCAAGGCCGGAAAAATCGTCTGCAAAGACCGTGTCCACTGCGTGATCACCTGTTCTTCGATAAACACGATGTCATTGGGACGCATCAGCATCCGCGTCGCCAAGACAAGGTTCGCTGCATTCGCTGCATCCAAGTGGTAGGCCGTTACGTCCACATTTGCTGCGGCCTCGCTACTCCGCAAGACATAAATCTGTGACGCATCTGCGGTGGTTGTGTCAAAACCACCTTCATCGAACAAGACATCCGCCAGGGTTGCCTGCCGCTCAAAAGGCAATGCGACGCGCGCCTTTTGAGACACCTCTCCAGCCAAATACACATAATCACGTTCAACAGCATCCAACTCAACCCGCAGTTGGAAATTGTTGCGGCGCTCCTGAAGGGCCTCACGTTGCAAACTGACTTCGCGTTGTAAAGCATCAAGTGCAGTGGTGCGCGCAGTGTTCCTTAGGGCAATCACGTCCAATTCTTTTTGGAAAAAGGTAAAGGCTCGATCGAGGTCATACGTCGTGTCGACGTAGAGCGCGTCGCGATCTTGCAAGCGCGTCTCACGCAATTCAGGACGCGCCAAATATGTGTCAAAGGGAATTTGATACAGCTTTTGATCGCGGTAAAGACGAATAACCGCAAACTCTTCGTCAGGGACCTGCACTCCGCCGGCACTCGTCAACGCCTCTCCTAAGGTCAGAGGATTGAGCGTGATGGGCACATTGCGGGTGGCTCCAACCGCCCCGCCAACGGTCACCCGTTGAGAGTTGAATTCCGAGACTTCGAGGCTCAAGGAAGGATCAATCTGGTTCTCAACCAGAACCTGAAATAGAACATCCTGCGCTTCTCTCAGCGAAAGGTCGGCAAGCCGAATATCGCCAATGGATGGGATGGTAATCGTTCCATCGTCGCGAACAGTATACCCTTGGCGGCGGTTCTGCGCAGCCAACAAACCGGAGAGTTGCTCGACCGTGCTCTCTTCGCCCTGCGTCGACAGAAGAAGCACATCCCCAACGCCAATCTTATACGCAGACGCGGGCTCAAGCGGAGGCAGGCTCAGCGACACGCGCTCCGGCCTTGCATCGGGGCTGTCAGGGGCCTCGGGAAGAGCACCAAGCGCACGCAAGGTGCCTCCGCGAGCAACGGCAAACAATTCTGAGGGCAATTGGCGCGAAACATATGGCGCTTTATTAGCAAGGGCGATGGCTTGGGCATCCAGTGACACGATCTCAACCGAGCCGCCTTCACCGGTGACTTCTTGCACTGATGGGCTTGTGTAGCTGACCCCACAACTGGCCAGACTGCATATTGCGCTTATAATGAAAAACAATCGTGACATGTAAATTCCCCCCGGAATCTGTATCACACTTGTTTCAGAAAACTATATGTAGATGCAACTACCTAGTCTAGGTTTCAGATGTCATTTCTACATTTCACAAAACAAAGGTGGCGGATGCACTTTGCATCCGCCACCTTCGATATTGTGTCGTCAGGTCTATCAAATCTGACCAGATAAGCCAAAAAGCTTAGGGAGTGCCTGTGCCTTCAGTGCCTTCGTCGACGGCTTCGGCCACTGTCACAACGGCCGTGGCACCAACGACAGCAAGCGACGTAAGAGCTGCAGCCGAAAGTCCGCCAAGACCAAGACCAGCAGCTGCGGCGGCACCAGCAGCTGCAGCAGCACCAGCACCAGCTGCAACAGCACCAGCTGCACCAGCTGCGGCACCAGCTGCACCAGCTGCGGCACCAGCTGCAGCACCTGCAGCACCTGCGCCAGCACCAGCTGCAGCACCTGCGCCAGCACCAGCTGCAGCACCTGCGCCAGCACCAGCACCTGCGCCAGCACCACCGGCACCAACACCAATCACCTGCGCACTAGCGGGAGCAGCGACGGCCAGAGCAAGAGCAGCTGTCAAAGAGAGAGCTGTAAGTTTCATTTTAAGTACTCCAAAAAAACAATATGCATGCGTGCCTATAATAACGGCGTCAGCACAGCTCTCGCAAGGATTAAAGAAGTATTAACCAGATCTAGAGAGATTTGCGGCACTTTATTGCCTGCGACTGCGCTCAGAAAAGAGGGGCTTCCAGCGTTATGTAACCGTTGCGTGTGCCAATCCACTGTTTCGACTTCACGATCCGTTGATTCGCATCCAACCAATAGCTATTCGTGAATTTCAAATCTGCCGGTTGCCCTGAATCGTCATGATCAGATGTGCACTGCTCTGTAACCACGCCATTCCCCCCAGAATAGGTGCAGGCAAATTTTACAGTGATCTGACTATTTTCCCCGTCCAGGTAATAGTGAACGCGCTGCGCCGTACCTTGGCCTTGCCCCGTCACGATGGCCAAAGGCCCATTGATATCGGAGGCCATCAGATCAAATCCAATCCCCCGGGTCCCAGAGATCATACCGCCGCGCGAATAAACGCCGACCCCATCAGGGGCAATCCAAGTTGTTGTTTCTCCATTCTGGGCTGTCTCGATCACCACCGCGGCAACTTGCAACGTCGGGAGTTCGGCAATCAGCACAGGCCGTCCGATCTGCGCGCGCACCTCTGGTGTGAGCCGGGTGCGCAAAATTGCCGTTGTCAGCGGAGGCGCTTTGCGGCTTTTCGGAATCAGCGCCTGCCGCACTTGCTCCAGTGCCGCACGGGAAAAGGTGGCGCTCTGGTTGGAGCCGCAGCTTGCCAGGATCATCATGCCTGCAAGCGCAAAAAAAACTGCTCGGATCACCGCCAAAATCTCCCCCAGCTTTTCACAAGGTCTGGGCGATGGTATCCGCCGCGCAATGTCCCATAGAGACGACCATCTACATTCAGCTTTGCCCCACCATCTCGCAAGATCGGTTGGATCGTTGGGCTGGCAGAGCGCCGCGATGCCGTTCCAATAAAGTGGTCAAACGGAATGGTGAATGTCAGCCCCTTGTCAAAGGATCCTTCCCCGAAATCGGCAAAGGGCACATCGGTCAACGTTGCATAGGCGCCAACACGCCAGCCGTTTTTGAAGACACGTTCGACCTTGAGCGTGCCGCCCACATCTCCTCCGAGATAGCGCCCGACCGACCCCTGAGCCTCAAAGCCATTGCCCATGTCCCAATAGCCGGTCAGATGGCCCGTTGCGACCTCATAGGCTTGAAAGCCAAAAAGCTGGTCGAAATCACGCTGTTTGACATAATTCAGTTCTGCTCCAAGCGCAAAGGGACTGTCCACCGGCTTCCACAACACTTCGGTCGAAATGCCGCCATACATGGTTTCCAGATAGCCCGCCGTGACGCGCCCGTAGAGATCTTTTCCAGGCCGGAAATAATAGGACAATGTGAGCCTCTTCAGCGACGGATCTCCCTGTCGTGCATATTTTCGTACATCCGAGCGCACCCGCCGTATCGTCGAATCTGAGACCCGTGTCGCTGTATGCTTATTGCCGGTCGCGCGTTTGCGCAGGGCCCCGGAAATCTCCAGGCCGGGCCGAATGACATATGTCGCTTTGGCCTGCAAACCGACTTCCGCCCGGATTGGCGTGCCCGGATCAAAAAAGCTTGTGGACAGATACGGGCCGAAGCTCCAGGTAAGCCGAGGATATTGCCCGTCATCAAAAACGAGGTCCTCCGCCGTGCGGCCCGCGGCATCCTGAATGGCGGCAGCTTTATACGAAAGTGCCGTTCCGTTGGGGGCATGTTCAAAGGCTTCAATGTCAGATCGCTTCAGGGAAACCTCGGACACGACCATACCGCGCTGCACAGGCACAATCTTAAAGGTCTCAACAGAGTCTGGCATCATCTGGCTCAGCACCCGGGCCGTGCGGCCAATAGCTTCGGCGCTTGCCTGATACCGTCCATTGCGGATGCGTATGGTTGTCTGCCGAGGGGAAACCGCCAGCGCATCCAGGACGATCCCTTGCTTTGCAAGTTGCTCTCGCACTGCTTTGCGCAAGTTTGTCGATGCATTTGGAATCTGGGTCCATCCTAAATCATCAATGTTATGCGGAAGGCGCACACGCACGGGCGGCGGCGCTTTAGCAGTTCCCCCGACAACACTGGGCCGCTTTGGATTGAGAGCAAGCGTCACGCCGGCGGACAGGGTATCCCCATGTAGATAGCTCAACTGTAAATTGGCATTTTTCCCAAGTTTATAATCGAGCCCGAAGTTATATGGTGTGCGTGGGCGGATGACACCTTCGAAAACCTCGCGCCCATAAGCATCGGACGAATATTCGGCCTTCAGGATCAGCCGCGGCGCCACGCGAACCGCCAGGCCCCCGAAAAACGCGGCGTCGCCTCGAAACCAACGGCCAAATTCGAGCTGCCCCCCATCCCCGGTAAAGCCCAGGGGCCTGGTTCGAAACCTCGGGTCGATTGAGCCAAGTGGATTTGAAAATCCACCAGATGACGCCAGACGTCCCCATCCGATCCCCCCTGAAACCAGCACATTGGGCAACAGATGTTTGCTGGCGACAAGATATTCACCAGAGTAGACACCTGTCCCGACAAAGTCGTTCAACCCAATCGCCAACGCGGGACGGATGCGCCCCTCATCGAGCAAACGGTATCTCAAATCAAAGGAACGATCATACAACTGGCTGATGTTGCCGTATCGGAAACTGCCGGACAGACGCGGTGTCATTTGAAAAGTCAAAGTGGTGCGCGTAGAGCCAGGGATATAAGACAAGGTCGTGGTGATCTCTGCATCCGGCTGGCTTTGAGCTGTTGGCGTATCAATGAGCCCAACGTTGCCGTAGGTGGTCACCGAACGGAGTTCATCGGCCTGTACAATATGGGCGGGGATCCCAATCAGCGCTGCAAATAGCAAAGACCCTAAGAATGCACGCGATATCATGACAGCAGATCCAGGCAAGAGTTTAAAATTATCCTGCCTTTATTCTGATATTTTTTCCGAATAGCAGAGAAGAGACTGATCTCGCCTGCGAGATAGTCGTGCAGTGTGACCCCAAAGGTGCAGGCAACCATGCGACGCGCGAGCGCATCAATGAGCACGCTTCGGCTCTGTTGAGGAGAATACACCAAATTGTGGTGTAACACCTAGCATTCTGGATCCGGCGATCCGGATCCCCAGCATGTAGGTACCGACAAACAGAACGCCAAAGCTGACGGCAGCAATGAAGGCAAAGAGTGGCTGGTTCCAGAGCAACACACCAAAGAAAACCGGCAAGGAAATGAACGGCAGCATCACAAGCGTTGCAAGTGGATTGGCAATTTGCCGTTGTCCCCGGCCCAAAATTTTAATTTCCAAAAGACGCATCACCATCTGATGGAAGTGCAGACGATCTGGCTGGTCCGTAGGGCGTCCGGAACGGCGACGACGCCAGATCGCGAAAACCGTATCCGCAAGCGGCCAGAAGAAGACGAGCACCACAGCCCAAGGCGTGAGGGCAGACACTTTGAACATCAAGAGGACGGAGAGCCAGGCAAGAGCATGGCCCAGCGAATAGGCCCCGGCATCCCCAAGGAAAATTTTGCCCCAAGGGAAGTTGAAGACCAAAAAGCCCATCAACGCTGCGACCAACATAAAGCTGACGGCCGCGATTTCTGGCAGACCGGAGATATGGGCGATGGAGGCCAAGCCAATCGCGGTGATGACACCAGTGCCGGCGCTCAAACCGTTCATCCCATCAATCAAATTGAATGCATTGCACACGCCCGCTGTAGCAAAGGCCGTGAAGATGATCGCCACAGGCACGAAGGTCAGCAGATAGTCAACGCCGGGAACATCCGCCCGCGCAACCCAAGCCCCGAGCAGAGCCACCGCCAAGATGCTAGACACCGCCGCCGCCAGCAAACGCCGCCGCGGAGAGACGTCATATCCCAGGTCTTCAGCCAAACCGGCTGCGAAAACAGGGATCATCGAGATGACGAACAGAATATACGTTCCCTGCACATCAGCAGGCATCAGGAACGCAGCCACAACAAGACCCGTAAAAATGGCAACCCCGCCAATGCGCGGGGTCGGGACTTTGTGAGAAGACTGGACGGCACCGACATCAGCGCCCTGGGCGCGAATATGGTACTGCTTCGTGACGATCAGGACGGCGCAAATCAACGCCGAGAACGCAAAAACAGCTAAATATGCCAAGTTAAAGTAAATCATTCTTCAAAACCTTGAGTTCAAAACCCGTAAAATTAGCTTCGTCTGAAGGAGGCCCTGCAGAAATCACGACAGCCTCCGAAACATGTAACTTTGTTAATACTTTCTTAAAATCTGAATAGCATCCAAGTGCTGCGAGCGCAAACTGTAGATGCGCAAAAAAGCGCTAAGTTGGTTAACGGCTGCCTATAATTTAACCACAACCTCTAGGGGATGCATTCCATCTGGCAAAAATGGTGCTGCAGCGCAGCAATATCAGCCAACCCGGCAAGCCTGCCTCGCGGCCTGCACCATATAAACTTACTGAATCATTGCGCTATACGCGCAGCCTCTCGCTTGAGCCACGCCGCAACATAGCCCAGAAACGCAGCATCCGCAGAGCGCAGACGGGGACGGCCAGAGTGCATCCAGTAGCGACGCCACTCCGCCTCGAGCATATAGACGTCCAGCCCAGGTGCCAGAAGGCGGGCCTTCTCAAGACAGTCCGAACTCAGGACAGGGGCACCAGGCACCTCCTCCAAGAGCGAATCGTGCACTGAAAACCGGATCAGGTCCCCCGGCTCTTCCGTCATCTCATAATCGGGCAAATGTCCCGCCGCGATCATGTCGCGTAGCATCTTACGAAAAACGCGCCGCGGCGAGGCCGAGCCAGACTTTTTCAGCAATGTATCCACCGAGACCCGCCACGTACGCTGCTTGCCGCAATGTTTGCGGGCCAGCTCATAGATGCGCCGCTCCAGCGGTTTTCGAAGCCGAAAATAGTCGCGGCTCAGCGTCAGCACCGTTTTGCTCTGCACCGCCCGGAACAGCCACTCCGAGAGAACAATCCGCACCGAGGCCATCCGTCCGCCCTTGGTGGCGCGCACAATTTGCCAGCTCTCAATGAGGCCAAACCCGGTGGTGATCTCCTGCCCTCCGGTTTCAAGATTGGTGGTGATGCGCGTGCCCGCGAGCCGCTCGAACGCCTCGCGCAGCCGTTTGTACCCATCGCCAGAGGTCTCCCGATTGGTGGCCACCAACAGATCATGCGCCGTCAATGTCAGGCGCCGCGATACCGCACGCCCGGCATTGAGCGCCGCCATCAGTTGAGAGATGCAATAGATCAGAATGTCCTTGTCATGGATCGTAGCCAGACCCTTGACCGAAGGCGTCACCGTGATCTCCACTCCGTTATGCGCGTAGCTCAGGATGCGCCGGTCGGGACGCGTCGAGAGGGAGAACACCGGATGCTCCATGGTCGCCATGTCATCCTTGGGCAGCGCATCAAGAATATCGCATAAGAAGAAATCAGGCGTAGGATGCCTGTCAGGGGTAAGCCCCAAAGAGCTGGTCATGGAAAATCGCCTGTATCATCTGTCGCCCGATCCGGCATCTTGCGCGCTCTGGGATGGCGCGTCTGCTCAAGGCCTGCCGGGGATTCGTGTTTTCATTAACACCCAGCCTAAAGTTATCCACAGCCCTCGTCCACACAAAGGCGAAATTCGCTCGTGGGTTCGGAGTCACTTGAGCGTGGGATCAGAGTCACCTCTTCGTGGGTTCAGAGTCACCCGTAATTCAAAAAACTCCATTTTCACCTTCAAAATCAATCTTTTAGATTAATCTAATTTCACTGTTAACTATCAAATAACTGGATTCTAACAGAACCCCAATTTTTAAAGCTCCCAACACCCAAAGACACATACAAACTCATCTGATTGATTTTGCTTAGAAAACCATAATTGTGATGGTTTTTCTTCCATGTGCGCCGTTTTTCGCTATCTTAGGGAAAAGAGCGCACATCAAGATCGCTTTCCACAGGCAAAATCAAATATAGAGCAGACCAAATATGGCCAAAGATCTCAAATCCAAAGACATCAAGCCCGACCTTCCTCCCTATTTCAACATTGATCCCGACGCCGCACTGGAGGCCCTTGGATCGCCTGTCGAAACCAGCGGCTTTGCCCGTATCGCAGAAGCATGCACGAAAGGCCGCCAGGACCTTGCCTCACGGGGCATGAACGAGGAAGGCCGCAAAGAGCTGCGCCTTTTCTCCACCTGGGAGATCACCAAATATCTGATCCCGGTGGCGCAGGCGCATTTCCGGCGAGTGCTCAAACAGAACCCCGATTTACCGCAGGGCCGCTCAGAAACCGAGGGCGGGGCGAAATGGTTCACCCTCGACGAGGTACTCCGCTTGCGCGCCTATTTCGGAGCCCAAGGCTCCAAGGCGAAAGAGTACCGCCCCTATCGTCCCGAAGGTCTGCCCGCCAAACTGGTGTCTGTCGCGAATTTCAAAGGCGGGGTCGGCAAGACTTCCACCGCGGCGCATCTCGCCATGTCCGCCGCACTGGACGGCTACAAGGTGCTCGTGCTCGATCTCGACAGTCAGGGCTCCATGACCTCCATCTTCGGCGGCCGCGTTGAGGATGAATGGCAAACTGTCTTTCCCCTGCTCGCCCGCCATTACGCCACCCATCTACGCCGCGAGAACAGATCCCGCCTGGATCGGGGCGAGGCCCCCCTGCCCCTCGATGACACTTTGACCGAGGCGCTTGGCATCAAAGCGCAAGGGCTAATCCAGACGACCCATTGGCCCAACATCGACCTCATCGGCGCCCAGCTTAATCTCTACTGGGCCGAATTCCAGATCCCAGTCTGGCGCATGCAGGCCCGAAGCTGGAAACTCTGGGATGCGCTCACCGAGACTTTGGAGGCCGACGGCATTCTGAACGAGTATGATCTCATCTTCGTCGACACCCCCCCTGCCCTTGGCTATCTCACCATCAACGGGTTGGCCGCCTCCGACATCCTGTTGGTGCCGGTAGGCGCATCCTTCCTCGAATTCGACAGCACCGGGCGTTTCTTTGACATGCTGCACTCCACCTTCGCCTCCATCGAGGAAGGCGAGAATATCGCTGCCCGCGCCTTGGGCCGCGAAGAGCTGGCCTTTGAATGGGACGCGGTCCGCGCCGTGGTCACCCGCTATGATGGCAGCCAGCAAGCGGAACTTGCGGCTCTGATGCAGGCCTATCTCGGACGGACTCTCTCCCCACACCGCCAAGACTTCACCGCTCTCATCGGCCAAGCCGGAGAACAGGTAAGCGGAATCTATGAGGCCGATTACCGCGACTTCAACCGCGAGACCTATGTGCGGGGGCGCGAAACATTCGACGCCACCTATGCCGCGTTCAAGGAGTTGCTGCTCGGGGTCTGGCGCCGGGAAGAGCTGGCGCAGAATGCGCGTCTACAAGGAGGGGCGTAACATGGCAAAACGCAAACGTCTGGGCCCTGCCCTTTTGAGCCAAACAGGCGCGTTAGACACAGAACCGGCACGGAGCGCAGAGACCAAGAGCGCCCCACCGCCCCCCATCGCGCATGTCGCAGGGGACGCGTCTGCAAACGCGGCGTTGCAGGAACTGTCCGAAACCCTACGCCGCGCGCGAACTGAAGGGCGTATGGTTGTCTCCATTCCCCTCGCTCAGATCGCTGAGGACTATCTTGTGCGCGACCGCGTCGCGGTAAATGACGAAGACATGGCGGCATTGAAAGCCAGCCTTGCGGCTCGGGGCCAGCAAACGCCCATTGAGGTGGTCGACCTTGGCTCGGAGCGCTATGGTCTCATTTCTGGCTGGCGGCGTTGTCAGGCTCTACGCAGCCTTTCAGAGACATATGTGAACGCATTGATCACGCCACCAAGAGAGGCCTCTGAGGCCTATCTTGCAATGATCGAAGAAAATGAGATCCGCGTGGGGCTCAGTTATTACGAACGTGCTCGCCTTGTGATGAAATCTGTAGAAGTCGGAGTCTTGGATAGCCACAAATCCGCACTACAGGCTCTTTTTTTATCCGCATCTCGGGCCAAGCGCTCAAAGATCAAATCCTTCATTTCCGTGGTTGAGGCTCTTGGGGCACATTTGAGCTATCCCACCCAGTTGGGCGAGCGACTTGGCCTCCAGCTTTCTAAGGCCCTCAATGAAGATCCCAATGTGGTTGGTCGGTTACAGCATGCGCTGCACGAGAGCGCGCCTCAAAGCGCAGAGGCCGAGACAACTTGCCTTCAGAAGGCGCTCAGTGTTGGTTTGGAAACAAAATCCATGCATTCTGAAATGGCTGCCAGGCGTGCTTCAGCAGCGTCTGAGGTTGCTCCGGGCATTGCACTTGCGCGCAAAAAGAAGGGGCGGCTCCTAACGCTTGAAGGGGATGGGGTCACGGATGAATTCGCGGCCGCATTGGAAGCTTGGCTCAAGTCGCGTTGAGACTCTGTTTCGCGCGCGAAACAGAGTCTATTTGGCCGCGTAGTCCGACTTGTACCACGCGACAAAGCGCGTAACGCCCGTGCGCAGAGGTGTCTTTTGCATTGGGCCAATCAGGTCTGTCAGAAGCTGGTCCTGCGCCCATGTGCTGGGCATGTCGCCGGGCTGGATTGGCAGCATGTTTTTCTGCGCTTCCTGCCCGAGCACCTCTTCGAGTGCTTCGATGAAATCGCTCAGGCGTGTGGGCGCACCGTTGCCGACATTGACCGCACGCCATGGAGCGATGGGCGAGAGACTGTCGGCTGTGCTTACGGGAGTATCAGCGGGAATAGCATCCATCAGGCGACGGATGCTGCCGACCAAGTCGTCCACATAGGTGAAATCACGCAGCATGTCTCCGTGATTGTAGACATCAATGGGTCGTCCATTAAGAATCGCATCGGTGAATTTGAAGAGCGCCATGTCCGGCCGGCCCCAAGGGCCGTAGACTGTGAAGAAACGGAACATGGTGATTGGGATGCGGTAGAGATGTGCATAGGTTTGCGCCATGGCCTCTGTGGCTTTTTTGGTCGCCGCATAGAAGGACATTTGCGTGTCTGCCTTATGGGTCTCGCAATAGGGCATCTCGGTGTTGGCACCATAGACCGAAGAGGTTGAGGCTATAAGTAAATGGTCCACTGGATGGTGGCGCACGGCCTCTAAGAGCTCAAAGGTGCCTTGAATATTGCTCTCCACATAGGAGCGTGGGGCATCGATAGAGTAGCGCACCCCCGCTTGGGCTGCCAGATGCACGATCATGGCGGGATCGTGCTTTTCCAAAAGTGCGGCCATTGCGCCGGGTGTTTCCAGCCGTTCAATCACAGGCGTGAAGCCATCATGCGCCTCAAGGATCGCATGGCGGCGGTGCTTGAGGGAGACGTCATAATAGTCCGTCATGGCATCCAGGCCGATGACCTCAAACCCATCGTTCAGCAAGGCTCGGCTGAGGTGAAAACCGATAAACCCGGCGGATCCGGTGACAAGTATAGGGCGGGCCATAACGGTTTCCTGTGGGCTGCTTTTGATGTGATCCGTCTATGCAGTGCAGGGACCTGGAAGGCAAGACGCGCCCCCCCTTGAGGCGCGCTTTGGTTTTGTCTCGAGGACGCAAGCGTTTCGCGCGCGAAACGCTTGCGTTAGCCAACTTTGTGACCCCAGAAGGCGCTTTCATCCGCCATGATATATCCATCAAAGCTGCGGAAGTTGCCTTGCAGTTCTACGGTGTCACCGGCATTCAGAGATACGAGTGTTCCGAGGGGCAGGGTCGTCTCTTCGCTCAGATGTGTGCCTGAGACCTCGCCGCGACCGCCTCGTAGAACAGACGTGCCATTCAAAACCATGCGGCCTTGCATGCGGGCACCTGCATTGCCATTGGTTTTGTATGTGAGTGACGCGCCGAACACATAGGTGCCTTCCACCGGGGCGGTGAAGAGATTGGTCGCCGCATCGAAGGCGGCTTGGTCATTGTAGTCTGCGCTATTGATGGCGATCTTGGTCCAAGCCCCGACGCCAACGTAGTTGTCGAAATTGGTGTATGCGCTGAACCGCGGCAGGGTGGGTTGATCAGCAATCCCTGTTACAGGATCGATGCTGAGACCATCGGCGAAGGCGCTGCCATCCGCCGTGACCGACAGGCGCAATCGGTTGTCTCCAAAAAGACCGATCAGGGCACTGGTTTGAAAGCCTGTCTGGAGCATGAGGCCCGCGTCATTTGTCGGTGCTTCCTTGTTGAGCGCTTGAATGAGATCACCGCTCCCCCCGTCTGTGGCGTAGCGCGCGGTCCACAGAGCGCTGTTGAGTTCTGCGGTGAAGGGATTTGTCGTGCTGGCCTGTGCGCCAAGGCCCAGTTCAGCCATATTGTTGAGCGCGCTGAAAGACAGGGGCTGCCATGCTGCGCCGTCGAAATAGACGAGGCTACCTTTGGATAGGACAAGGCCGGCCCACCCCGCCTGTGCGCTCTGAAACTGCCAGGCCCCATCCAGCCACACAGCGATCTGCCCCTCCTGGCCGCTCCAGGCTCCGCTGGCTCCGCTGGTGACAATGTAGCAATCGCCCTCATCAGGGCTGGCGGGCGGTGCGCTTTGTGCATCGTCCTGAAAACTGAGCTGCACGAGCACATCGAGGGCACGCAGCGCTTCGTTGTGGGTGACATGCTTTTGAGCTTGCGCGGCCTGGATAAAGGGCAGGGCGAGGCGGGAGGAAGTTTGAGACATGGCACACCTGTCAATCTGTTGCTCTGAGACGTTCGGACTGTGTGTCAAAAGCGTTACCGATGGTTAAAGCAGGCGTGCGGTGTGTCTATGCGGACGAGGTCAGCTGTGTTCGTCGTTGGTTCAAGTGAATGTTGAACAGTGCCGTTGCGCGCTCAGCTGTTTGCGCTTCGGGATAACATGTAAACTCCGGCGCATTGCCAGAGGGGCGAGCAGGGCAGGGCCCATATGTCATGGTCCACATAAAGCGTGCCTGGGCGTGCGTATAATCTCTGACAGGGCCTTCTGTCAGTTATGTGACCAAGCAACGCACGCCGCCGGCGCCAAATTTGAGAGCCAGCTGATCAGCTCTCAGGCAGGCCGAACCCGGTGCGGCCAATGCTGTCATAGGCTTCAAACCCGGCGCGTTTGGCGTCCTTACTGTTGTAGATGTTGCGCAGATCGGCCATGCGCGGCGTTTCCATCTTGCGGGCCACCTTATTGAGATCCAGTGCGCGGAATTCGTTCCACTCGGTCAAGATTACAAGCAAATCGGCATTCTGCACAGCTTTGTAGGGATCTTCCACCCACTGCACGCCCGGCAGCAGAGCTTCGCCTTCGTGATGTCCCTGAGGATCGCAGACACGGACTTTGGCCCCGCCGCCGACAAGGGCAGGCACGATGGTCAGAGAGGGGGCATCACGCATGTCATCGGTGTTGGGTTTGAAGGTGACCCCGAGTACCGCGATGGTCTTGCCGTTGAAGCTGCCGCCGCACAGGTCCTCCAGCTTCAGCGTCATGCGGCGCTTGACCTCTTCATTAACGGTGATGACCGCCTCTGTGATCTGCATGGGCGTCGCGTAATCTTGGCCGATGCGCGCGAGCGCTTTGGTGTCCTTGGGAAAGCATGAGCCGCCATAGCCGGGTCCGGCATGCAGGAACTTGTTGCCGATGCGCCCGTCCATGCCCATGCCCTTGGACACCTGTTTGACATCCGCACCAACCTTTTCGCACAGCGCGGCAATCTCGTTGATGAAGGTGATCTTGGTTGCTAGAAACGCGTTGGCGGCGTATTTGATCATCTCTGCGCTTTCCAGATCAGTGGTCACGATCGGGAAGTCGCGCAGATAGAGCGGGCGGTAGACTTCGGCCATGACCTCTGCGGCGCGCTCGGATTGCACCCCGACCACCACACGGTCGGGCTTCATGAAATCGTCAATCGCCGCACCTTCGCGCAGGAACTCTGGGTTGGAGGCCACGTCAAATTCAAGATCCGGATTGGTCTTCTTGATCACCTGTTTGACCTGCCGGTTGGTGCCCACGGGTACGGTCGATTTGGTGACCACGACCACATAGTCTTTTGCCGTCTGAGCGATCTCTTCTGCCGCGGCCATGACATATGTCAGATCGGCATGTCCATCGCCGCGCCGGGTCGGGGTTCCAACGGCAATAAAGACTGCATCCGCGCCTTCGATGGCGCGGGTGAGGTCGAGTGTGAAAGACAGGCGGCCCGCTTCGACATTCTTGGCCATAAGAGTGTCTAGGCCAGGCTCGTAGATCGGGACTTCTCCACGCTCCAGCATCTCAATTTTGCGTGGATCTTTATCGACACAAACGACTGTGTGACCAAAATCAGAGAAACACACACCTGAAACCAGGCCGACATAGCCCGTACCAATCATTGCGATTTTCATAATACCTGCCGCTTCTATAACTATGCTGCAATCAGACGGAGACCGCCATTTATGTTGTTATTCTCAGGTTTCCACACGGCATGCAAGTTGTGAAGGGCGAGACAAAAAATCTTCAGCGTCGGGGGCGTTTTTGAGGCAGGGCTAGCGTTTGTTACAAGGCGCAGTGATGAGCCGTGATGAAAGGTATCTCGTCTGCGTGGGCATTAGGGAATGCGCTCATGGCACCTGTATGAGGTAGACTTGGTGCCCTGTGAAAATCTGCAGACCCTGTGGCTGGGGCACGATTGATATGGGGCCATCGTAGAACACAGGATCTTCAAAAATGCGTTCTTTGTGATTTGGGGCCTCAAGGGGGGCGAGGTAGACATGTGAGGTCGTGCTCAGGCGCCTTTGGTACATGATGGACACCGTCCCATCGGTGTCACACAGGATGTGCATGGGCGATAGGACACCGTCTCCCGCTAAGGCCTGCGCGAAAGGAGCTTCGGGGACCAAAGACCAGCTGAGGCCATCGCGTGAGGTTGCCAGAGCAAGGGAGGTGGAATGCGCTGCAATTGTTCCGTCCACATCCTGTGTGATTTGTGTTCCGCGCAGCAAGGCGAGCCAAAGATTGGGGCCGAGCCTGGCAATCGCGTGGTAGCTGGATTGGGAATTGGCCCAAGGGGGCTGGATGGGCAGGACAGCGACATATCCGGCAGCTCCATCGGAGTGGATAGACCACTGTGTGGTCTCAAGCTCGGGGGCTGTTGCAACAGCTGTTTTCTGATGTCCGCAGCCTTGGGCATATGCGTTAGCATAGAAGTGGAAATAGATCCTCCACTGCTGTGTGGTGGCATCCCAGACGACAGAAGGGGATGAGAAGTGCGATGTTTGGCGGGGTCGAACGGGCGCGTGGAGAACGCGACTGTCAGGGGACATGCCTGCGTCGGGGCGATTAAATTTGACGGATGGATCTTGTGCTGTGTCGGCAATGGCCAAAGCGATGCCTGCTTCGGGATCATGAACACTGTAGAACAAAAACGGCCGCCGGTCAGCGCTCAGTCCATGGTCGTTCCAAACAAGCGCCGGATATCCGGGGCCGTCACCAGGTTGGCTCTCCCACTCCTGGCTCGCGACAAGAACCTCCTCGGTTTTAAGTCTTGTATAGGTGCGAACGGCTGCCCGGTCAGGTTTGTGAAATGTGCATTCAAACGTGTGTAGTCTTGGCCTGTACAAGCGTCTACGCGTCCATCTTTCAATTCGGAAAGCGCCTCAGGATCTGGAAGGGCCCATCGAGAGGAGGGCGCACTTTGTGCGGGAGGGCCGACAATGATATTGGCCGCTTGGCTGCGCAAGTTGCCAGCGTCATGCCTGATGGCTCCGGCAAACAGCGCGCTGATGGCGAGGAGGCCTAAGGTGGCGTAAATGTATCGTTTCGAACCAGTCATTGCCTACATGTATATGCTGATCTGGCGCGAATGGCACAGGCCCAGGTCACTTGAATCCGGCCTGATGACAGCCTATCAGGCATCATGAGCGCAGGCGGAGGGCTTTGGTGTGAGACCTGACCAGGCTTAACACTGCATAAGGCCCTGCTTTGCCGCTTGGATGATCGTATGAAATTTTTTGAAAACAAGGGCTTATTATGCTATACGCGATTGCGGTGAATTATGGCACAGCAGACGTCATTCACGATTGGGCCACAAGTATTTTGCAAGAGCATCCCGATTCTTGTTTGTACCTGGTCGACAACTTCAAGTCAGATGCCGATCGTCAAGCCGCACGTGTTGCATGTGAAGCTGCGCATATCCGAATGATCGAAAGTGAAAATGTTGGATATGGCCGCGGGCTGGATGTTGGTCTGGCAATGCTGCTTTCAGAGCACGAAATCGCTTCAGATGATCTGATCGTCTTTGGGAATATTGATCTGAGCTTGAGCAATGTCACCGTCCCCGCCTCCGAGGCAGCGATGGCCTATATGCCCATCGTGCTCCAGGATGGTGCACCGCGTAACCCGTTCTTGACGCATATGCAGCGTCGCTTTGTGCGCTTGTATGATATTGCCGCCGTTTTGCGCTCGCCTAAGATCCTCCGTCTGGCCTCAGGTGTGATCAAGCTTATTGGAAAGCTGCCGTCTAGGGCCTATGCCACACATGGGTCTCTGTTTGTTTTGAACGGAGCCGGGCTGCAGGCCATCCCCAAACCAGTCTTCAACGAAGAGACATTCCTGTATTGTGAAGAGATGGAATTTGCCGAAGCTGTGCGTGCGGGTAAGATTGGCCTGATCCATTGTGATATTGAGGTCAAACACATTGGAAAAGTCAGTACCGGCGCGGTCACGCAAACGAACAAAGCCTTCTTTGATTTATGGTATCCCAGCTGGCGCAATTGGCGCAAACGTTGGTAGCCAAGACAACGGTTTGCATATACAGAATCACGAATGCTCAAGCTGGTCAGCCTAACTTTTCTTGCAGCCTATATCGTCCCTTTGGCCTTGCTCTTGGGGCCTTATGGGTTTGAGAGTCACTTCTTTGTACTGGCCTACACTCTGGCTGGTGTCTTGGTGAGCGTCATTTTTTTTGCTGCGGCCTCTCAAAACAAAGTGGAGCCGATTGATCATACTGGGCGATTTTCGGCTCCGATTGGGGCGATCTATGTGTGTATGATTGCTTATGTCGTGCTGAAATCGAGCTCAATTACGACGCTGCTGCAAGGATTGGCAAGTGGGCAGCTCGCGCAGATCATGCTTGCCAATGCATTAGAACGCTACCACGGAAACTCCGGTGGGCCGTCGGCGGCGGAGCAGCTTGGTTTGTTGTTTTTGTTTGCATTTTTCTGTTTCGTAGGATCCCGTATCGGACTGAAGAACGGCAGACATATTCTCATGTTTTGGTTGTTTGCACTCTTTGCTTTTTTTGTAGAATCCATCGCTCTGGCGCGAGCAGGCATGCTTTTGGCGCTGCTGTGTTTCCTCGTTGAGTTAGCGATACGAAAAAATATCCTCTTTGCGCGAGCATCTCTTCTGACATACGCAAAAATTGCGGTGCCAGCTCTTTTGTTGCTCTTCGGGGTGTATTTGTTTTCCGCGTATTTTCGTGTGTCGCACCTCGACAATGGGCTGCAGATCGCTTTTGAAAAGCTTGGGCTCTATACGATCGCGTCACATGATTTATTTCTGATTTGGTTGGAGAAAAGTTTCCAAACAGATGTCACCGGCGGGTTTAACACATTTACATTCTTGTGGAAATTGACAGGCACAGATGTTGAGCAGGGATTTTACCAACCGCTGCACAGTCGCTTTGGGTTCGGAAATATCTATCTCAATATTCGCGGCTTTATTCAGGATTTTGGTGGGGCAGGGGCCTGCTTGTTCCTGGCCATTCTGATGCTTATTGTGGGGTATTGCACGTTCGTGCCACTCAATGGTTTGTCCTACATCCTATTGCGTGTCGCTTTGGCAATACTACTCTTCCCAATCTATTCGCCATTTTTCTTTACTACCTTTGCCATAGGATTCCTGTTTTCTGGGTTTGCCTTGGTCGCTTTATCTGTGATGAGAAAACAGCGCGAGCCAGGTTTTCTGTCGGAGCGCGTGGCCACTATTCAATAGGTCACTGCTGAGCTTAAATGGTGTCAATGTTTGCATCCGGTGGGCTTTGTTGCACAAATCGGGTGATGGGCGTTCTCCGCCTTAGCCCAGACGGAATGAGATCATGAACGCCATTGGTTCGAGAGAATGCTCGAATGCTACGGGCTCTGTGACAGGTATGCCAAGAGCTGTGAAGCCGTTTAGGATGGCGGCGCGGATCTGGATCTCCGCAACTTGTCGATCGAAGTCGCGCGCCACGAGGCGCTGACCAAGCAGTTTCACACAATGCATCCACTGACCGGCAGGGTTATGCGCAGCATGATCCCGAGAGGTTTCGTCTCGACGCGGCTTCGGCGGTGGTACCCGGTCAGGTTTCGCCACAGGGCACGGCCCAGGTACTTTGAGGATCGAACCGC
>SPJK01022556.1_pt1 | contig 27629 bp, 22 predicted proteins | sample 3741771 | NCBI WGS metagenome assembly SPJK01 (sample SAMN10925997, study PRJNA522277) | cold seep metagenome | isolation source: Elba SIP-enriched marine methane seep metagenome, extraction at timepoint T2 | place: Italy: coast of Elba, Mediterranean Sea
AAATTAACGCCGAGAACCTTAGGCAGCCTCATCGCCCTTTATGAGCATAAAATTTTTGTTCAAGGCGCTATTTGGAATAGCAATTCTTTCGATCAAATGGGCGTAGAATTGGGCAAAGTTTTAGCCAAAAGCATTTTGCCGGAATTAAGCAACGACCAAATTATTAGCGGCCATGATAGCTCAACCAACGGACTCATCAACGCCTATAAAAAATTACGCTGACACACTTGATGCGTCGTCGCCTTAGTCAATTTTTCACTTTACTGATATTCTTTTTGCCGGGGGCTTGTGAATACAATGACCGGCATAGAGGATTCAGTCAATTGGAACAAATTCGCGCTGAAGGCGTACTGCGAGTACTGACCCGATTAGACCCGACAACCTACTATGAAAGCTCGGAAGGTTTTACCGGCCTGGAATATGATTTGGCGATGCTGTTCGCCAAACATTTGAAGGTTAGAGCTGAATTCATCATCCCTGAAAGCTTTGATGAAATTCTGAGCGCCATTGCTGAAAACAAAGCCGACATTGCCGCAGCAGGTTTAACTGTTACGGAGCAAAGAAAAAGTCTGATGCGCTTTGCTCCGGCTTACCAAACCATCACCGAACAAATCGTTTACAAATCCGACCGCCGACGCCCGAAAAAAATCAGTGATTTATCGCGCGGCATCCTGGAAATTGTTAAGGGTTCGACTCACCATGAATCCTTACAACTATTGCAGCAAAACAACCCTAAACTGGAATGGAACCTGAACCAAGAGCTGGGTTCCGATGGTTTGCTTTATTTAGTTAACGAAGGCTTGATTGATTACACCGTTGCCGACTCTCATCAGGCCAGCATTATCAAGGGATTTTATCCGGAATTAAATATTGCCTTTGATATTAGCCAGCCTCGACAATTAGCCTGGGCGTTGCCCATATCTGAGGACGATAGCTTATACCAGGAAGTCGTCCTCTTTTTCGATCAAATCAAAAAAAACAACATCCTGAATGAATTATTGGAAAAGCATTATGGACATGCCAATAATCTCAATTATGTGGGCAACTGCACTTTTAGAAAACATATTAAAGAACGTCTGCCAAAATACCAACAGTTGTTTCAAAAGGCGGCCGATAAACATCAACTGGATTGGCGTCTTTTAGCCGCCATCGGCTATCAGGAGTCGCACTGGAATAAAAAAGCCGTTTCGCCTACCGGGGTAAAAGGTCTAATGATGCTGACTAAAGCCACCGCCAAGCAATTAAAAATCAGCAATAGAATCGACCCGGCTCAAAGCATCAAAGGCGGCGCGCTTTATTTTAAGCAACGCTTGAAAAAAATTCCCGCCCGCATACCGGAGCCCGATCGCACCTGGATGGCGTTGGCCTCGTATAATGTCGGTTTCGGACATCTGGAGGACGCCAGAGTGCTGACCCAAAAAAGAGGCGGCAATCCGGACAAATGGATGGATGTCAAAAAAAACCTGCCGCTGCTCAGCGTTAAACGCTGGTACAAGCAAACCAAACATGGTTATGCGCGCGGCAAAGAACCGGTCAGGTATGTTGAAAACATCCGCAGCTATTATGATCTATTAAGCTGGTTGACTAATGATGACCAAATTGAAAAAAAAGTAATGGCCGCCACGCCGCAATCTTTAGCTAAACCCGCAATTTCGATCAACGTCAATAATTCCGCCTTATAAACACATAAGGCCTCGCATACTTCGTGCGGCCACTTCCAGGCAATAATCATAATGTTTTAATAAGGATTCGTAAAATTATTGTTCGGTGCTACACTTACTTTGTCAGCTCCACAACGCGTATAGATCAAAGCGTTATAACATAACCCCATCATGACTATAAAAATCCTGGCTATTGATGATGATAAAGTCGCCCATGCAAAAATCCGCGAAGCTTTAGAGCAAGATGATAACGAACTGATAACGGCAATGAACGGCGTCGATGGTTTGAAGCTTGCCGATGAACAAGCGCCGAACATCATCTTGCTGGATATAGAAATGGCGGGAAAGGATGGTTATCAAGTCTGCGCCGAACTTAAAGCTAATCCTAATTGCACTAAAATTCCGGTTATTATTTTATCTTCACATAGCGCAATAGAAGAGCGACTTAAAGGCTACCAAGTCGGCGCCGATGACTTTTTGGTTAAACCTTTTGAGGGTGCTTATTTAAACGCCAAAGTCAATCTGTTATTAAAAAACGCTCAGCAAAAATCGGCCTTGGAACAACAATACCAGGAAGCTCAAAACACTGCCAGAGTGGCGATGAGCGGTACCGTTGAACTAAGTTCGGTGATGAAATTTTTAAAACAATCGCTCAACAGTCCCAATATCGAATTACTCATTAAACAATTCTTTGAAACAATGAGGCAGTTTTCTTTGCAAAGTTGCGTAATGGTTGTCGGAGGCGATGCCAATGACTGGTTCTCTTCAGTAGGCGTTATCAGCCCCTTGGAGCAGGAACTCTTGGAAATGTGCGATAAGGAAACGCGTATTTTAGATTACGACAATCGCACGATTGTCAATTTCCCGGCGGTTTCTTTATTAGTGAAAAACATGCCCATAGAAGATGATGAACGCTATGGCCGCATCAAAGATCTTTTGCCTTTTTTAATTGAAGCAATCAACGCTAGAATTAACACTTTAGCCACCCATCAGGCATTGCTTTCTCAAAGCGAGCAGTTAATGCATTCATTCAATTTGATTCGCCACAACCTGTTCTATTTAGCGGAAGGCATGGTAAAAAATCGCTCCGACAGCCAGATGATTATGGATAAGCTATTAAATGAGCTAAGCTACGACCTGTTAGGCATGGGAATGGAGGAGCAACAAGAGGAATTTATATTAGACCGCATTGATACCGCTATTGATAAAACCATGCAAAAAATGGACACCGGCAAGGAAATGCGCAATACCCTAACGTTCATTTTGAAACATTTGAAAAAAATCATGCAACAGCATGAAATTTTAATGGAAGGCTATGGCCAAAGCTTAATCCATCAAGATGAACAACAGGATGTCGGCGGCGATGAAGATGGGGATATTGAGCTTTTTTAAGCATCAATGCGCCTGATCCCAATTTTCGCCGACGCCAATATCAACAATTAACGGAATCGCCAATTGCTCAGCTGAACTCATCATATCTCGAATGACGCTGATACAGCTGTCCAATTCACTTTCGGCAATCTCGAAAACGAGTTCATCATGCACCTGCATAATCATTTTTACATCAGCCTTTGATTCACTGATCCATTGATCGGTTGTAATCATCGCCTTTTTAATAATATCCGCCGCCGTGCCCTGCATAGGCGCATTGATTGCGGTGCGCTCAGCATATTGCCGACGCGCGGCGTTGCGTGATTTTATTTCCGGCAAATACAAACGACGACCGGCCAAAGTTTCAACATAACCTTGTTGTTTCGCCTGCTCGCGAATATCATCCATATATTGCTTCACACCGGGGTAACGGTTGAAATAAAGGTCAATGTAATTTTGCGCTTCATTGCGGCCTATGCCTAATTGCTTTCCTAAACCGAAAGCCGACATGCCATATATCAAGCCGAAATTAATCGCCTTGGCCGAACGTCTGGAATCGGCATCGACTTTGTCCAGTTCTAAGCCGAAAACCTCGGCGGCTGTAGCGCTATGAATATCAGCGCCGGAATTAAACGCATCCAGCAAGCCTTGGTCGCCGGATAAATGCGCCATAATCCGCAACTCAATTTGCGAATAATCGGCGGCTACCACTTTATAATTCGGCGGGGCAATAAACGCCTGGCGGATTTTTCGGCCTTCGCCGCTACGCACGGGAATATTCTGCAAGTTCGGGTCGGAAGACGATAAACGCCCGGTCGCGGTAACTGCCTGATGATAGGAAGTATGCACCCGGCCGGTTTTGGGATTAATTTGTTGCGGCAACTTATCGGTATAGGTGGATTTCAGCTTGCTCATACTGCGGAATTCCAGAATGACCTTGGGCAAGGGATAATCTTCAGCGAGCTCCTGTAATACCGATTCATTGGTGGAGGGCTGCCCTTTCGGGGTTTTTTTCAATACCGGCAAATTCAATTTATCATAAAGAATTTCCTGAATTTGCTTCGGCGAACCCAGGTTAAACGGCTGCCCCGCCATCTCATGCGCTTGTTTTTCAATCGCGTTGATTTGTTCGCTAAGCGCCATGCTCTGCTTAGCCAGCATCTCGCTATCCAATAATACGCCGTTGCGTTCTATACGCGATAACACTGACAACAACGGCACTTCCAACTCATGATAGAGCTTTTCCAAAGCCGGAGTTTGCTGTAATTTAGGATATAAGGTCTCATGCAGCCGCAAGGTTATATCGGCGTCTTCTGCGGCATAAGGCGACGCCTGTTGTATATCAACCTGTTGAAAAGGGATTTGTTTAGCGCCCTTACCAGCCACCTCTTCATAATGTATTGTCTCGATGGACAAATAATTTTTGGCTAGATCATCCATATTATGTTTACCGGCGGTGCTGTTGTAAACATAGGATTCCAGCATGGTATCGTGACGAATTCCCTGCATAGCGATTTGATAATTTGCCAATACATTGGCGTCATATTTTAGATTTTGACCGACTTTAGCTTTGTCGGAATCTTCCAAAATCGGCTTCAAACGTTTTAATACTGCTGCACGATCTAATTGCTGCGGAGCCCCCGGATAATCATGCGCCAACGGCAAATAGGCGGCTTCTCCAACAGTCACCGCGAAAGAGACGCCGACAATTTCCGCCTGGCTATAGTCCAAGCTGCTGGTTTCGGTATCAAAGGCGAATAATTCAGCTTGTTCAATTTTTTCCAACCATTCTTCAAAATGGCTGTTTTCCAATATCGTTTGATAATCCGTTTCTATTTCTGCGGCAACAGACTGCTCGGAGGCTTGCGAAAAATCTGACCCACCTTCCAACATTTTTAACCAGGAAGAAAAACCCAGCCCCTTCAATTGCTGTTTGAGCTCGGAAACATCAGCCGCTTGTCGTTTTAAATCATCCAGTTGATAAGTCATATGTAAATCGCATTTAATCGTCGTGAGCTGTTTCGACAAAGCTAATTGCTCTAAATGTGCACGTAGATTTTCCCCGACCTTGCCTTTGATCTTATCCGCGTTAGCTATCACGTTTTCCAGGCTTTGATATTCTTTCAACCATTTCGCCGCCGTTTTCGGGCCGACTTTCGGCACGCCGGGGATATTATCCACGCTATCGCCCATCAACGCTAAATAGTCAATAATTTGCTCAGGCGTCACCCCGAATTTATCCACGACCCCTTGAGCATCCATTCGCGTATTAGACATGGTGTTTTCCAGGGTGATTTGCTCGTTGACCAATTGCGCCATATCCTTATCGCCGGTGGAGATGATGACCTCACAACCTTCTGCGGCCGCTTGTTGAGCCAATGCGCCCAAAACATCGTCAGCTTCGACATTCGGCTCCATAATCAGCGGCAAGCCCATTGCTCTAATCAAGTTATGCAAAGGCTCTATTTGCACTCGCAAATCATCCGGCATAGGCGGGCGGTTGGCTTTATATTGATCAAATAAGTCATGTCTGAAGTTTTTGCCGGGCGCATCAAACACAACCGTAAAAAAATCAGTTTGATGGTCATCAATAAGCTTTCGCAGCATATTGGAAACACCGTAAACAGCATTAGTCGGCATGCCTTCGGCATTAGTCAGAGGCGGCACGGCATGATAGGCGCGAAATAAAAACGATGAACCATCGACTAGAATTAGCTTTTTAGCGTGTTGATCAGACATTGACAATAAAATTGAAGAATAGGGTTTAAGAGTATACAGCTTTATATTCCGAGACTCATCCCGATAAATTTATCAGCCCTAAAATCTGACATTATTTTTGTGAAAAAATGGCAATCAATGCCGATCCAAATACATTTATTTTCTGCAGAATGCTACAACGGCGAAGCGCTGAAAATACCCAGCCAGGCAGAAATTAAAAGAATGCGTTATATCCCTAAAAAAATAAGGGATTTAACACAAAATATTTCAATATTGCATTTAAAACCGCCATTTTATCTGATTTTCATCAGACCAATCTTTTATTAGAGCATTGTTTATGCCAAATTTAGCGGCATATTGTCGCGCGACAGTATGCCACATTTTCAGCCCCCGCTTCATTCTCTAGACTAAGCCCCAACATTACAGCAGCCCTCCTCAACTCAAGAGTATACAGACCTTCCTTAAGCGGCCTTCGGGCCGCCCTTTTTTTTGAGGTGATTTATGGACAGAAAATATTTAGATAACGATTTTGCAATTAACAATTTACACGAGCTGCATACACAAACAGCTTTTCATGAAGCAGGACATGCCGCCGCCATTCATTTTCACAATGCCGATAAACAACTGCCGCCGGTTTATTTTGATATAAAAATCCAAAAAGCGGATAACGAGCGACTGATGGCGCAGGTCATAGATGGTTATCTGGTGCAACACTTAGCTTATAACAGCGACCATAAACCGTTGGGCTTGGATGCTAAGGATGAAAAAGATTATCGCTGCGCTTTTGAGGCGGATATTGTTAACCTATTGGTCGGCCCGCTCAGCGAGGCGCGCTATGTCGCCTTTCGCGACAATGAAACATTCAATAGCGATTTAATCAATATTCATGCCTTGCAACATTATTACGGCGGCGCTTCGGATATCCGCAGAGCTAATCAATATCTGAGCTGGCTGATTGAAGATGAACAAAAGCAGCAGCAAAAATTGACTGAATTGCTGAATCAAGCTTTTAAATTCGTCAATAATCAACGCCATTGGCAAGCGATTAGAAGACTGGCTGAATATATTTTAGATAATCAGGAAACGATCATTTCCTGCGAACAAGCCATTGCCGTTTTTGAAAAGCATAATCAACAAGATAACATCATGCATTAAACAACTAAATACAAATTTGCTGATAACTAGCAAGTTCAGTTTTCAAGAAAGTCGATAGACATTATAATAGCGGTTCAAAAAGGATAGGGAAAAACAGTTTCTCTGAAGCGTTTTTTTATAAACGCTTCTCTGCTCTGAGCCTTTCAATCGACATTAATTTCAGCATTGTGATGACAGAAGAAAAGAAATCATGCGCTTTATGCAGCTTACCGGTAAAACTGGACGCTTTTAATTTGCTCACTAAAAAAAACGAATTGCTGTATTTTTGCTGTGAAGGCTGTAAAAACATTTACGCCATGCTCTATGCCGAAAAATTCGAACACGAACCCAATTCCGATGACGTTTAATTCGCTTTGGCATAATTTCATATTTATGGTAGGGTTGTCTTAATATCCACTCACGGAGACGACACCCAATGAAAAATAAAAATAAAGTTCTATTCACTGCAAGCGCTCTTTTTGCTTCTGCGTTGTCTATACCCAGTTTGAGCATGGCGATGCCTGCCGGGCAGGACCATATGCGGATTATTACCAGTCAGCCTAAAAAAGAAGGCCAACAGCCTTTTTCACTGATGGTTAATCTCAGAGAAAGCACAAAGGGCAGCGATCATACGGGAAGAGCTAATGGTTTGGTTTTCTTAAACGGTCCAAGCCATAAACAACCCACTTCAGCGGCTGAAGCGGCGCGAAAAATCGCTACCGCAGTTAATTCCGCTTTGTCTTATGAATCGCCTCGTGATCGCGCCGCCTTGGTTGAATACACGAAAGGCGAACCTGAAATCAACATTACCAATAAAGAAGGTTTTGATTTCATTTATACAACTTACCGGGATTATACCAATCAAAAAGTTATTTTCAGCGTTCCCGGAACAACTTTCAGTAATGCAAAAGTTAAAATTTCCATTAATTTGGTTTATTCGGCGAAAGTAGAGTACCTGCCCGGTACGCCTGGTAGCCTCGTGACTTCCGCATCAGGTGGGAAAATAACGGTTCAAGCTGATAATGACAAAGCAATCGTAATCGACACCGGTGGTAAAACAATAGTCGCTTTAGAGAAAGAACTGGCTAACGCTTTAGGCTCGGAAGGTATATTCAGCAAATCCAGTTTATACCAAAACTATGTTGAAAAAGATTCGCGTAATTATAAGCCCTTTGACCAAGGCGAAACCCAACTTCTTAGTTTAAACGCCCAGCAAATCAGCATTGATATTGACGATCCCAGCTTAGGCGTTATCGCTAAATTTGCATTTCCTGATGAAAATAAACCGGCTGATGTGGCGAATAATGCGCCCATCATTGCGGGCATTATCATTGCCGGTTTCTTAGGCTTTATAGCTTATAATAACTATAGAAAAAAAGAAGAAGAAGCTTAAATTCACTGCTTTTTTGATCCAATAAACCCGAATCGGCTTGTAAAGAAGCCATTCGGGTTTATTTTTTTTATAGTTTGCTTCATACCAACGGAATCCCTTATATTTCATAAATTTTCCATCATTGATTCGCATCGTCAGCCCGGCAATGTTAGAATTCCCGGTTTTGATTAAATAAACCAAATATGCAGTTAATCAGGGGTTTGGCGCATCTTGAAGTAATAGAAAAGGGTTGCGGTTTAACCATGGGGAATTTTGACGGCATTCATCTAGGACATTGCGAAGTGATTAAAAAATTACGCGCGCAAGCTGAAAAGATGGATTTACCGGCGATTGTGTTGTTATTTGAACCCCAACCGCTAGAGTTTTTTCTAGGTGAAAACGCCCCGACTCGACTGACCCGATTACGTGAAAAAATCATTCAATTCAAAGCGTTATCAATCGATAAAGTTTTGGTTTTAAAATTTAACAAACATTTGGCAAATTTTCCTGCTGAAGCGTTTATTAAAGAAATTCTAGTTGATAAACTGAATGTTAAACATTTAGTGATCGGCGATGATTTTCATTTCGGCAAAGCGCGGCGCGGTAATTTCTCAATGCTTCAGGAAAAGGGACAGTTATACGGCTTTAAAGTCGAAGACACGCATTCCTATGAATACGGCGATATGCGCATCAGCAGCACACTGATTCGCGATGCCTTAGGCGACGGAAACTTAATTTTGGCCAAACAAATGTTAGGCCGCGATTATTCGGTCAGCGGACGAGTTGCGCATGGCGATAAGCGGGGTAGACTATTGGGCTTTCCAACCGCCAATATTGAAATGTTCCGGAAAAACACGCCCATTGAAGGCGTTTACGCGGTGACCATGAAGGGCTTCGATGATAAAGTTTATCAAGGAGTAGCGAATGTCGGCAGTCGACCGACTATTAACGGCGACGCCAAGGTCATTTTAGAAACCCATTTATTCGATTTTGACCGGGAAATTTACGGCGCCTACGTAGAAGTGAATTTTAAGGCAAAAATCAGGGACGAAAAAAAGTTCGCCTCGTTGGATGCATTGACCGCGCAAATCGACGATGATGTGCAAAAGGCTAAAAAAATATTTCAAGAGTTACAATAAACATGACGACGGATTATAAAAAAACATTAAATCTTCCTAAAACCGCCTTTCCGATGAAAGGTAATTTGGCGCAACGTGAACCGGAACGCTTAAAAAAATGGAATGAAGCTGATTTGTATCATCGCATTCGCGAGCAATTTGCCGGTAAGCCGAAATTCGTCTTGCATGACGGCCCTCCATACGCCAACGGCGCTATTCATATCGGCCACGCTGTGAATAAAGTGTTAAAAGACATCGTCATTAAATCCAAAACGCTTAGCGGCTTTGATGCCCCCTATGTGCCGGGCTGGGATTGCCACGGTTTGCCGATTGAATTAATGGTTGAGAAAAAAGTCGGCAAAGCCGGGGTTAAAGTGACCCCGGAAGTCTTTCGCAAAGAATGTCGAAAATATGCCGGCAAACAAGTCAAAATGCAAAAAGATGAATTCATTCGTCTGGGCGTTTTAGGCGAATGGGAAAACCCTTATCTCACCATGGATTTCAAATTCGAAGCCGACATTATTCGCTCATTGGGCAAAATTGCCGCCAAAGGACATTTAAGCCAAGGCGCAAAACCGGTGCATTGGTGTACTGATTGCGGCTCGGCATTAGCGGAAGCGGAAGTGGAATATGAAGATAAGCATTCCCCCGCCATAGATGTGCGCTTTCAGGTTATTGATGAATCGGCCTTGATCGCAGCCTGCCATCATGTGCCTGAACATTCCGGAAGCGGCCCGATTTCTGTCGTTATTTGGACCACAACGCCGTGGACTTTGCCCGCTAACCAGGCGGTGGCGTTAAACCCGGAACTGGAATATGCCGTCGTACAATGCGAAGTCGACGGTGAGCAAGAACGCTTGGTGATTGCAGAAGTCTTATTAAAAGATGCAATGGCGCGTTACGGCGTTGATAATTATCATGTAGTCGCCTACTGCAAAGGGCAGGCGCTGGAAAACCAACTGTTGCAACATCCTTTCTATGACCGGCAGGCGCCGGTCATTTTAGGCGATCACGTAACCGTCGAGGCCGGCACCGGCGCTGTTCATACCGCGCCCGGCCATGGTCAGGAAGACTATGTAGTCGGTCAGCAATATGATTTACCGGTTGATAATCCGGTCGGTTCAAACGGTGTATTCTTACCAAATACCGAAATTTTTGCCGGCGAACATGTGTTCAGCGCCAATGACCATGTGCTGGAAGTCTTAAAAGAAAACAACAAACTGCTGCATCATGAAGCCATGTTGCACAGCTATCCGCATTGCTGGCGTCATAAAACGCCGATTATTTTCCGCGCTACCGCGCAATGGTTTATTTCGATGGATCAAAACGGTCTGCGCGATACCGCATTGAATGAAGCAAAACGGGTGCAATGGATTCCGGATTGGGGAGAAGCGCGCATCGAAAGCATGATGCAAAACAGACCGGACTGGTGTATTTCTCGGCAACGCACCTGGGGCGTACCGATTGCTTTTTTTATTCACAAGGAAAGCGGAGAACTGCATCCGCGCACAGCCGAGTTAATCGAAGAAGTGGCGAGCAGAGTCGAACAAAAGGGCATAGAAGCCTGGTTTGAACTGGAAGCGGCCGAACTGATCGGCGATGATGCAGAGCATTATGAAAAAATGCAGGATACCCTGGATGTATGGTTTGATTCCGGCGTCACCCATGCCGGCGTATTGGATACCCGCGAACAACTGACTTTTCCCGCCGATTTATATCTGGAAGGCTCGGATCAGCATCGCGGTTGGTTCCAATCATCTTTATTGGCCTCAACCGCCATGAATGATGTCGCGCCCTATCAAGCGGTGTTGACCCATGGCTTTACCGTTGACGCCGAAGGCAAGAAAATGTCTAAATCGCGCGGCAATGTAGTTTTACCGCAAACCGTGATGAAAAATTTAGGCGCGGACACCTTGCGTCTTTGGGTGGCGGCAACCGATTACCGCGGCGAAATGAACGTTTCCGATGAAATTCTGAAACGCACCTCCGACGGCTATCGTCGGTTAAGAAATACCGCACGGTTCTTATTATCCAATTTAGATGGTTTCGACCCGGAACAACACCTGGTCGCCAAGCAAGACATGCTGGCGCTGGATCGCTGGGTGGTTGATAAAACTTACCAGCTTCAGGAATTGGTGAAAACCTCTTATCAAAATTATCAATTCCAACAAGTTTATCAAAAGGTGCATCACTTCTGCGCGATTGATTTAGGCGGTTTTTATCTGGATATTATCAAGGATCGTCAATATACCGCGAAAACTGACGGTTTGGCGCGTCGTTCAGCGCAAACAGCAATGTTCCATGTCATTGAGGCATTAAGCCGCTGGCTGGCGCCGATTATCAGCTACACTGCGGATGAAATCTGGCAATATATCCCCGGTCAGCGTAGCGAGTCGATATTTTTGGAAACCTGGTATGAAGAGCTGTTCCCGCTGGATGCAGATGAAACTATAAATCAAGCAGTCTGGGAAAAAGTTGCCGCTGTTCGCACCGTGGTCAGCAAAGAAATTGAAAATCTGCGTTCTCAGGGAACCATCGGCGCTTCTTTAAACGCCGAAGTCGAACTGTATTGTAATGAAGATTACGCGACGGCATTAAACCTGTTGGGCAACGAATTGCATTTCGTTTTCATTACCTCCGGCGCGACCGTCAGCGATGAAAAATTCCGCCCGGAAAACGCCATCCAAACCGATATAGACGGCGTCAGCTTAACAGTTGTCGCTTCCGAGCATAAAAAATGCGTACGCTGTTGGCACCAACGCTACGATGTCGGCGATCATCAGGAACATCCCGAGTTATGCGGTCGCTGCGTGGAAAATGTGGCGGGCGAAGGCGAAACCCGTTTATACGCTTAATCGAAGGACTTTGGCTCATGTTGAAATGGTTATGGTTATCACTGATTGCATTAATCCTGGATCAATGGAGTAAATGGTGGATTATCAGCACCATGCATTTATATCAAAGCATCCCGGTTATTCCGCATTTCAACCTGACTTATGTACACAACACCGGCGCTGCTTTTAGTTTTTTAAGCGACGCCGGCGGATGGCAACGCTGGTTGTTTGCAGGGCTGGCAATTATTATCAGTATTGTATTGCTTGTCTGGCTAATCCGCTTAAAACCCGGCGAAAAATTTTTAGCCATCTCGATCAGCCTGGTTTTAGGCGGAGCCTTAGGTAATCTGGTTGATCGCATACTATTCGGTTATGTCATCGACTTTCTTGATGTCTATTACCAAAACTGGCACTGGCCCGCCTTTAACATCGCCGACTCGGCTATTTGTGTCGGAGTATTTTTGATGTTTTTGGAAAGTTTTGGGATTGGTCGGCCTGATCAGGAATAATTGAGAACTGGTTTGCCGAAAAAAACAGTTACTAAAACCAGCCGACATCTCGATATGAAAACCAATTGCCTTGCTAATTATCAGGTTGCGAAAGTCAACTAGCACCTCATCCTCTATATAATCAATATTAAAAAAAACTTGGGCCTCAGGTTTTAGCCTGCATTATTGGCAATACATGCAGACTAAAGTTTGCATTTCTCCATAAACAGGCCTAAGTTTTACAATACTGATCAACAATGGGAGTAACAATGACTTCCGAAAATGATAAACAAGTTCATGAGTTGCCTTCATTTTCAATAAGCGACTGGGGCTTGTTTCCTTCTTCATCCGGCCAAACCAATGTTAAAAGCATTTTACGCTGGTGGTTCATACGCTATAACCCTTTGTATTTCTTCAGCGCAATGTTCATTTTAACGGGCGTAGTGTTTGTCGCGGGTGAGACCGGTGGCGATCAGCTTGCAGAGCTGGGCTTATTTGCCGTTATTCAGGTTTATGAATGGATGTTAATCGGCGGCGCAGCTTTTTTGATAAATGGGATAAAGCAAATTCGCCCCGCCATTCTATTAATTTTGTTGGAACTGGTGTTTTTATTAGATTGCACTTTCAGGCTGGAAACGCTGGTATCACACGGTTTTAACGGTATGATTGTCAGCATATCCTGGGCGTTTTTAAGCGGCTGTAAAGTATATGTGATTTTGAAAATTTTCAAAGTCGCTAATGGCGCTTTAGCTTCATCAGTTAGTATGATTGCCGCCTTGGGAATTGTACTCATGCTGCAATTATTGGCAAATCATCAATTGGATGAACTCAGCGTTATTCAAGCAAGCGGCGGTTTGGGGATTTTGCTAATTGCCGTCTTACTCAAATTCCAGCCGCCATTTATATCAGAGCTTATTGAATCGCCGCACGAACAATTATTCGCCCAACGCTTATCAATGACAATGCTAGTCATCTTGTCCGGTTTTTATTTTTATCATTTGTTGAGTTACAGCTTCTGGATGTTTTCTGAGCCGATATTAGCTCTTTTGGTTAATGCCTCAAATTTGATGTTTATGATTGCCATATTCAGCGCTGACAAAAACCGGATATTTAAATATGCGCTAGGCGCTTATCTGATGTCCTTAGCCAACCCTTATTCCTTTTTCATTATCAACATTTTGTGTGTCGGACTTTTTTGTTATTGCGCGTTCAAACGCCGAATGCCTGACTTATCGATAGCCGCCGCCGTGTGTTGTTACTTTGCCTTATGGTCTATGGGAGTTCCTTATACCGAACTAGGAGAATGGCCGGGTTTGTTGGATCCGCCAACCCTGACTCTGGCGGGACTGCTGGGCTTGATCGCTTGGAAACTAAAACTATTACTCGCTTGGGCTTTGTTGGGAGGCGGCGCTTTAGTTGCGCTTTTCACTCTGGACTGGAGTTGGCTACATCGCCTTTGGCTATGGCTGAAAAGCTTTTTACCTGATACCCGTTTAGGCATCGGCTTGAGCTTTTTATTTTTCGGTTTTTTGAGTCTATTTTTGGGGTTGGCTCTGAATTGGTGGTTTCGTAAGCAGCCGCTTGATGATGATAATTAGTCTTTGCTCCTAGTTGATAATATATTTGGCTGAAAAAACCTTCGTTTAGCGCTTTTTCGCCAATGCGGTGGATTGAGTCGACATTTCCAAATAGATTTGACCGAAGGGTTTCTCTTAAAAATTAGTCCCCTCTCGTAATTCCCGCCGAGATCCTCGATAAACGCAAATCAGGTTATTAAATCGCGAATGCACGATGGCGTAATTAAAATCGCAATAAAACGGCATATTGCGTTCATCAATGCGGATAATATCGCCTTTTCGGCAGTGAGTTTCGGCTTTTTCGCTTAACGAACCTCGCCCCGGTACATTAATACATACCTGAGTATTTGATTGATCTGTCGAGGGAAAAGCCCAGCTCTGCATGTACGCTAAAGCTAATAAAATGCTTGCAATTATTTTCATAAACAATGATTGTGAGGATACTTGTTAATCATCAATTGTACTGGTTATGGTTAAACGACGCATTAATTCCAAGGAAATGCTTCGGTTGTGCGTTTTTTCTAATAAAAATCCCACATGCAGATAAATAGCCATAAAGTTTGATATGCTTAAAATTATATTTCGCACGGTCAGGGGTTCTGTTCGTTGCCTATGGGTTGATAAAAAACATTATGAATATTCGTGAATCAAGGAACACTGACATTAATGCTATTCAAGACCTTCATGAAGAAGCTTTTGGTGAACCTGAAGGCAAAGTGATTGCGCAGCTAGTCGGTGATATTTTCGAAGATGAAACTGCAAAGCCTCTGCTTTCTCTGATTGTGGAGGCTAATGATGAGATTGTCGGCAATATTATATTCAGTTCGCTAAATGTAGAAGGTCATCCAAACGTATCCGCTTATATCCTGGCGCCATTGGCGATTTGTAGTCAATATCAGCGCCAAGGTTGGGGGATGAAACTCATCAACACAGGTCTGGAAAAACTGAAAGACAATGATGCTGATATAGTGCTTGTTTTAGGCGATCCGAATTACTATCAACGCAGCGGCTTTAGCACGGGGCATCATTTACAGCCGCCTTATCCACTAGAATATCCCGATGCTTGGATGGCTTTAGAACTGAAGCCAGGCACATTAATTAAGGCGAAGGGAATGGTGCATTGCGCATCAGCTTTGAGTTCCGCTGAGTATTGGTGATGACGCGCTTAGAATGCAATAAATCTCAACACAAGGTCATTCAGTTAAGGACTGAGTTTTTATAAGCGGTTATTTCTTTTTGGGAACCGGGTCATAGCCATGTCCGCCCCAAGGGTGGCAGCGCAGCAGGCGTTTGATCATTAACCAACTGCCGTAGAAGCCGCCGTGTATTTTCAGGGCTTCCAGGGCGTATTCCGAACAGCTGGGGTGATAGCGACAGGTGGGCGGTTTTAGCGGGGTGATGACATAGCGGTAAAACTGAATGAGCAGCATGAATATAAATTGGATGCTGTTGCCGATGAGTTGTTTAAGTCGCATTTTCTAAAACCGTGTATTTAATAGCCTCACATAGTTCAGCGATTTCCTGATCGCTACAGATATAAGACGGCATGGTATAAATGAGTCGTCCAAAAGGTCTAAGCCAGACGCCGCGTTGAATCAGGCTGCGTTGTACGGCTTGCACATCCACCGGATTTTGCATTTCCACGACGCCGATAGCGCCTAAGACTCTGACATCGGCTACGCCCGGTAAGTGTTGATAACCCGTCAGCCCTTTTATTAAGGCTTTTTCCAAACCTTGCAAATTGCTTTGCCAGTCACTTTCGAGTAGGACATCAATACTGGCGGCGGCAATATTACAGGCCAGAGGGTTGCCCATAAACGTGGGGCCGTGCATGAAACAGCCGGATTCGCCGCTGGAAATGGTTTCGCCGATTTTGTTGCTTGTTAAGGTGGCGGCCAGGCTTAAATAACCGCCGGTCAGCGCTTTGCCGATACAAAGTATATCGGGGACAATATCTGCGTGTTCACAGGCGAATAGCTTACCGCTGCGGCCAAACCCGGTGGCGATTTCATCGGCAATCAGCAGCACTTGGTATTGGTCGCATAGCTTGCGCATTTCAGCCAGGTATTGCGGGTGATAAAACCACATGCCGCCTGCGCCTTGCACAATCGGCTCCAGTATCACGGCGGCGATTTGTTGATGATGTTCGGCCAGTATTTTTTCGGCGTCGGCCATTTCGTCCGGATGCCAGTCTTGCCCAAAGCGAGTTTGCGGACGATTACAAAAAAACTGTTGCGGCAAGGCCTGTTGAAACAAATGATGCATGCCGTTTACCGGGTCGCAAACCGACATGGCGGCGAAGGTATCGCCGTGATAGCCGCCGCGCAAAGCCATAAAGCGGCTTTTATCGGCCTTCCCTTGTGCTTGCCAGTATTGAACAGCCATTTTCATCGCCACTTCAACGCTGACTGAGCCGGAATCGCTGAAAAACACTAAATCCAGTCCATCCGGGGTGATCGCTAGCAAGCGTTCAGCCAGATCAATCGCCGGTTGGTGAGTGAGTCCGCCGAACATCACATGCGAGACTCGTTCGATTTGCTGCTGAGCGGCTTGATTGAGGCGAGGATGATTATAACCGTGAATCACCGACCACCAGGAAGACATGCCGTCGATAAGTCGGCGACCGTCAGTCAGTGTCAAATAAACGCCTGAAGCCGATTCGACTGGATACAGATCATAGTCGCCCGGCATGCCGGTATAAGGATGCCAGATATGGCGTTTGTCAAACTGTAGCGAATCACTCATGATAAAATCCGCCCGGCGGTGGATTTTAATAAACGGTCATTAACCGCCATCCATTCGGGGTGTTGCGGCAGTTGCTCTATGATGATGAAGTCCAGCTTTAACAGGTCTATATCCCGTAGTGCGGCGTATAAAGCTTGACCAAAACCTTCCGGATCATCGGGCAGGGCTTTAGTGGTCATGTGGCTATCCTTTATCGCCGAGCTACGGCGGCAGATCAGCGCGGTTTGTTTGCCTTCAGCGCTAAACTTTTGGAGTTGTTGGGGTAAGTGCTCGTTTGCGCATAAAGCGGCGGGGGTAGTAGGCGCGTAGTGTAATTCCAACATACCCGGCGCTCTGATTTCATTTTGCTGCTTTAATAATACCGGCTGTTCAATAATGGCTTCAATTTGTTGCGGAGTGATATGGCCGGGTCTGAGCAGCGTAGGCTGTTCGCTGCTGAGATCAATTATCGTAGATTCCAGGCCGACCTTACACGCGCCGCCGTCTAAAATCATATCCACCGATGCGCCCAGTTCGCTCAAAACATGTTCGGCGCGGGTGGGGCTGATGCAATTGAAGCGGTTGGCGGAAGGCGCAGCCAGGCCGCCTTTGAATTGTTGTAATAAAGCAATAGCGACCGGGTTATCGGGCATTCTAATGCCGATAGTGTCTTGTCCGCCAGTGACCACTTCCGAAACATGGGCTTGTTTTTTCAATATCATCGCTAAAGGGCCGGGCCAAATCGCAGCCGCCAATCTCAGCGCAATTTCAGGGATCTCTATCGCCCATTGCGATAATTGTTGAAGATCGCCGATATGCACAATCAACGGATGGTTGGCAGGTCTGCCTTTGGCGGCGAAGATTTTTTTCACCGCCTCAGGGTTACTTGCATCTGCGCCTAAGCCGTAAACCGTTTCGGTGGGGAATGCGACTAAACCGCCCTGTTGTAGAATTTCCACGGCCTTTTGCAAAGCGTTCTCGGTGGGGGGCGATATTTTCATTGGCGTAGTCATAACGATCAGGTATAGTCTTTACAGCGTGTTTTTAAAATCGGCTATTTTATACCTTTCTTGATTAATAATCCCTTTTATAGCCCGTATCCAGTAGATGCTTATTCTCAACAATCTGCCGCCGCCCAAACTTTCGCTTGGTCGGCTTGGATAGAAATTTCAGCTTCATGTACATTCCTAAGCCTTGACTGCCGTAAAAAAAATTGGCGCGGAGTCCGGCGAAACTGTATTTGAGAAGCTATAGCTTCCGGGATACGTTTCCCAAGCAGAGAGCTTGGGAAACAGAATAGCAACAATTTATTATTATGAACCCATCCATCGAACAATTTGAGTTTAAAGGCTCCGCAGGCGAGTATTTCAGAATCTGGATCGTCAATATTATGCTGTCCATTGTTACTTTGGGCATTTATTCAGCCTGGGCCAAAGTGCGCACCCGCAAATATTTATATGGCAACATTATATTGATGAACAGCGGCTTTGATTATTTGGCAGAGCCGATGAAAATATTAAAAGGCCGTTGTTTCGCCTTTGTGTTATTTTTAATCTATTCCTTGTCATCGCTGATTTCAGCGGAATTGCAATTATTAATTCTGCTGGCGATTGTTCCGATTATCCCTTGGATCATTATTAAATCCATGCAGTTTAATCGTTATAACACGGCTTATCGTAATATTCGCTTTCATTTTAAAGCCGACTATCTGGATGCGGTCACTGTGTTTATCGGCCTCGGCTTTTTAGTCGGTTTGTCGATGGGCTTGGCTTATCCTTATTTCCAACGGGAGCAGAAAAAGTTTCTGATCGACCACACTGCTTTCGGCGCCAGTCATTTTGAAATGTCTGCGCCGACAGGGCAGTTTTATAAAGTGTATTTTCAGGCGTCTTTGCTTTTTATCGCTATGATCTTGCTTTTAGGCGGATTGAGCGCATTATTCGGGGAATTTGACGCCGCCTTGTTTTTTGCGCCCTATTTCGCCATGATGATTATGCTGCTGTTCCTACCGGTGATGATTTTAATGTACAGCTATTTTGCTACGGTGATTACTAATCTGGTGATTAATCAGACTCGCTTGGGTGATCATCAATTACGCAGCAGCATGGATCCGAAAGTCATGAGCTGGATTTATTTCAGCAACACGCTGGCTATCATGCTTTCATTCGGTTTATTGATACCCTGGGCGAAAATTCGCACTATTAATTATCGCATTTCGCATTTAAGCGTGGAATTTCATCAGCAGGCCGAACAATTTATCGCCGCAGAGAAAGAAAGAGCGAATGCGGTCGGCGAAGAGCTGGGTGAATTTTTAGATATTGATTTAGGTTTGTGATTAAAGTCAGCGCTTATTATTATGATGGCGTCAGCGCCGCACAAAAAACGGTGGAAGTTACTTTTTCGCCGGGCGGCGCAGCTTGGGTTAGCGGGGATGGCGTTCACTTCAGTACGTCCCTAGATCAGCTTCAAATCGAATCCCGAATGGGCAATACCCCGCGCAATATCGTTTTAAAACAGGGCGGCAAACTGGAAATAGCCGATAATGATGCGATTGATCAGGTTTGTGCGCATTTTTATCGCAGACAGCATCACTCTTGGCTTTACCGGCTGGAAAAAAGCTATCCGTATGCCTTGATCGCCGCTATCATTGCCATTGCCTTTATTTGGGGTGCAATAGAATGGGGGGTTCCCCGCTTGGCCAAAGTCGCAGCCAATGCGATACCGTTGAAAGCGGAAGAAAACATTGCGCTGGAAGGATTGAAAACCCTGGATGATTGGGTGTTTGAAAAATCCGAACTGGATTTGCAGCAACAACGCCATTTGCAAAAATTGTTGCAACAAATCGAAAGCAACTTAAACAGCGATTATCACTATCAATTGAAACTTCGCAGTAGCCGGGAAGTGGGCGCAAATGCGTTGGCTTTGCCGGGCGGCTTGATTATCATGACTGACGCCTTATTCCATTTGGCTGAAAATGATCAGCAAATCATCGCTGTGCTGGCGCATGAAATCGGCCATATTGAGCATCAACACGGCTTACGGGCGATCTTTCAAAGTTCCGTCGGCGCTCTGTTAATGGCCGGCTTGCTGGGCGATGTGGGTTCAATTTCATCATTATCGGTAACTTTGCCGACGGTGTTGTTGGAAAGCCGCTATTCCAGAGCGTTTGAACTGGAAGCCGACGATTTCGCCTCGGCTTATCTGACCAGCAATAACATTAAACCGGAACGATTGATTGAAATTTTAACCTTATTAAGTTCTCAACAGTCGACAAATAGCGATTTTGATTACTTATCCAGTCACCCTGCTATGGAAAAGCGTATTCGAGAAATTGAAAAACCATGATAGCGGAGTATCTACAATGGACAATTCGGTCTCGCAATGAAAAATAAAACTAATTTTGGAACGATTCTTGGTTTATTGTGGGCTTCATTGGTCTACGCGGATGACGCTGTTTTTACACCGGCCAGTGGTGAAGTCTACATTCCAGCAGTCAGTATTCAACAGCAACGAATTTTTACCGATGTGATTTTATTGCTGGAGAATGATGGGCGACTACGGATTAAGGATTATCAACCGGTCAATTCATCTCGTCATCCGGCGGAAAAGATGCCATTGCTGGCGGCAGGCTCACATTTAGGCATGATCGTCGGTTTTAATGCGGAGCATCCTGAAGCCACCCGGCAGTCCATTGATAAGCATTGGCGCGAAGCCCTTGAGCATGGAATGCGGGTAGGCCGGGTTCAGATTGATTGGGCGGAATTGGAGCCGCAAGCGGGTGTGTATGATACCGAAGCTTTGGAAGAGCCGTTAAAAGCCATGAAAGCGGATGGCTTGCAGCCTTTTGTATTAATTTCAACCATCGACAGTGAAGAATTCACCCTACCTGCTGATTTGAATACGGATGATACATTGAAATTGGATAGTCCGGTGATTATTGAACGATTCAAAAACTTGCTGAACTGGGCGGCGCCGATGATCGTGGAATATGGCGGCTGGGCGATTTCTGTGGGCAATGAACCGGGTAATTATCTGGCAGATCATCCCGAAGCCGAACAAAGCATCGTTAATTTTCTGAAGGCTGCGCGAGAGCATAGCCATAGCGTAGCGGAAAAGCTGGCGCTGACAATGACTTTAGCCTATGGCAATGTGGAATCGGGTTATGATTTTTATCAATCGATTTTAGAAAATTCCGACTTCGCCTGTTTTAATTACTATGCCGCCGACCAGCACATATTCTTTCAGACAAACGGTACGACAGTGGCCGATGAACTGGACTTTATGTTAAAGGCGGCAGGCGATAAATTTCTGGTCATGCAAGAGCTGGGCGCGGCGGCGGGTTATCAGAGCCAGGATTCGTTGATGCAGGCATCGCCTTTTGGACAACAATACTTTTTTGACCAGGTATTCGCCAAGCTTGCCCGACATTCGCGGTTTAAAGCGGCTTTTGTGTTTCAATTAGTGGATTGGGATCCGGCTTTGGTGAATACTTTCTATACGCAACCGTTTATTGAAGCAGGGTTGGATCAAGGGTTTATTGATCGTTTCGCCGAATCATTGGAAACCACTGGTTTGATTCAATATCAAGACGGCATATCCAGACCCGCCTGGGACACATTTCTCGATTGGTTGGAGCGGTTAAAATAATAAGGACTGAGAATTTTACTGAGGCTGTTTGCGTCTTGTACCCGCCAGATAATCAAATAGTGGGCATGTTACGCACCAATTAGCATTGCAATCGTAAAAATGATGATCATAATGCCAAGGCAGATATTTCTTTGCCCACCCCGGATAAACATGTGAGCAGCGGTGCAAGCAGTAATACGCCGCCACCGAGCAATAAACCGCCGCCGCATAGCCCGGCGCCCAAACTAACAACGGGCTATGCACAATCAGTATCACACTGAGCACGACTAATTCTTTGCCTTGGGTATTGTGCCATTTGGGGCGTTGCCGATAGCCTGCATCTATCATGGCTGATTGGCTGCTCACCGCATGGTGTTGATGTAAATGATAAGCCCACCAACTGTTTTTTCTACGCCCTAATGCATGTAGCAGATAACGATGCATCGCCCATTCTCCGGCATTGGCGACTAATAGTCCTAAGGCAAATTGAAGCAGATAGCTCAACATTTACACACTCCAGCTAAATTTTATAGAGCAAAATCGGAATATGTTTGGAATAGTGATTAAAGTCTTTATCTGTTGTAAAAATCTCTGATTTCAAACGATCAGCGACAGCGCAAATAAGGAAGTCTATATGCGAACCCTGAATACCTTTGGAACGGCATAAATTTGAAAATTTTGCTGCCTGGGTATAATCTTCACCAATGATTAAGGTATTTTCAAAATACTTTAATTTATTTTTTAGTTTTTCAAATTTAGACAGGTCGCTATAACCGGATAAAACCTCCTGCTTTACAGGCCCAAGCATAATGATTCTTTGATCAGATATTAATGCTTCTAATTCTTTTTCGTGATTCTCAAATCCATTTCTTTTTGAGCGTAAAGCATAAGACCATATCGGCGTGTCAACAATGACTTTCAACGTTCTCGCGCCTTTTTATAATCATAATCGGAATCGGGATCCAGTTTGCCGAATAACTCAATAATTTCCAACTGTTTGCGGCGGTTGATAAATTCTTTAAGCGCATAATTTACGGTATCCTTTTTGGTTTTTAAGCCGCTAATTGAAAGCGCCTCTTCAAGTAGTTTGTCATCAATAGCTAGATTAGTTGCCATATCGCACCTCCTAATTCACACATTAATACACACAAACAACTGTGTCAAGGTAGGCGTTTTCTTATAGAACAGTTTAATGTCCACCAAACATTAGAATATATTTATAAATTAATTTTATTTACTTATCTGTGTTTTTGGCATAAGATCCATAGTATGAAATTTTCTATTCGACAGATAATTATCTTAATGCTGATAGGCTTACAGAGCATAGCGCCCTTGCTGCATGCTCATGCGCATGAGGATAATTTTGCTGTTGAAGGTTTGCATATTCATGGTTGGCAACAATCTGTTGCGCTTGAACATGCATTTCAATCACTGTTGATTGAACATCATCATGATGCGATTATTGATATGGGGCAAGCGATTTCCCGCATCAATAAATTGATTTTGGATGATGTCGGCGATTCAGTGGTTCAGCACAACGATATTCTTAAAATTCAAACATCAGGGTTGTATTATTATTGGGTCGGCTTCTCGCCGCCTTTTTATAGTAATAAGCAAAACACCCTTCTTGATACAATAGCACCCAGAGCGCCTCCCGCTTTTCCTGTCTAATCTTTTAGGCATCGCCATCACGCGTTTGTCTGATTGTTTTCCGCCTATAATGAGTTATTGTTTGATTCATTAATCGATAACGTTTTCATTTGTCCGAGCGATTCATGCTCACTATTGACCATTACTATGTCTTCAAAACTTTTAATTTGTTTTTTGATCAGCTTTTTTTATGCTGTTGCGCTTAAAGCCGAGCAAAACCTGATTGTACAACACCTGGATAAGATTGAGGTTGACCGGCAATTAAGCTTGCCTCAATTAGTCGAACACACATTACAACGCTACCCTGAACATGCTCTGATTGCCGCTTTGCAGCAAGAAAGCAATGCTCTGCAAAGTCGCGGTCGCGCCTGGATATCCGGCGCGCCGCAAGTCACCGCTTTTTATAAAGGCGATGAGGTCAGCGATGACAGCGGCTTTCATGAATTTGAAGGCGCTATAGAAATCCCATTATGGAATTGGGGGCAAAGGGAGGCGGCGCAAATGCTGGCCGAACAAAGTCATCGTAGCGGTGAGCATCAATTAACGGCGATACGCTTAACCGTCGCCGGTTTGGTGCGTGAAGCCTTGTGGCGATTAAAAGCTACCGAGCTGAAATATGAGATGGGAAAAGTGGATTATCAGCTCACCGAGAAACTCTTTAACACCATCCAAAGACGCGTGCAGTTAGGCGATTTGGCGCAGGCGGATTTGTTGTTGATGGAAAACGAGTTATTGACGCTGAAAACCGATGTAATGGAATGGGAAGCGGAATTGATGCATGCGCGTAAAGATTACTCTTTTTTGACCCAAATTGAAAAAATACCCGCAGAATTTAGCGAGCAACAAACTGAGGCGGCGGAAATCAATGAAAACCATCCATTGTTGGCGGCAAAGACGGCTGAAATGGAAACTTTGCAGGCCGAAGTTGAATGGGTGAAAAAACAAGGTTCGGGGCAACCGACGTTTGCTATCGGCGGCGTTACCGAACGCGGCAGTCGCGCGGAAGCTTCGGTAAACAGCATGATGTTATCTATTTCGGCGCCTTTTGGCGGAGAGCGATTTGCCGCGCCGGAAATTGCCGCAGCGCATAAGGCTTTTATTAGCGCCAAAGTGGCGCGGGATCATTTGTTGCGATCCTTAATACAGCAATTGCATGAGATTAAACACGCCATTCAGGTCGATCAAAGTCGTTTGCAAATTACCCGAAAAATACAAGCCAACGCTCAGCAACGCTTGAAAATGGCTGAACTCAGTTTCTCATTGGGTGAGATAGATTTGGTGCGTTTTCTACGCACCCGCAAACAAACCCAACAGGCGCTGAAAAACACCCAATTATTGGAAATTCGTTTGCAGCAACATATTGCGCTTTATAACCAAACCGTCGGAGTCATGCCATGAAAATGAAAACCTTATTTGGTTTGATGATCAGCCTGAGTTCAATAACGGTCTGCGCAGAGTCGTTGATTAAAATATCGGCGCAACAACAGCAAACGCTAGGGATAGAGCTGGCCGTTCCTCAAACTGCCGCTGCCGCGCCTTTGCTGAGAGCGGCGGCGACGGTGACCGTACCCCCCGCTAATGATCATTTGGTCAGCGCGGCTTATCCGGGATTGCTTCAATCTGTCAAAGTTAATCCTGGCGATTCAGTAGTAAAAAATCAGTTGTTGGCTGTGATTAACAGTCCTGAACTGCTGAGCTTGCAACAACAGCATTTGAGCGCATTAAATGATTTGCATCTGGATAAAGCGGAATATATGCGCGTTAAACAATTGCATCAAGAAGGTTTGATTGCCGAACGCCGCCGCCAACAAAGCCAGATCCATTATCAAGTGAGTCTGGCGCGTTATAGCGAAACCGGGCAAATGTTGAGTTTGGCGGGTATGAATAAAGCGGCTATTCGGCGATTAGAAAAAAACCGAACCTTGAAGCCGCGCTTGAATGTTTATGCGCCGGATAACGGCGTCATTATCGAGCGCCGGGTTTCCATCGGCGAGCGCATAGATGCGGCGGCGCCATTGTTTCGCTTAGTGAATTTGCAAACCCTTTGGCTGGATATTCATGCACCGCAACAAAAAACGGCTTTGTTGAAAAACGGCCAACAAGTCGCTATTGAAGGCAGTGCGGCGACGGCAACTGTTTTCTTATTAGGTCAATACGTGAACCCGCAGAACCAAACGGTGTTGGTTAGGGCTGAATTGGATCAAGCTAATGCCGGAATACGTTTGGGGCAGACTTTGAATATCAGCATTTCCGACCCGTTTGATGGTTCGATTTTCAAAGCACCCAATTCAGCAATTGCCCAAATTGAGAGACAGGCCTATGTTTTCAAGCAAATAGCGGAAGGCTTTAGTTTGATTCCGGTGCACATTATCGGTAGGGATAACGGAGCGAGTTTTATTCAAGGAAACATTGCTGAAACGGATCGCTGGGCGATTAGAGGCGCAGTTGCTTTAAAAGGCCTTCATTTAGGCTTGGGAGAAGGAGAATAGTGGCCGCTTTAATTCGTTTTGCTTTAACCCAGCGCTTGCTGATGCTGCTGTTAACGTTATTGTTGATCGGCATGGGCTATAGCGCCTTTAAGGATCTGCCGATTGACGCCTTTCCGGATGTATCGCCAACTCAAGTCAAGGTGATTGCTAAAATGGCCGGTATGCCGCCGGAGGAAGTGGAAGCTCGCATTACCTCGCCGATTGAAATTGAATTGCTGGGCATACCCGGTCAAACCATGTTGCGCTCAATGACCAAGTACTCCCTGACCGATATTACCATTGACTTTGAAGAAGGCACCGATATTTATTGGGCCAGACAACAAATCGCCGAACGCTTGAATACCATCTGGGATGACCTTCCTGAAGGCGTTGAAGGCGGCATTGCTCCGATGACGACGCCGTTAGGCGAAATGTTCATGTTTACCATTGAGGGCGGCGATCTCTCTTTGATGGAGCGGCGCACCTTATTGGATTGGGTGATTCGTCCTGCGCTGCGAACCGTGAAAGGGGTGGCGGACGTTAATGCCTTAGGCGGTTTGGCGAGAACCTTTGTGGTGGAGCCGGATAATTCATTAATGAGCGCCCGTAATATCAGTATGTCGCAAATATTGACGGCCCTGCAGAGTAATAATCGTAATGACGGCGCAGGACGTTTGAATGAAGGTGAGGAGGCTTTATTAGTCAGGGCTGAAGGTCGCATTAAAACCTTGCAGGATGTAGCGAGTATTGTGGTCGATACCATTAACGGCTCGCCGGTATTAGTTGGCGATATTGCGCAAGTCAAAATCGGTTCTTTAACCCGTTATGGAGCGGTGAGTCGTAATGGCGAAGGTGAAGCGGTTGAAGGTTTGGTATTGAGTTTACGCGGCGCGAATGCCGGACAAACGGTGAGTGATATACAGGCAAAACTGGATGAAATCAGCGTCGCTTTACCTGAAGATGTCTACATTGATGTATTTTATAATCGCGGCGACCTGGTTGATTCCGCCTTATCATCAGTGACTAACGCATTATTACAGGCCATCGCTCTGGTAATGATTTTGTTGGTGCTGTTTCTCGGCAATATTCGAGCCGCTTTAGTTGTGGCGTTGGTTTTGCCGTTGGCGGCTTTGATTACTTTTATCGCTATGCAAACTATCGGGATGACGGCCAATTTAATGAGTCTAGGCGGCTTAACCATCGCCATCGGCATGTTGGTGGACGCCAGCGTGGTGGTAGTGGAAAACGTGTTGACCCAGTTTTCCGATCAGGAGCGATCCAAACGACTGCCGCGCCTGCATATTATTTATCGAGCGGCGCGGGAAGTCGCGGCGCCGGTGATTTCCGGCAGTTTGATTATCATCATTGTGTTTTTACCATTATTATCTTTGCAGGGCTTGGAAGGTAAATTATTTTCGCCGGTGGCGTTGACTATTGTTTTCGCATTGGCGGGTTCTTTAATACTGTCATTAACCGTGATTCCGGTATTTGCATCGTATTTACTCAAACACCAAAAAAATGAAGAACCCTGGCTGGTGCGCCAGCTGCATCGTTGCTACATGCCGCTATTGGAATGGGGCATTCACCATCGCAATCTGTTATTCAGCGCAGCCGGGTTTACCCTGGCCGTTACCTTGCTCGTATTTTTACAAATCGGCAGCGCCTTTATGCCGGCGATGGATGAAGGCGATATAGTTGTGCAATTGGAGAAGCTACCTTCAATTACTCTGGAAGATTCAGTTCGATTGGACATGCAGGTACAAAAAGCACTCTTGCGACAAGTGCCGGAAATCAAAAATATAATCGCCCGGGTCGGCTCTGATGAAATCGGTCTGGATCCGATGAGTTTGAATGAAACCGATACTTTTTTGGAATTAATGCCCAAGTC
>SPJK01038092.1_pt1 | contig 27580 bp, 18 predicted proteins | sample 3741771 | NCBI WGS metagenome assembly SPJK01 (sample SAMN10925997, study PRJNA522277) | cold seep metagenome | isolation source: Elba SIP-enriched marine methane seep metagenome, extraction at timepoint T2 | place: Italy: coast of Elba, Mediterranean Sea
GTAAAATTCTTAACGACTCATACTCCTAAAAGCAGAGCCCATTGTTTTACCAGAAGTGCTGATTCTGTTAATTTAATTGGTCTATCAATAAACCTATTGACAGGTTCGCTTGCGTCTTTCGATTTTATCTCTTCTTTTCGTCTACCATCGGTGTCAATGAACTTTTCAAGAAGGTTACCGAACCCCTCATTTGGCGCTCGCTTCTCTTATCTTTACCAGCTCCGAAAAGCCAGCTCTCGATCTTAAAATTTTACCCTTTCTTCAAAAGGCGGCTGCAAAGGTAAGTGCCTTTTCAAAATCCCCAAAACTTTTTGCGGGATTTTTTTTGCTCGCCTTGTATCTGCTAATCTTCTCTTCCGAAGGGAATGCAAAGATAAGGCGCTCCACCCCAATTCTGCAAATGCAACAGAAAAAAAATGTCACGAAACTGGAAATAGTTCCAATTCCCGATAAAAATTTGGTTTTCAGTGGGATTAGCAGTTTTAATTATAGGCTTTATTCAGGAGTTCAGTGGGCAGTTGGCAGTACTTCAGTAGGCAGCAAGCAGTTGGCAGATAGGTTGTTTTAAGTTACCTGCTGCTAAACTGCATACTGCCAACTGCTAATTACCTACTGAACTACGGTTCGACACGCTGCTTCACATGCTCTTCCAGCCATTGATGTTGCTCCCATAAGGTGTGGAGAATGGATTCACGGGCACGATAACCATGACTTTCGTGTGGCAACATAACCAGACGCACCGTTCCGCCCAATCCTTTTACCGCTGCATAGAAGCGTTCGCTCTGCATCGGGAAGGTGCCGCTATTGTTATCAGCTGCACCATGAATCATCAGGAGCGGCTCATTGACTTTGTCGGCATGCATGAAAGGCGACATGGTATAGTACACCTCTGGTGCATCCCAATAGGTGCGTTCTTCCGCCTGGAACCCAAATGGCGTCAGCGTACGGTTGTAAGCACCACTACGAGCAATGCCCGCAGCAAACAGATCAGAATGAGCTAGGAGGTTGGCGGTCATAAAGGCGCCATAGGAGTGCCCTCCAATCGCGATCCGGTCAGGGTCAGCTATGCCCATATCTACTAACTTGGTTACTGCGGCCTGCGCATTAGCCACCAGCTGTTCGCGGAAGGTGTCGTTGGGTTCTTCTTCTCCTTCTCCGATAACTGGCATGCCAGGATCATCCAATACAGCATATCCTTGAGTCAACCAGTAAAGAGGTGACCCCCAATAGAGTCGAATGAACTCGTACGGAGAGCCTTCCACCTGGCCTGCTGCATCGGCACTTTTGTATTCACTAGGATAAGCCCACATCAAAACGGGGAGTGGATCGGAGGAGAGCGGATGATAGTCTTTTGGCAGATAGAGATCTCCTTGTAATTGAACACCATCTTCACGAACATATTGAACTACCTGCTTTTCGATACCCTCCAAAGCAGGATAAGGGTGTGGGAAGGTAGTTAGCGCCCGTTCATCTTCTGTCTCAAGATTCCGCAAATAATAATTAGGGCGTTCGGTTTTAGATTCACGGCGCGTCACTACTGTACCTGCTTCTGGGTCAAGAACTTCGACAATGAATTCATAATGCGGCGCTGAGGACCGCCACAGTTCAGTTGTCTCGAGGGTATTTAGATCTACCGAACGCAGGAAAGGGCGATCACCCTCTGGGGAAGCACCTTGGCCCGTCAGGTAAAGCTGATTACCGGCGTCATTCATCATTAAGACCGAACGGCCATAATCATTGGTTTCCGTGACCAGGTTGCCCGGGTCGTTATAGCGATCCTCAAACGAGCCTTCAAATAAGACGGTTCTAGAGTAAGCATCATCTGGATCGAAGCGACTAGCGATTTGCTGGCGAGTCGTCCACCACCATTCGTAACCAACGGCCAAATCATCATTCCCCCAGATTACGCCACCATAACGCAAGGCAAAACGAATACCTGGCGAAGGTTTCCCCGTAAAAGGTGCTGACTTAGAAAAAAGCTGATCACGGACCTCCGTCTCCATACTAGGGTCGCCACCATCTTGTGCTTCCACCCAGTAGACGGTAGACGGCTTGTCGGAACGCCAGGCAAAATTGCGTGGGCCGGTACGAACCGCTCCGAAGCCTTTCGGAATATTTTCCGCCAAGGGAATATCTGCCAGCTGGCTAACAATCTTGCCGGTCCGGTCTACGATGCTATAAGAAACGGGGAAGCGGCTGTAGGGCACTTGGTACGAGTATGGCTTATGAAGCCTGCCTAGTAAAACATAATTCCCGTCAGGTGATGGACTAACCGTAGTAAAGATGCCGGGCTGGCTAATATGGTTGACTTCCTGAGAATGGATATCCACCATAGCCAGGTGAGACGTCATATAGTAGTCGAATAGATCTTCATCGTGCGGGTTTTTCAAAAGGTCCTGGTAAGTACGAACAGGAGCTTTTCCTCCCTGAGTCGCCTGGATTACCGGGCCACTTGGCGTGAGGTCCTCCTGCGGTGCCTCGCCACGCCCCCCGGGCACGGTGCGTACCAAGATGGTTCGGTTATCTGGCAGCCAACTGTAAGGCAGGCCTCGGCCCGCATCATTGACGTGTTCTTCCATCAAGCGCGCTGCTTGTTGAGTAGCAACAGTCAACAACCACAGCTCTAAGCCATCCGCCTGGGTTACAGTAAAAGCGATTTGGCTACCGTCTGGCGACCAGCTCACATTTTCAATGCGGGGCGATTCTGGCAGGCCTTGAGCTGGAAATTCTCGGCCAGAGGAAATATTCTTTAGTCGAAGGCCATTGTAGCTACCCGAGCGACTAGCACCATTTGTGCGTGGATTGATCCGCAAGCCTGCTAGGCGAAGCTCCGGTTGAGCCAACTCTTCAATCGACGGATACCCGGGACGCTCCATAAGCAGCATCCATTCTCCGGAATTATTAATACTTACACGTGGGGTAAGTGGCGCTTCAGCTAAGGCAGCTATATCTGCTGGTGGCGTCTGATAACCATCTTGAGCAAATAGAAAAGTAGATAGGAATAAGCCGCAGGCTATTCCTAACAGGGACGATAATTTGATCATAGCGATTGGATTTTTCGGCACGAAAAATACAGAAGCAAGCGCAGGGGAACAAATAAGCTTAGCGGAAAGAAGTGTATTCGCGGATAGCTGACCGCAGAAACAAGCTAACAGGCAAACTCTTCATCAGTGCTGCTTCTTCCAGAAATAGACTCTCTGCATTCAGAAAACGCAGCAAACGCTGCGGGGGATTGTGCTCAAACATTCGCCGAAAGAGCTCGTCGCCCGGTACTGACTGGCGGCATAACACGTGCAACATGATCCGGTCGTACTGCTGGTGACGCCAATGACGCCACGTATCAGAAGATAGTGGATGGCCATGTTTTTCCAGGCTTTCAATGATGCTTGCCACTCGACGATGGATATACAAAAACGTATAGCCTGTCGAGGCTCTGGTATCACCTCCAGCCATACCAAGGTAAACCAAGCGGCCGTCGTGACGCGGAAAAGCATGATCGGTCATTGGGATATTGCCATTTTCCGTACGGGTGATCCTATACGGCGCAGCTTGTGGCCAGTGCACATTCATGTATTCTTCAATAATATCGTCGTAGCCCTTATTGGTCAAATGATTATTGGAGAAGATAGCAACCTCTACTAAAGCTGTTCGTGGCGTGTCTGGCAACACATATAAGAAGCGAAACTCATCCTCCTGCGGCGTTCTAAAATCCATTAATACGCCCTCATCAGGTTGAAAAACTTCTTCTTCTGTTTCAATGAACCATCCGCGAAAGTGCTGATCCAGGTAGTTTACTTTTGCTTTATCAATCTGGCCACTAGGCAAGCTATTCATGCACCACTCCGCCTCGTAGAATTGACCATCTACTTCGACAACCACTTTCGACTCATCGCTAGCAACAGAATCGACCTTACCGTATAAGCACTCAACATTCGAATGATCAGCGAAAGCTGCATCGGTGAATGCGTAATAGTCTTCCCCCTGCACCATTTTATAGGTAAATGGACCAATATCCATCTTCGTAGCAAAGTCGCCCTGATAAAACCAAAGGTTAGGCCAGCGATGGCATACAATTTCTTCGAAAGGGCCGGGTTCGGTTTCCCAGAAACACCACGTCCGGTCATTGGCTTGTTTTTGTTCACGATCAACAAGCAGGATGCGTCTGTCGGAAAGCGACGATTGCAACAATTGGTAAACAAAACTGCGGCCGGCAGCTCCTGCACCAAGTACGATAAAATCGTATCGTTGGTCCATTAGAGCATATTGAGGCTATTGCGAACTGCACTACTAAACAGCAGCATTACTTTTCGGCGATCGTTTACCCGAATCCGTTGCTGTGCTATCCGATTGGCCGGTGCGTTTTTAATTTTTTGGAGTAGGTTGAGGTAGTACACGTAAGCCAGGTAAACACCAAAGCGTGCGCCTTCAGGCAGGCGGACAATTCCTTCGTAAGCGTGGTCGAAGTCGCGGCGGATATCTTCCTCTATCAGGTGTTTATCTTCGGCGCGGAAATTATCGAAATCCACCCCCGGGAAATAGGTCCGCCCACGCTCGTCAAAGTCACTCTTCAGGTCGCGTAAGAAATTGACTTTTTGAAAGGCTGAACCCAAACTTTTTGCCGAATCTTTAAGCGATTCATAACGCTCATTATCGCCCTCACAAAACACCCGCAAGCACATCAAGCCGACCACCTCTGCCGAGCCATAGATGTATTCTTCGTAACCGCTTTGATCGTAATTATTTTGATGGAGGTCCATCTCCATACTTCGCAGAAAGGCATCGATTAATTCGCGCTCGATATGGTAGGTGTTCACCACTTCCTGGAAAGATTGTAGCACTGGGTTGAGGCTAATCCCTTCTTCGATGGCGCGATAGGTATCCTCCCAAAAACGCTGAAGTAGCTCTGCTTTCGGATAGTCGTGGAAAGTGTCGACAATTTCATCAGCAAATCGTACAAAGCCATAGATCGAATAGATCGGGTCGCGGAAGCGTTTATGAAAAACACGGATCCCCATAGAAAAGGAGGTACTGTACCGCTTGGTGATCATGCGGCTGGATTCAACACATACTTGGCGATAAAGGTCTAACATACGTGGGTCAATTTTGTACTACTAAGGTGTTTTCGTGTAAGCCGATAAGGCGCGTTTTTAAAGGAGCTTTTCTACTTCTTCTGCCACTACTTGGCCGGAAATTAAAGACGGCGGAACCCCTGGCCCTGGTGTCGTTAATTGTCCGGTGTAAAAAAGGTTTTTCACTTTTCGACTTTTCATTTTAGGCTTTAAAAAGGCCGTTTGCCAGAGTGTATTTGCCAGACCATACGCATTGCCTTTATAGGCATGATAGTCGCGTTCAAAATCACTATGCGCGTACGACCGTCGGTATACAATGTTATTGCGAATCGAATGCCCTGTCAACTTTTCAAACCGATTTAGGATGATTTCGAAGTACTGCTCGCGAACAGCTGGCTGATCGTCTAAACCGGGTGCTAAGGGTATGAGGAAAAAAAGATTTTCACAGCCCGCAGGTGCTACCGAAGAATCCGTTACCGAGGGGGCACATACATAAAACAGTGGCTTGCTCGGCCATTGTGGCTGATCATATATTTCTATGGCATGCTGACCAAAGTCTTCATCAAAGAAAAGTGTGTGATGATGCAGTCCTTCAAGCTTCTTGTTTATTCCGACATAGAACAATAAGCTCGAAGGTGCCATCGTGCGCTTTTGCCAATAGTTTTCCCCGTATTGACGTAGGTGTGGCGCCAAGAGCTTTTGTTCTATATGATGGTAATCTGCACCACCGACCACTACATCGGCCTCAAATTCGCTGGAAGAAGTCACCACTTTTGTAGCATGACCATTTGGCACATAGATCTGCTGAACTTCTTGCCCCAGCTCAATCTTTACACCAAGCTCTTCTGCCAGCGCTACCATACCTTCAATGATCTTATGCATACCCCCCATTGGATACCAAGTACCTAACTCCAGGTCGGCATAGTTCATCAGACTATAGAGCGCCGGCGTGTTTTCCGGGCGAGCGCCCAGGAAAAGCACGGGAAACTCTAGCAACTGGATTAATTTCTCATTGCGGAACAACTTGCGGATAGAAGAAGAAATGCTACTGAACATCTCTAACTTAAATAGGCTTGAAAGTATACGAGGATCGGCAAATTCCCAAATGCTATGACTAGGCTTGAACACAAACTCTTTCATGCCCACCTTGTACTTATAGGCTGCTTCTTTCAGAAACTTAGCCAGGTGCTTGCTGCTTCCCGTTTCGTATCGTTCAAACAAGGCAAACAGGGCCTCGCGGTTTGCCGGAACCTCCATTGTTTCTCCTTCACCAAAAACTACTTCATAGGAAGGGTCGAGGCGGATCAGGTCGTAATAATCGGATGTACTCTTACCAAAGCGCTGGAAGAATTGCTCGAAAACCTCTGGCATCCAATACCAACTTGGTCCCATGTCGAATGTAAACCCCTCGGCTTCGAATTTGCGGGCTCGCCCTCCGGCCTGATCATTCTTTTCGAGTACCGTTACATCATAACCTTTCTGCGCCAGCGAACTCGCTGCCGCAAGCCCTGCAAAACCCGCTCCAATTACTACTACTTTCTTTGCCACCGTTGGTTGTCGATTTAGGTACACCAATCAAAACAGGTGTATCAACAGAGGCTCGAAAGTTTTGTTTAATGTTTTGAGAGGAAAAGTTGAACAAAACTTCAATGCAACAGCCCGAACAGGCCAAATACCTGAGCATCAGCAGGCACCTGGAGGAATAGTAAACGTCTAGTTGTAGGGCTTTTGGTCGGATTCGACCGCAGACTTATTTCTTGTTGAACTGGCTCATGGTATGGGCGAGGCCAATTGCTCCAAAGCTAAGTGCCGCCTTGGCAGCATGTTCAATAATGGCAGGAAGTTCTGCTTGCTCTTGCTCCGACCACTCGCCGAGCACAAAATTCACCTGATGCCCTTGATGATAGTCGCTCCCGATCCCAAGGCGCAGGCGTGCATAATTGTTGCCACCCGTAACCTGATCAATATCCTTGAGACCATTGTGCCCGCCATCTTTGCCTTTACCGCGCATCCTGTGCTGGCCAAATTGCAAGTTGAGGTCATCCAGAATCACCAGTACGTTCTCTTTCGCAATTTTTTCTTTCTGCATCCAATACCGAACTGCCTTGCCGCTTCGATTCATGAAGGTAGACGGCTTCAGTAGAATAAATGTGCGTCCCCGATGCTTGAGTGTTGCTACCGCTCCTAAGGTATCCACCTTCCATTCGGCTTCTTTTTCACGCGCCAAGTGATCCACTACATCAAAGCCGATGTTGTGTCGGGTGCCTTCATATTTTGCACCAATATTTCCAAGACCAACGATGAGGTACTTCATGGGGTCGGGCTCTGCCTCCGTTTTTTGCCACCAATTCAACAACCACTTCAACATGAGTATGGTTTCGATTCGGCGCAAAAATAGCAGTTTTAGGGCATAGCATTATAGCTTGCTGATCTTTTCTAAAAATCTGTCGATTGATCTATGGATTACCGCTGGAAGAATCCTTGTTTCCAGGTGATTTTTGCAATTTCTGCAGCCAGTCGCTCGCGGTAGGTGAGCTTATACGCTTGAATCTGGGAAGGAATACTCCTGCTATTTTGCAAGAGTTCTGCAACTGGTGTAGTTCGGTCAGCTAGCGCAGTCGTATAAATACAATTCGCTTGATCGATGACTGCTTGTAGGTTTTCTTCGTTGGCAAAAGATTGTACTTCCGTCCTGATTTCTTCATGCACTAGCTGCTCCAAGATTCCTTGCATTATACCTAGTGAATCCACGATGAAGTCTTCAAAAGCATTAAGGGTATCTATTTTCGCCTGGATTATTCCTTCTCCATGACGCTGTTGTTCAAGAGTCATACAACCTCCGTTTGCTCTCCGAATGAAGTCTGTATATTCTATCTGAAGTTTCCGAACGGCCTGACTTGCTGCTGTATCAATCAGTACCTGAGTTTCTGCGTGGAACGCCTCTATTTGGTACTGCACATAGATATTTTCCCGCAACTGTTGTACATCCACGCTAACCCACCGGGGTTGAGCGCTCAACAACACAGGAAGCACAACTAAGACGAAAAAGAGGCAATAGCGCATGGGCATAGATGATTAAGATGACTACTAATGAGAGTCAGAATAACTCCGCCAGGTTGGCTATTGCCTCTGTCAATTTACTTGTATGAAATGAAGTGTATGGAATTCTAATTCTTCTCAATCACCCTCACGACCACCGGATTTAGGTTGCCGCCCGTCAGTGCACGCACCCGATCAATTATATAAATCTTTTGCCCATCCGGGCTAAGTGCAATACCGTTTGGGATATAGAATTGAGCCACATTCCCATCACCGTCTTCGTCACCTGCCACCCCTGTACCTGCGATGAGCTTGACGTTCCCTTCCAGGTCTACTTCGAAGATTTGCCCACGCTGGCGGCCAACCACATAGAGTTTGTCTTCCCAAAATTCCAAATGCGCATTAGAATTACCCGGGAGTCGGACCACTTCACTGATATCTCCTTCCGGCGTAATTTTGAGTACCCGATTGTCACTGAAGTTTACCGCATATAGGTTGTCCTCTCCATCGATTGTAAGTCCATTGGGACACCGAAACGAATTCCCCGATACAAAGACCGAAGCCGTTCCATCCGGGCTCACTTTTGATATCCGGTTTCCGTTACAATTGCAGACGAATATATCGCCCTGGCTATCGATTGCCACACCAACTGGTCCCAGCAAGTCGCTATCAGTTAAGGTATCCACTTCACCCTCTGGTGTTATTACACTCAGGAAGTCGCCTCTGATGCTTGCCTGAATCAAGTTGCCATCGCTGTCAAAAGCATTTCCAGATGCGCCGTCCATGCCCGTTGCAAACAAGCTGACATCGCCCGTTACAGGGTCTACTTTCCGAACCTCCTTCCCATTAGCATTATTGAGTTGGTCGCCAAAGTTGCCGACATAGATAAAGCCTGCCGCATCTACAGATGCTCCGCCACTACCATCAAACGGCTCAGTCAAAGTGGTTACGGAAAACTCCGCTCGAACATCCGTCACCCCATCAGGAACGGGTGGAATCACTATTTCAGGCCCGCCGTCATCTTCATCTTTACAGGCTGCTACAATTAGGATACAACACAACAATAGGTAATACATTTTCTTCATCGCTTCAGGTTTTTGGGCAAGGTAGGCGGAAGCGATGGTGTGCATGAAGCTTCAAAAGACTGGGTCATTCTCAAATCTCACAAATGAGAAAAAGCTATTGCGCATAGGTCCTTTATGACTTAATTGTCAGCGGGAGATTTCCCTAAAAGTGTTGCCGGCGTTTGGCCTTCGATCTTCTTGAATACACGATAAAAGGTTGCCTGACTTCGAAAACCCACCTCCTCCGCAATCGACTGAATGGTATAATGGCGGCTCTCGGGTTGTTGCAGGCGGCGCTTAGCTTCCTGCACTCGATAATGATTCAAGAAATCACGAAAACTCAGGTCGGTACTTTGCTTGATGGCTAGTTGGAGGTGGTTTTTGGAACAGCCCAACACATGAGCCAATTGGTGAATATTGTAAGCGGGGTCGAAATAGGGCCGGTGCGTTGAAAAATAAGAAGTGATGGAAGCCATTGTTTCTTTATAATCCCCGTTGGCTACATCTGTAACTTTGGGTTTGAATCGAAAGTACAGCTGTTGCGGACTGCGCATGCTACCAATAAACAGGCAAATATTGAACCCAGTGACCCACCACAAAAAGAACTGGGCACTCCATTCCATCATCTGTCCACTGTTCGAGTTGGCTGACAACACTGCAAATAAGCCTAGAAAGGAAATAGTCAGCATACCGCCTAGCCAAACTTTAGGCCAACTTTTTAGTTTTTGGCCATGGGTACGCCTGCGAACCAGGTGGATACTTACCAGAAGGTAGGCCAGGGTTTGCAGACAAAACAAGATGTAATTTGTGTTGTGCACAGGAGCCGTAAACTCACCGGAGCTAAATGATTCGAGGTACTGGATTTTAGCTTCAGCAGGAAAAGTGTAGAAGTCCCAAGATGTCGCGACTACGAAAAAGAAGGGCAACAAATGCAACAGATCAAGCCATTTAATCTGAGTCTGTCGGAACTGTGCTCGCAGGTACAAATAGAGTAAGGGACCAAAAAGGTACCAAAACGCGCCCGTAGCAAAAATAGCATGGGGCACTTGTTCAAACCCGTAGGTGAGCGACAGAAACTTTTCAACAAAGATCAACCCACAGTTCAACGAAATGGCAGCCAAGATCCACCGAATTGGATGAGCAATTCGCCTTTGGGTGAGAAACAATAGAAAGAAAGCGATGCTTTGCACCATCGCATATCCTGTAACCGCTACTAAAATGATTGAAGACGCCATCCTTATCCGATGAACGCTAGGGAAGCAACAACTGCTGCTTTTCGCTCGCTATTTCGACACCACCGCTAGTGTTGTCGCATTCGACGTGGACCTAGCCACAACCAGAAGCCGGTAATGGTAAAGGTCAACAGCGCCAAAGCCATCACCGTCGTGTAGAACAATTTAAAAAACTTTGTACCTAAGTATCGGTCGACCAGGGAACCGTCGTGAAGCTGTTCCAGGAAATCGGATCGTCGAAGGCCAATATTCAGCACCTCGCCCGTAGCACAATCCAACTGAATTTCCTGATAGTGGCCCTTAAACGTAAACTTGACCATACCCTTGTCTGGCCTGACATCAATTCGATCAATTTCCGAGGAAAGTTGATTATCCACCTCATTGATCAACACTGCCGTTGCGCGTTGCTGAAGTTCGGCGATCGACAGCCATTCTTCTGCCTGTAGAGAAGATCCTTTGGCTGAACTCGGTAAAATGTAACCGCCTGTATTTTTCTTCCAACCTAACAGCAAACCAGTAAGACTGACGACCATAAAGAGAACGAAAAGGCTGAGCCCTGTCCACCGATGAATTTTGCGGACGGCGCGAAGAACTTTTGCTTGCCGCTGTCGAGTACTTAGTTGTGTAGCCATTCCCTGATACTATACCGCCACATTGAAATCCCGAAGCGCACTGTTAAGACTGGTCTTTTTATCGGTACTTTCCTTGCGTTGTCCAATGATCAAAGCGCAAGACACCTGGTAGTTCCCCGCAGGGAATTCCTTGGTATAAGTCCCTGGAACGACCACAGACCGGGCAGGCACCCGGCCCTTGTACGTAATCGGATCTTGTCCCGTTACATCGATGATGTGCGTACTTTGTGTTAGCACAACATTTGCCGCCAACACTGCCTCCCGCTCTACATGCACTCCTTCCACTACAATGCTACGCGAACCGATAAAGGCATTATCCTCAATGATCGTTGGCGAGGCTTGCGGCGGCTCTAGTACTCCTCCGATCCCTACTCCACCACTGAGGTGTACGTTCTTGCCAATTTGTGCACAACTTCCCACGGTTGCCCAGGTGTCTACCATTGTACCGGCACCTACATAGGCTCCTACATTGACATAGCTCGGCATCATGATGGCTCCAGCTTCCAGGAAGGCGCTGTAACGGGCAATCGCATGGGGTACTACGCGAACGCCTTGTTCCGCGAAGTTCTTCTTTAGCGGAATCTTATCGTGAAACTCAAATGGACCTACCTCGATGGTTTCCATCTGACTAATGGGAAAATACAAGACTACCGCCTTCTTTACCCAATCATTGACCTGCCACTTTCCATCCGTTTCTGGATCATTAGGAGTAGCCATAGGTTCGGCTACACGCAGATGTCCTTGATCCAGTTGCTCCATCACATAGAGAACGGCCTCACGCACATTGTCCTGGCGAATCAATGCGCGATTTTCCCAGGCAGCTTCGATAAGGGAACGCACTTCATTCATCGGTCTGGTAATTTTGGGGCGAAGATAGGAGAATTCGCTGGAGTACGAATTTTCCCCTAAGTTTGCGCCGCGAACCGAAAACATAGCAACGCTTGAAAAAGATCCTTCTTAACCTGCTCAAATTCACGGCCTTCCTAAGTGTAGGCCTTGTGATCCTCTTTCTGGTTTACCGCAGTCAAAACAAAGCTTATCAGGCAGAGTGCGGAATCAAAAGAATTGCTCCGGAAGATTGCAGCTTGCTGACAAAAGTGCTCCAGGACTTTGCTTCTGCCGACTACTTTTGGCTAATCATCGTGTTGGTTTGTTTTCTGATCAGCAACCTAAGCCGTGCCATCCGGTGGAACATGCTCATCCGCCAATTGGGCTACCAGCCGCGACTAGTAAATGGTTTTCTAACCGTGATTCTGGGCTACTTCGCCAACCTTGGCCTTCCTCGTGTAGGAGAGGTGGTTCGTGCAGGCACCATGGCTCGTTACGAGGGTATTGCTGTCGAAAAAGTGATGGGCACCGTTGTGGTGGATCGCATCATCGATGTCATTAGTATCTTGCTAATCACCGCCTTGGCACTTGCCCTGGAATTTGACACGCTCTGGGCTTGGCTACAGGCAAATAGCAGCGTAGGTGAAAAATTAGCTGCTAACACCTCACTGCTTGTTGGTTTAGCTATTGCTGGAGTAGCTGGTTTAGTGCTTCTCTATGTATTGCGCCATCGTATACAACAAACGAAACTGTACGGCAAACTAGCAGGGATTATTACCGGATTCGTTGATGGGTTAAAGACGATACGCAGCCTTGATCGTCCGGGGTGGTTTGTCTTGCACAGCATCAACATTTGGTTGATGTACTTCCTGATGACCTACCTCTGTTTCTTCTCGTTTGCTCCAACTGCACATTTATCCGCCCTGGCAGGTTTAGTCGTATTCGTCTTTGGCGGCTGGGGTATTGTTATACCATCGCCTGGCGGGATGGGAACGTATCACTTCCTGGCTACTACTGCGCTCACCTTTTATGGCGTTTCCGGAGACGATGGTTTCTCCTGGTCCAACATCTCCTTCTTCACCATCCAGATCGGTTGTAATGTATTGGTAGGTTTATTCGCCTTGTTGATATTGCCGGTTATAAATAAGTCTAATCAGACTAACAGACCAACGGATCAACAGTCGACTTAGTCCGACCGGTCCAACCAGTCTAACAGACCAACGGTCAACTTAGTCTAATAGGTAAGGAAACGGCTTGCCGCCCGGATCAGAGGCGTGAATATTTTCTGCTACAGCAGTGGTTCTTTTTCTGATGCAAGATTTAAAGCCCTTAGAGCTACTCTGCATAGTGCTCGATGGCCTCGTCAATGTTTTTCATAATTTGAGTTTCCAGCACATATGCCTTGAACTTCATCATGCCTAGTCTTTGATCAACCAAGTACCTCAACTTATTATCTTCCTCCATTGTCCTAAAGAACACCTCATACGTTCGTTCACTCCACGGGCTACCACCAGCTTCATCTGGATCGGCGAAAAAAGCAGCATAGTTCTGAAGAATATGGTTGTCGGTAGCTCGGTCTACTTCTGAGATAGATTGTTCAAAAAAAATCATCCGTTCGCTGCCTTGGACATATACTAAGCTCAGTAGATTAATAAATTCTTTGTCCTCAATAATGGATATCGTTCCGTCATTGACAGCCGTTTTATAGAATGGAAATTCAGGATCATAAAAAAATTGAAAGCCTTTTATACCAGTAATCGTACCGGTGTTTTTTAAATACTTCAATTCCTCTTGTCGAAACTTTCTCAAAGTATCTAAGCTCAATGTTTTCCAATTATTCAAGAAAAACGCTGTGTTTTTTATTTCCTCCTCCAATGCAATGGTGAAGAAATTTTCATGGTAATTCTTTACATCTAATAATTCCTGGTATAACACTTCTGCCAATTGATCCGCTTTCTTATTAGATACTCTTGCTTCATTCCAATTATTAACCTGTAAGGCGATGAGAATCCCTACTACAACTAAAAGGATTTCACCAAAGGCATACACCAGGTATCTTTTTAGATTTCCTTCATCTAGCAATTTTCGCCTTACTCGTCGGAAGAACTTTAACATGAGTGCTAGGTTTCTCTGAATCTAAGTAATCAGCAGAGTTCATAGTCGGGAATATCGACAAGATCAACCTTTTACTCGATTGTTCTAGCGGCCACCAACTAATTGCAGTTATTGGAACGCAAAGGTTTTTGGAACACCAACCTTTACACCTTTACACTTATAAACCTTTGAACTATTGGATTACTCCTTATTGGCCAACTGCCCGCAAGCCGCATCAATATCACGACCACGACTACGGCGTACGGTGACCATGATGCCTTGTTCACGCAAGTAGCGCGCGAAGTCATCGATGCGATGTTCGGCTGATTTTAAGAAAGGCGCTCCATCGATAGGATTGTATTCGATAATATTGATGCGCACGGGAAAGCGGCGACAGAGCCGGGCCAGCTGGCGGGCATCTTCAATACTATCATTAAAGTTTTGAAAGGCGATGTATTCGTAGCTGATTCGGTTGCGGGTTTGCTGGTAGAAATAGTCCAGCGAATCCATTAGTACGCTCAAGTTGTTCTGCTCATTGATCGGCATGATCTCATTGCGCTTCGTATCCTCCGCAGCGTGTAAACTTAGTGCGAGATTAACTTTTGTAGCATCATCGGCCAGCTTCCGTATCATCTTGGCAATACCAGCTGTACTAACTGTAATCCGTCGTGGCGACATCTGTAAGCCATCCGGAGAGGTAATCCATTGAATGCTTTCGAGCACCGGGCGGTAAGCCAGCAACGGCTCTCCCATGCCCATGTATACGATATTGGTAAGGGGATGGTCGAACGTTTCGAGCGATTGTTCGTTGACCCGTACAACCTGATCATAGATCTCGGCAGCATCCAGGTTCCGCAGGCGCTTCATACGACCCGTAGCACAAAATGTACAACTTAGGCTACACCCGACCTGACATGACACACAAACCGTGTAGCGATTTTCTGATGGTACGGGAATCAATACCGACTCGATCAGGTGCCCATCATGAAGACGAAAGCGTGTTTTGATCGTGCCATCATCACTATGTTGCACCTTGTCTTCGACGATCGCATTGATTACAAACCCTTCTTCCAGGCGTTCACGCAGTTTTTTCGACAGGTTTGTCATTTCAACAAAACTACGCGCGCCTTTCTTCCAAAGCCATTCGTACACTTGATTTGCACGAAATTTGGGCTCCCCCATTTCTTGCAAGGCCAACAAGATCTGCTCCTTGTCTAGTTTTCGAATATCCAGTTTTGTTTCTGCATTAACCGCCATGCCGCAAAGGTAAGGAATTAGGGCGCAGTGAGGTGTTTGCTCCTGGATTGAAATCTTAGGTCAGGCTATGACGAATTACGTTCCGTTGATTTCCCTTCTAACGACAAGTAGCCCGCTCAACACATTGGTTGGCAAAAATTCGTATATTTAAAGGATAAGATATGTCCTTTGTCTTCCTGTTTGTGCAAACCCAATCTTCCCCTACTTGCCAGCGCTAAGCTGATTTTGAGCATTATCGAATACCCTGGCACTGTCCATTAAGTACAGCTCCAACGACCTACTATTTCTCCTTATCGACCAAGACATCATGCATCTGGGCATGGCTATAGGCAGGCCCATGTGCACCATCTCTACTATTCACAATATTAAAGCACCTATTATGAAACCATTCCTTTTCCTTCCATTAGTAGTTGTTCTATTTTCCTTTTCCAATCTCACTGCACAAAGCTCTATTGATCAACCAGTGGCCCCCTTGGCCGATCAGGTAGCCAGCTACATCGATCACTTTGCATTTACCAACCTCTTCATGCAGGATTGCCCCGACAATTCCTGCCCATGCGAAGGCGGGTTTGCCGAAATGGAAGTTTACTACTTCGGGGACGACAATGTACTTATTGAAGTATTTCTCGAGGTAGGAGAAACGACCTTGATCGCCTCCTTTAACAATGCGGTCAGCGGTGATCTGCTGTCTATTAGCGGCCTCGGCTTACCGAACGGAACTCTTGGGCCTTACACCTATTTCCGCATCACCGATGGGCCCGATATTTGCACTACACGCATCTGGTCACGCTGCCCGGCACAGGCATGGCCTGGCTCCGAAGACGACACCAGTGTGCTCGGCAAAACCTTTGACGATTTTACGGTCTTTTCCTTCACCGATCTTGATAATACTTTCTTCTGTGACGTATCCAACATTGTACAGGATTGGCACGTCGGCGGAAACATCATTTCACCAGCCAATAATACCCTGGGAACCCGCAATGACGAAGCGGTAGTGTTCATCACTAACGATACGCCGCGCGGCACCATCCTCAATACTGGCGAATTTGGTATAAACACCACCGCACCGACAGCCCAACTCGACGTACAAGGTGATGCTATCGTAAATGAAACCCTCGATGTAAATGGCATTGCCCGCATGAACGCACCTGATGGTTCTACCAGCCCTGCTGATGGTGCCTTGATCGTAGCGGGTGGCGCAGGCATTGGCGAAAATTTGAACGTGGCTAATAATGCAACGATCGACGTAAATCTCAGCGTTGGGAACGATGGCCGGATTGGCAATAACCTAGAAGTTCTCAATAACGCCGCCGTAGGTGTAAACCTTTCTGTTGGCAATAACGCAGATATCGATAATGACCTGACGGTAAATAATGATGCTGATGTTGCGGGCGACCTGACTGTAGACAACAATGCGGCGGTTGGAGCCGAATTAAGTGTAGGCGAAAACGCTTCAATAGGAATCGACCTGAGCGTCGGTAATGACGCCGAGGTTGCTAACGACCTCCTTGTAGGTAATAATGGTGAGGTCGCTGGCACGCTGCAAGTTGGCACCACGGCTGTTCCAGCCGGCTATCTTCTGGCCGTCGACGGCAACGTCATTTGCGAAGAAGTGCGTGTACAATTGTCGGGAAATTGGCCTGACTATGTCTTTGCTGCCGACTATCCGCTACTGCCACTTGATCAGCTAGAGACTTTCATTGCTGAGCAAGGTCACCTGCCGGCCACGCCAAGTGCAGCCGAGGTAGAGGCAGACGGTCTGCACCTAAGTCAGATGGTGACTATCCAGCAACAACAGATCGAAGAACTCTTCCTGCATCTAATCGAAATGAACGAGAAACTCGAGCGCCTGGAAGCCGAGAATCAGGCGCTTCGCCAGAAAATATCCATGGACTAGATATGGGGCAAGAAAGCCTTATGTCTGCAACCCAATTTCTTCATTAAAATTGACCAACCATGGATCTATGGATAAAAATACTAGTGGCTATGCTGCTCGGCTTGTCTACACTAGGCACTAAGCCTCTAAGCGCACAAGCCGATCCCCTATCGAACGGAATATACCGCATCCCTTACGCCGACGGCACCGAAGTACGCATCACGCGTGACCACCTGAATCATACACCGGTTAATCGCGTTGATATGATCGGGGTTAACGGAACAGCACCCTATCAGATTGTCGCTGCTGCGGATGGCGTGATCCGCGCGGTAGTCGATAACAATACCGGCAGTTGCAACATCTCAATGGTGACCAGCTGTGCCGACTGCAACAATTATGTTTGGATTGAACACCCGAACGGGGAATGGACGAAGTACACGCACTTCATTACCGGCTCCGTTACGGCTAACGGCTGGAACGTCGACGACCCAATTTGCGCCGGAGAAGTACTTGGACTAGAGGGCGATATTGGTGCTACCCGGGGCGGTGGTCGCGCAATGGTTGCCTGCAACGGTGACCCGGCTCAACAGGCACTAATCGACGCCGCTCATGCCGATGCCGTAGCAAATACCGGTGATTCGCTCCGAGCGGGCGTACATCTGCACTTTGAAGTAGCCATCCCCGATGACATGATGAACCCTTTTGATCCGGACGGTGGCTTTATTAACGGCCGAAACTACATTCCGATCATTTGCGACATCGATGGGAATATCTTTGTGGCAGGCGAGGAATACACTGCCGGCCCCTGTACCACTGGATCATGTGCAGATGAGGTTATTCTACCGACTACGGATATCACCGGGATTGACGTAGTGCAAGCTAATGTGGAGATCGCCTCCGATGGAGCAGCCTATACCGTTTCACCTAGTGGGCAGGTCCATCATCAAGCAGGTAACCGGATCACACTAACGCCCGGCTTCGAGGCTGATGCGGGTAGCTTTTATCAGGCGATCATCGAAGGTTGCAACGGGTTAGACGGCACGCCGACGAGCGACTGTATGCCCTCTCCGCTCCCTATCGCTGGCGATACTGACCTGCTAAGTCAAGCATATGCCGACATGCCGGATTTCAGCATCTACCCAAATCCAGCAACTGCCTCCGTCACCATTCAGTATGATTTATTGTACGAGGCAGAGGTAGCCTTAAATCTGGTTGATCTGAGCGGCCGCCATATACTGCAGTTGGAACCCAAGCAGCGGCGCCAAGCTGGAGCCTACTCCCTCACCCAAGATATAGGTGAACTTCCGAACGGTTCTTACCTGTGCGTACTGCGTACAGAAAGAGAGATACGACAACTACGGCTAGTAGTGATTCATTAGCGCAATCAGGAGGTGCATCAGGAGGGGTTAATCACCTTCGGTGCACCTTCTAAATGATTTGGGAATTTCGTAATGGGCATAACTTTTACAAAGGGCGGCATTGGTTGTGTAGCCAGCGGAGTTCATCTGGTTGCAACAGCGGTCCTAACTCTTCATGCACGCGGGTATGATAGTTATTAAGCCAGTCAATTTCAGCAGGAGTCAGCATGTCCAACTGGATCAAGCGACGGTCGATGGGAAATAAGGTTAGCGTCTCAAAGCGAAGGAAATTTCCATAATCGGTTTGCTCATCTTCAACACAAAGAATGAGGTTTTCGATTCGGATTCCGTATTCACCTGTTCGGTAAAACCCGGGTTCATTACTAGTCAGCATCCCCGACTGAAAAGCCGTACGCCCTCTACTCGTCACCGCACTTATGGCGAAACCTTGCGGCCCTTCATGGACGTTGAGGAAGTGACCTACGCCATGCCCTGTACCGTGGCCATAATTCAAGCCATCCTGCCAAAGGAATTGCCGCGCTAGCGTATCCAATTGTGCGCCCCCGGTTCCAGCAGGAAATCGCGCTTCAGATAATGCGATCATTCCTTTTAAGACCAAGGTAAAATGACGACGTTGTTCCATGGTGGGGTCGCCCAAGGTAATGGTACGAGTAATATCGGTCGTGCCTTCCCAATACTGGCCGCCGCTATCGAGCAAAAGCATCCCTTCGTTTTCCAAAGAGGCGCAAGTTGCTGGCTCCGCCCGGTAATGAATAATAGCACCGTTTCCTTTGTAGCCAACAATGGCGGCAAAGCTTTCTCCGTGATAATGCCCGGACTGCGAACGAAACTCTGCTAAACGTTCCGCTACCTCCACCTCAGGTACTGACCGCTCTTGCAATGTTTGTTCCAACCAGGAGAACAAGCGCAATAATGCCACACCATCCTTACGCATCGCTTTACGTATCTGACTAATTTCTACGCTATTCTTGACGGCTTTCATGGCTTGTACCGGGCTGGCATGCTCTAGCAGTTGCTTACCCGCCAGGGCTTCGTAAAATTGAAAGCTCAAGGTAGAAGGATCAACCGCCAATGTTCGGGAAGCCTTAAACTTGCGCAAGCGTTTATCAATCGCCTCATATTTTCGAATTTCAATCCCTTCCTTGTCCATCGCTTGGCGCAACGGCTTTGGCACTCGTTGCTTTCCTACAAACCACTGCACACGCTTGCGCTCAACTAGTAGATAGCTCAAGCAAACCGGGTTGAATTCGACATCAGAAGCACGGATATTTAGCGTCCAGGCAATATCGTCTAAAGCGACCAGCAGAACAGCATCTGCCCCCTTGTCTTTCAACCATGCTCTTATCCGTTCAATCTTTTGCGTGCGGCTCTCTCCTGCGAACTCTACTGGAAGTTCAAACAATTCACTTGCAGGAAGAGGTGGCCGATCTTGCCAAATGGCATCCGCCAGGTCGTGACGGCCCACTAGCCGAATTCCTTGGGGAATGAGTTTTTGCTGCAAGAGTCGAAATTGAGCTAGAGAAACTACTTGCCCATCAAAACCAAGGCGACTACCGCTTTCCAGGTGCTCTGCCAGCCAGTCGACATGCTCTGGAGCGTGGGGTATGCGTTGTTTTTGTAGGCTAATGCCACTATTCTCCAGCTGGGTCTCGGCTTGTAAAAAATAGCGGCTATCCGTCCATAAGCCCGCTGCCTCCTGGTTGACAACAAGGGTGCCGGCCGAACCAGTGAAGCCAGATAGCCAGCTTCGGGTTGACCAACGTGCTGCAACATATTCGCTCTGATGAGGATCGGCGCTAGGAAGGAGGTATGCGTCGATGCGATGCTGTGTCATCTGGGCTCGTAAAGCCGCTAATTTATTGGGTGTATCGCTCATAGGGCAATCGGTTTCTTAGGCTAAAATTACGACAAATTGAGGTAACCGTGGATAGCTATCAAAGTAGCCAAATATACATATTACGCTCGTTTTTAATGTCACAAATCTGCCTGTTAAAAACTGGCAACACACTCAATATTGGAGTATTATTGCAAAAATCGCGCCATTTTTAGAACAATTGTGAAAATGACGCGTAAAATGATACCTGGTTTTGGGTATTGCGTCGTAACAAAAGCGACCGTATAGCCAAACTAGTATTACTACCACATTCATCAACAATCCAAGGAATTAACGTCATGCTAAAGCAGACGATTAGTCAGAAGATGCTCCAAAAGCTGTCGCCGCAGCAGATACAGCTCATGAAGCTGCTGCAGGTGCCGACGGTTAATTTGGAGCAGCGGATCAAGGAAGAGTTGGAGGCTAATCCTGCCTTAGATGAGGGTAATGAGCGCGACGAGCTTCTCGACGACGATTATGACGCAACTGCGGATGAGGAAGCTCGGGATGAGAACTTCGAGCTTGACGAATATATTCAGGACTACATCGATGAAGATCCTTCCAGCTATAAACTGCGCACCAACAACTACAGCGCCGATGAGGAAGACAAGCAAGTTCCCATTGCTGTTTCGCACAGTTTCCACGAATATTTAGAAGAACAACTTGGCCTTCTGCGACTGGATGAAGAAGAAGAGGTCGTTGCGCACCAGATCATTGGCAGCATCGATGATGACGGGTACCTACGTCGAGAACCCATTTCAATCCTCGACGATCTGATGTTTTCGCAAAACATCTTCACAGAAGAAGCTACGATCAAGCGGATTCTGGCCATGGTGCAGCGCTTCGATCCACCCGGCGTGGGTGCGCGTGACCTGCAGGAGTGCTTGCTTTTGCAAATCGGATTTATCCTTGAAGATGAAGATCAGCTCGATGATGAACAACTGATTAACCTCCGGCGTGCACAACTCATCTTGCGCAAACACTTCGATGCGTTCACCAAGAAACATTACGACAAATTACAGCGACAATTGGATCTCTCCTCTGCCGCTTTAAAAGACGCGATCGGAGAAATACTGAAGCTCAACCCCAAACCCGCCAGCGCTTACGCGCCCGCTAACAATCGGACTACACAGTATGTTGTTCCCGATTTTTTCATCAGCAGCCGAGATGGTGAATTAGAACTTAGCCTCAACGCACGTAATGCACCAGACCTTCGCATCAATGATCAGTATCAAGATATGCTGAAATCCTACCGGGCTGGCGCTCGTAAAGGGAAGGCGGATCGCGAACAGAAGGAGGCCGTGTTATTCATCAAGCAGAAGATCGACGCAGCGAAATGGTTTATTGACGCCATCCGTCAACGGCATGAGACCATGTACAACACCATGTACACCATCATGCAATATCAGTATGACTTCTTCCTAACGGGCGACAAAAAGCGCCTTCGCCCAATGATCTTGAAAGACATTGCTGACATCACTGGCTTAGATATTTCCACGATTTCCCGGGTAGCTAATAGTAAATTCGTACAGACTGAATTTGGCACCTTCCGCCTCAAGGAATTCTTTTCAGAAAGCCTAAGCACGACCGACGGAGAGGATGTCTCCACGACAGAGGTGAAAAATGTGCTTAAGGATGTCATTGAAGCGGAAGATAAGCGCAAACCATTGAGCGATGAAAAGCTCAAGAACATCCTGCGCGAGAAAGGTTATGACATTGCTCGTCGTACGGTGGCCAAGTATCGGGAGCAGCTTGGAGTCCCGGTAGCACGACTGCGGAAAGAACTATAGCAAAAGCTAGATTGGAAATCATTTCTCTAATACCTCCAGGCGTTGCTTGAAGACAAATTTAGGCATGTCTCTGTAGAGCTTTTCAAATAAGCTGTGGGCCTGCTCTCGGGCCTCCTCATCAATTGGCAGGATGCGAAAGCGCAGGTAGTACAATTCGGCTTGTTGATCCTCTTCGATGTACTCCTCCATGAGGTCTTTGATCAGGTTCAATGCATCGCCATTATTCCCATTGAGGTACAGGGTTCGAACTCGAAATGTGTGCGCGTCGAATAACAGATCGGGGTTCCCTAATTCACGAGCCACCAACATAGCTTCTTCCTCTAAAGCCTTTAACTCTTCGAGTCGGTTCACTTTGATCAACACCAGCCCTTTCTCGATCAGGCTGGTACACAACACTGCTTTATTATCGATTTTCCGCGTTACTTCGATCGCTTGCTCGTAATAATGCAGGCTTCGGTCGTATTGCTCGGTGAAATAAAAGACATCACCTAACGTGTTTACTGCTTTGGCAATCCCCTTTTGATAACCCAATTCTTCACAAAGCATCAGGTTTTTCTGCAAATGCTCAATGGCCCGATGAAAATCGCCACGGATGCTAAGGAGCTCCCCGATTAAACCCAAGGCAATGGCGATGCCCTGTTTATCACCTAATTCTTCGGTAATCTCCAGGTCGCGTTCAAAAAGCTCCATTGCCTGATCGTAATCCCCTTGTTGCTGGACAACCAGGCCAAGAGAACCTAACGCTATTGATACCAGTTGCTTGTTGCCCAATTCTTCCGCCAAGGTCATGCCTTCTTCGTAACTCTCGCGGGCAGCCGCATAGTCTCCTTTTTCGTATTGCACAATCCCGAGGTTGACCAGCAGCACAGCTAAACCCTGCTTATCGTTAGCTTGCCGATGTTTCGGCAAGTGTTGCTGCATCACTTCGATCCCTTGATCAAAGAACCCTTGATTCATCAAAGTCAAGCCTAGGTTAGCAGCGATCTGAGCGCTACCGGTATTCGTTTGCTCGGTAAAACCTGTTCCGATACTTGTTTCGAAGCACTCTTTTGCATCTTGGTATTCTCCCAGTCGTAAGTGCAAATTACCCAGGTCGCCGTAGACCTTAGCGTAGCCTAGCTGATCATCGACCGACTCAAAGAGGCCAGCAGCAATAGTTAGAAAATTTAGGGCTTGGTCGTAATCTCCTTTTAACATCAAGAGGTGGCCCAGGTGGTTGTTGGTCTGGCCTAACATCACCACATCGCGCGACTTTTTAGCCAGTTGCAGTGCTTTTGAAAAGGCCTTACGGCTATCTTCCCAATTCCCGATTAATTCCAATAATTTGCCCCGCTTCAGATGGGTCTTGATCTCATCAGCCGTATCTGCTTGCGTCCCCAGCTGTTGCAACAGCTTACCATAGTACTCCAGCGCTTGCTGGTTCTGGTAGTTTCGCCTGGCATAATCAGCTGCTTTGCGCAGGTATTCACACGTTTTAGCAAAGACCCCCGCTTGTTCATAGTGAAAAGCCAGATCGGCATAACGCTCTTCCATTTGTTCGCTATACAAGCGTTCGATAGCCTCCGCGATCAACTGATGTAGTTGCTTAAGTCGAGTCCCCAATTGCATACTGTACACGGCTTCTCGCAACAGGCTATGCCGGAAAATATAGCGCAACTCGTTCATGGCCATCCATATTTGGACTTGTTCGGCCGTTTTGATCTCTTCGCGCAGCATGCTTGCTCCCTGATCAATACGATCCGAAAAACCATCCTGCACTTTCATGACTTCCGATAGAACCGGCACATCAAACTCTCGCCCAATCACTGCGGCTGCTTTCACCGTTTCTCGCACTTGTGCAGAAAGGCGGTCGATTCTGGCAGTGAGGATGGCATTGATTGAATTGGACAGCTTTACGTTTTCGTCGCGAATTGTCCATTCATCTTCTACCAATTCCAACAGCCCGCTTTCACTGAAATACTCGAGCACTTGTTCGAGGTAGAAGGGATTGCTATTCGTAGTACGCAATAGCATCTGAAAAAATTCTTCGCTAATAGCATTCCCGAGAATGTCCTCTGCAAAAGACCGGACTGCCTCATGGGGAAGTACATTCAAGTCGATTTCCAAGAACGGTAAGCTCAGGAACTCCAACATACGTGGAGTAATGATCAATGGCTTTTCGCCATTGTCCTTATAGCGCGAGGTGATTAGCAGGAGGATTGGATAGTGCGGCATCTGCCGCGTCAGCTCTTGTAAAAGCTCCACCGAATTTTCATCTACCCAGTGGGCATCTTCTAATTCGATGACAACCGGCCGGACCAGACTCTCTGCCAACAACAGGTTGATCACCGAAGACAAGGTATTCTGATAGCGCCCGCGCGCATCGAGTTGATCCCAAAGAGAATTTTCATACGGAATACCAACGAGTGCTGCCAGAATTGGCATCGTCCGCACCAGCTCGCGTTGTGCAATATCCGAGGCATGGCTATGGTGGTCGGCTAATGCTTCCTGCAACAAGCGGAAGCGTGCCTCGAAATTCATCCGGTTGGTAAAGAAGCTACTATCAGCCGATTGCTCAAAATAGCTTCGCAGAAAATAGATAAAGGGGTTAAAGGGTTTGCGCAGAATTTGATCGGCCTGGCAAATATGCCAGTCGACCTCACCTGCCTCCAGCAAGATCCGACGCAACTCGAATGTCAAGCGGCTCTTACCAATGCCTGCTTCTCCAAATACGTAGGCTAAGCCTGCCGTTTTACGGTGGAACAATGGCGCAGCAAATTGAGTCAGCTGTTGAAGTTCATCCTGCCTTGCTACCAGTTTCCCGAAATAGGAAGGTTTATCATTGAAGTTCCGACCAATTAATTTGTAGGTCGGCACATTACCTTTAATCCCCTTGTATTTGATGTCTCCTTTATGCAAAAATCGGAAGGCTGTCTCTCGGTGGATTTCTTCATCCACTAGCACTTCGCCCCAATCGGAGTAGGTCATCAGTCGTGCAGCCAGGTTCACTCGGTTACCCACACAAGCGTATTGGCAACGTTCGTATCCTCCTACAATACCTGTATAGGCCGTACCTACCGTCATCCCCACCCTGAATCGTACTGGAAATGATTCTTGCACCGGCCGCATTTCTTCTCGCAGGCTCAATACAAACTCCAGTGCGCGATGCACATTGTTCTCAAAGGCAATAGGAGCGCCAAAAAAGGCGGTAATCACGCCACCTTTATCGCCGAAATCAATTTCTTTAAAATACCCGGAAAAGGTGCGGATCTGATTGAGAACAACCGTCGCGAATCGATCCATCTGGCTGTGCTCCTTAATGCCAGTAAACGATAAAAAGATAGAGACCACCGGGCGGAATTCACCCTCCTGGCTGTATTCAACAACCGCTTCCGGCAAAAACTCCAAGGCAATTTCCTTAGATAGTTCATCTAAGCTTGGCGGATCAGGCGCAGGGGGAAGTTTCACTTCACTGGTTACCAAAAAAGCATCTTCACCAACGGGCTCCACCTGCAAGGCATTATCCGGTAGGTTGGTCATCAGGCTCGCATCGATCACGATATCCTGATCTTGAGCCAACGTTTGTCCATAAGCGCAGCCATCAATCGGAGCCCCTCGGAAATAGAAGGAATGTTGTCCATTGCCAACAACCCCCCAATCAACCTGACCATGACTAAGGCCGAATTTGAGGCCAATGGTAAATTTATCGAAGCGGTTTCCCCGTTTTTTGAACAATGCCCTAGCCAACGCAGCAGTTTCTACCAAAGCCATCGCCGATTGATCAGGGTGTTCGCTGGGGAAAATAGCCGTTAAAGCATCTCCGGCGAAGTAAGGGATAAACCCGCCACGTCCATAAACAAGATGGACCAGTGGTTCAAAGATTTCATTCAACAGGTTAGACAATCGCTCTGCACCACTGTGTCCTTCGCGCATCAGGCCTTCCGTCAACGGAGTAAAACCCGATAAGTCGATAAACAGCGTGTAAGCAGCAAACGATCCTCCCTCTTGCTTTTCAGCAAAGGCCTCTTGAATAAAAAATGGTATGAGATGCTTCACCTTGTTTTTTAAGCTACACCAACCCTCAGCATTTTCCGCTGAGTGCTATCTAGCGGGCAAATTACAAAGTTTTAATGAGCTGATAGTTTGATGGTAATAGGATTTGACCTTCTGCGAGCCGGAAGTAAATAGCTAATCAAGCAATAAGCCGGTTAATGACCAGGGCTTTTCCCATGATCATACGCTGCACAACATAGGTATTCTGCAACCTTTTAATGATTAACTCGTCCTTTCAATAGCGACTAATTTGACAAGCTGGATACAGATACCCGATCTTTCCAAAACACTGCCCTATCGCTTCAATTGTTGCGTTTGGGCGCAATGATGCACCCGATGAAACAGCTCCTTAGTATCACACTGAGCCTAGCGCTCACCTCTTGCCTTTTTGCACAAACCAACCTCAATTCTTCTAAGAAACAACTGGAAGCCTTCCGAACTGATCGCGCTCCGAATATCGATGGCGTTTTAGATGAAGACTTCTGGTTGACCGCGCCATCTGCTACGGAGTTTATTCAACTGCAACCGCAACCTGGCGATGCCGAAAGTCAACGAACCGATGTCCGCGTGGTGTACGACAACGAGGGTTTTTACATCGGCGCACGTATGTATGACACCCGCCCCGATAGCGTATTACAGGAGTTAACCGAGCGAGATAACCTCGGCAATACCGACTGGTTTGGCATCTTCCTGGATGCTTACCGCGATGGGATCAATGGTTTTGGTTTCATCGTCACCCCGCGGGATGTCCAGTTTGATGCTAAATATTCCACCTTCGGAGAAGATGAGAACTGGGATGCTGTTTGGGAAGCTAAGTCACAGCGCACGGATGACGGCTGGGTAGCAGAGATCAAAATCCCCTATGCGGCTATCCGTTTCCCCGATGCGGCAGAACAGATATGGCACATCAACTTCGGCCGCTTCATTGCTCGGTCGCAGGAGAAAAGCTTCTGGAACACGATCGACCCGCAGGAAGCAGGTTTCCTCAACCAAGCCGGTTATTTGCGCGGAATCACCGATATCAAGCCCCCGATTCGCCTCCAGGCCACCCCTTTTATCGCACTATATGGCCTCCATCATCACGATAACGAAGGAGACCCCGTCAATTCATTAGGTCACAGCATCAATGGAGGAATGGACGTAAAAGTAGGCCTTTCCGATGCTTTCACCCTGGACATGACCCTCATACCCGATTTCGGTGAAGCACAATCGGACAATCAGGTTCTTAATTTATCTCCCTTTGAGGTGCGTTTTGATGAAAACCGCGCATTCTTTACTGAGGGTACAGAATTATTTAATAAAGGAGGCTTGTTTTATTCACGTCGTGTAGGTGGTCGCCCATTTTACTTCAGCGACTTATACGACGATTATGATGATGACCAGATCATTAGTAACCCACAGCAATCCCAATTATA